>Ga0157365_10000048_pt1 | contig 61232 bp, 80 predicted proteins | sample AttsexASBM3_FD_111478 | JGI IMG/M metagenome (GOLD analysis project Ga0157365, IMG submission 111478) | Fungus gardens microbial communities from leaf cutter ant in Ribeirão Preto, State of São Paulo, Brazil - Atta sexdens ASBM3 | ecosystem: Host-associated > Fungi > Mycelium > Unclassified ...
GCACTCGAAGATCATCACCGTATGCTCGCGACATCACTCTCTCCTCCATTCACGGAAAAAGTGAATCACAGCCCAAACGTCCTGTCACACCATAGAATCAGCGTTCAGTGAAACCGCTCTAGCTGGTCGAGGCGTGCAACCCATGCCTCATCAAGTGCGTCATCCGTGAAAACCTTCGTGACTTCCGCAATAGGCGCAACGCGAAACGTCGCATGCCGCCCGAATTTCGCACTATCGGCCAGCAGGAATTTTTCGGTCGATCGGCGAAGCATGGAAGCATTCAGCCGGGCGTCATCACTATCGATCATCGCGATGACGCCATCCGATTGCACGGCGCTGGCCCCCAGATAAAGCTGATCGAACCACAGGCCCTCAATCACCTGCTCAGCCAGCGCACCAACCACGCTACGGTTCGTCTGGCGCACCCGCCCGGCCAGCAGAACAACCTCGATCGGATCGCACCCCGCGAGGGCATCCACGATGGCAAGGCTGTTCGTAAAAACAGTCAACGGAACCGGATCGAACCGAAGTCTGCGGGCTACCTGCAAAACAGTGGTTCCGGAATCGAGAAAAATCGCACCATGAGGTCGGATATGGTCGAAAGCCTGCTCGGCGATGGCGCGCCACTCCAGGGCAACAGCACCTTTCAGAACCCTTTCAATACCCAGCCCAACAAGACTGAAGAACAGCTTTTCGGTATCATACTTGGCAGTCAGGGATCACCCCAGCACATTTTAGAAACAGCGAGCACAAATGGCAGCCCTTCAGCGATTGCACTTTCAGAGAGCGATACCACGAACCTATTGAACGGAGACTATTACAGCACCCAACCGCAAAAAAGCCAGGCAACCTGCCCGTCGAACATCTCGATGGACCAGTTCATAAACGCCGATGGCGGGTTGCTCAAGAACATGGGCAACCCGCAGCTCACCGGTAAGGGCGCAAAAGGCATATTCAGCGGCCTGAAAGACAATCTGGCAAAACTCGCAGGCAGCAAACCCGGCGATATCGGTACAAACAAGGACGTGACGATGCGCGCCCTGATGACCCTCGAATCCACGAAGAACATGCCAGCGTCAGGTGGAAAAATCCTTTCAGCAGACACACGCCATAACGGAAATCTTAGCGGCCTCAATCCAGGTGGAGAAGCAGATAACGGCACTGAAGTCGGATATCTGCAGAACATGTCCAAGAATTCGGATTACACCCTTCCCACCGTCCGGGGAAAAGCGACCACATGAACGCAAACGACACCGAGAAAACCGGTGCGCAGCTGTTCATGCAGGATGTCGGCAAATATCTGTTCCCGATCCTCGCCGCCCCCCTGATGCTGATTTCAGGCATCGGTGAGGCCGTCGAAGGGGCGGCTGTCGCCGGAGATGCCGCCGCGGAAGCAGGTGCGGATGCCGCAGGCGATACCGCCACCATCGCCGGCCGTGGCGCTACTGGCGTCGGAAGCAGCGCGGCCAATGCCGGTGGCAGTACCTCCATGGGCGATTTTATGGCCCAGACCGCAGCCCAGACCGCAGCCCAGACCGCAAAGGCGAGCGGAAAAGAAGGCTGGAAACGGTTCCAGAACCAAAATCAACCCCGGTCACAATCCTCGTATAGTTCCTAATCACCTTTCAAGGCTTGACGTGCATCAATGCCACGTCAGGCAGACCGCCTGCATGATGCCCGCCTGAAAACAGGAGAATCATCATGGACCGTCTTCAAAACAAGGTCGCCATCATCACCGGCGCCGCCGCCGGTATCGGCAAGGCCACCGCCCAACGCTTCGCCGAAGCAGGCGCCAGAATCGTCATCGCCGATCTGGACGAGGATACAGGCAAGACCACCGCCTCACAGATCGGCGCTCAAGCCCTGTTCGTAAAACTGGACGTCGCCAGCAAGCAAAGCTGGGAAAGCGCCATCCAGACAACCACCCAACACTTCGGCCGTCTCGATATTCTCGTAAACAACGCTGGCATCGTCATCAACAACACGGTCGAAAACACGACGCAAGACCAATGGCGAAAAATCGTCGCCATCAATCAGGAAGGCGTTTTCCTCGGCATGCAAGCCGCCATCGCAGCCATGAAAGACCACGGCGGCTCCATCGTGAACCTCAGCTCCATCCAGGGGCTAGTCGGCGATCCCCAGCTCTTCGCCTATGACGCCACCAAGGGCGCCGTCCGGCTCATGACGAAATCCGCCGCCCTGCACTGCGCCCGCTCAGGCTACAAAATCCGCGTCAACTCCATTCATCCCGGCTATATCCTCACCAAAATGATCGACGATCAACTCAAAACCCCGGATCCCACCGGGCAGGACAAGCTGAAACACCTCGTCAGCCTGCACCCGCTCGGCCATCTGGGAGACCCGGACGACGTCGCCTATGGCGCGCTCTACCTTGCATCGGACGAGGCCAAATTCGTCACCGGCACGGAACTCGCCATCGATGGCGGCTACACAGCCGAATAATGCCCCGGCCCGCAAAAGCGCGGGCCGTCCCCCCAGCATCACGCCTCCTTCGCGACAGGCGCGAACGTTCCATCCCGTAAACTCGCCTCCAGTTGTTCCAGAGACCGCCCCTTCGTCTCCGGCACATACCGCAGCACGAACACGAACGCGAGTGCGTTCACCACAGCGAACACCCAAAACGTTCCACCCGCCCCCAGTAACTGCACCAGGGACAAGGTAGTCAGCGAGATAATAAAATCCGCCCCCCAATGGCTCCCCGCCACCAGACTCATCCCCTTGCCACGGCAGGACAGCGGATAAACCTCAGCCCCCACCAGCCACACCGCCACGGAAAGAGACCCGGTATTGAACATCGTATACCCAACGACCGCCACAACCGTGATCCACGCGCCAACCCCCTGCGTCAGATGGAACACGAACATCCCCCCCAACACCAGCAGCGAAACCACCGCCCCCGGCAACAGCCGCAGCAGCAACGTCCGCCGCCCCCACGCATCCACGGCCCAACCGCCAAACAGGGTCGCCGCCACCATCGCAAACCCGATTGCGATCGATGTCAGCAGGGCCGACTCCTCCCCAAACCCGGCCCCCGCGAAAATCATCGGCGCATAATAAAGCACCGCGTTGATCCCCGTAAGCTGGCACAGCAACGCAATTCCGACCGACGCCACAACCGCCGGGCGCACCCAGGGCTTACCGATCTCGGACCACGGCGCCTGCTCGTCATGATTGTCGATGATGCCCTGCAATTCCGCATCCGCCGCCTCATCGGAAGCCCGAACCCGCCGCAGAACCGCACGCGCGCCCTCAATATCCCCCTGCATCGCCAGCCAGCGCGGGCTGTTCGGCAAAAACACCATCCCCACGAACAGGATCAACGCCGGCAACATCCCGATCCCGAACATCAGCCGCCAGCTATGATCCCGCAACGCATATCCGGTCAGGAATGACACCGTCATCCCGAACACCACCGCCAACTGAAACCCGACCACCAACTGCCCACGCCGCTCAGGCGGCGAAACCTCCGCGATATAGACCGGCACGATCTGGGACGCCGCTCCGATCGCCAGCCCCAGCATTAGCCGCGCCAGAATCAGCACCGCAATACTATGCGCGCTGGCCACGATCACCGTCCCGATCAGAAACAGCGCCGCCGCCACCATCACCGTCCGCCGCCGTCCTGCCCGATCCGAAAGCGGCGCCGCCCCCAGACACCCGAAGAACGCCCCGAAAATGATCGCCGCGGTAACGATCTGCGTGCTCATCGTCGAGAGATGAAAATCATGCGTCAGTTGTAGCAACGCCGAAGAAATAATCCCGGTATCATACCCAAACAGCAATCCACCGGTCGCAGAAACCGCTGCAATAACGTTTGTCAAAGTATTTCCGTTGCTTCTCGGCTTCATCGGTTCCGCTTGAGACATAGGTTGCTTCACTTGCATTGATCAAAAAAATAACAGGACAACCGCATCAGACCTAACACTCGAACGCCCACCCCGCATGTCACATCTTCGCGTCCTATCGTTAAATTATAAATATTTTCGAGGATAAGGGGCGGTATTCCAAGATTGCCAAACCTCACGGAAATCGTCACGACGAAAGCCTGATATAGAGGAGGAGGCGTATGGCCGTGGTCCGCGTCATCATGATGCAACGTAATGAGGGGGATCTGCTCGCCTAATGGATCTGCCACTACAGTGATCTTTTCGGTATAAGCAACCTGACCATTATGGATAATGGTTCGACAGATCCCTATACCCTCGCATTATTGAAAACCGCGAAAAAAAAAGGCGCATGCCTTTACTGGGGATACGATACCCCTCATGATTTTCACAACAAGGGCGGGCATTTTGGAAATATTATCAAGCACTGGGACGCCGAGCATAAATACGATTATGCGTTGCCGGTCGATTGCGATGAACTCCTGTCAGTATTCACCAGAACAGGTATCAGCACATCTGCAAATGATATCCACGAGGAACTCGAACGTCTGAACGGGACACGCTGCACGTTGCGGATCGACATGTCGCTTTTCAACATACCAGAAAGAACAGGATGGTTCGCTCCCGTTCGGCATTTTCACAAGGGGTTTCTGCCATCAAATGCCCTTGAGATACTTGATAATGGCCATCATGAGCCTGTTTCTCGCCTTGAACCGGGATACCGATCAACACGCCTAACTTACCTTCATCATCACAATCGCCCTTTTGACGCATGGCGGGCCATGATCAAACGGAAGTTAAACGGTCGGGTAGACACATCCGACGAATCCGCTCTTCTGGCTTATGAAGCCAAACCAGGAGCAGAGGGCGTACATCTTATCCGCTCCCTGTTCATGTCTCGCGAAGAATACGTCTATCAATATGCGAAGGAACTCCAAATCCATGCAGGTATCGGTGAAGGGAAACTGACCCTGTTAAATCTCCCTGGAAACAATATTGAGATCTGGGATAATAACGCATACCTCGCCGTTAATCCCGATGTCACAGGATACGATCTTACAGCCCTGCATCACTATATTCGGTATGGATTTCTGGAAGGACGCACTCTGGCCTAATTTATTCGAATGCCCGCCCGATGAAAGACGCCGCCGCCCCAAGCCCCCCGGCCTCCGCCGTCGCCGTAACCGCCTCGCCCCCCAGATAAGGCGCCAGCGCATGCGCCAGATTGGGCATCGTCAGCGTCTGAAGCCATACTCGCCCCGGCCCGGTCAACCGCGCCATGAAAAACCCATCCCCACCGAACAGCTTGTTCCGTATCCCCGGCAACATCGTGATGTCGAACCCCACGCGCTCCTCGAACATCCCTACATGCCCGGGATGAACGTCGATCTGCTCTCCCGGCCCCAGATCATACGTCACGATCTCACCTCCCAACATCGTCCAGAACCGCCCCTGCCCGGAAAGACGCTGCAACCGGAACCCATCCCCGCCAAAAATCCCCGCCCCCAGCTTCCGCTGCAACCCAAGCTCCAGCGTCACCCCCTCCGTGCTCGCCATATAACCATGCCGATGCACCATATAACCCCGGCCACTCTCCAGATCATGCTCCAGAATCTGCCCCGGAACCTTCGCCGCGAACGCAATCAGCCCGGACGCCCCCTGCGCCGAAAACTCGGTCATGAACAACCCGCCACCAGCCAGCGCCCGAGAAACCGCACCGAAAAAACCGGATTGCCCCGCGCCGGACGTCGTCGTCCGCAACGTCACATTCGGCGTCTTCCAGGAAAGCTCCCCCGTCTCGGCAAAAAGCCGTTCACCCGGCTCCAGCCGGATATTCAGAACCGGAAGCGTCGTACCCTCGATCTTGCTCTGCATGGCCAATCCATAAAAAAATCGCGCCCCGACGATGCCGGAGCGCGATTCCTTTAGCCAGTCAAATCCGAACCGCCCGATCAGGCAACCCGGCGCGAGCCACCCCCCGGACGCCCACGACCACCGGCACCACCCGGGCCACCCCGATGACCGCCGCCAGACGGCCCGCGCCCGCCTCCCTTGCCCTGGCCCGAACGCTGGCCACCGCCATGCCCGCCACGGCCCCGGCCACCGCCGCCGCCCAGAACCGGCGGCCGCGCCGTCGAGTTCTGCGCCGCATCGGAATGATACGGATGATCCGTTACCACCGCGACCGGCTTGCCAATCGTCTTCTCGATGTCCCGCAGCCAGGCCCGCTGCTCGGGATCGCACAGCGAAACCGCCCAGCCCTCACGCCCCGCACGCGCCGTCCGGCCGATGCGATGCACATAGCTCTCCGGCACGTTCGGCAGATCGTAGTTGAACACATGGCTCACCTCGTCCACATCGATGCCGCGCGCCGCGATATCCGTCGCCACCAGCACCCGGACGGACCCGTCACGGAACCCCTTCATCGCACGCTCCCGCGCACCCTGGGACTTGTTCCCGTGAATCGCCTCGGCCGTGATGTTGTTCTTGTTCAGGAACTCCGCGACCTTATTCGCCTCATGCTTCATCAGCGTGAACACGACTGCCCGAACCACCTTCGGATTGTCCACCAGCAGCAGCGTCGCCGCCTTCTTGTTCTCGCTCTCCACGAACATCACCGCCTGGCGAATACGGTCCACCGTGGAAGATGGCGGCGTCACCTGAACCGTTGCCGGATCGCGCAGCAGGCCATGCGCCAGATCCTCGATGGATTTCGGCATCGTCGCGGAGAACAGCAGCGTCTGCCGCTCCTTGGGCAATTGCGCCACGATCCGCTTGATATCGCGCACGAACCCCATGTCCAGCATCCGGTCCGCCTCGTCGAGCACCAGAATCTCCAGGCCGGACAGGTCGATATGCCCCTGCCCCATCAGATCCAGCAACCGCCCCGGCGCCGCCACCAGAACATCGACGCCACGCCGCATGGCATCCACCTGCCGGCCCTGCCCGACGCCCCCGAAAATCACCGCATGACTCAGCCGCATATGCTTGGCATAGGCCTTGAAGCTGTCCGCGATCTGCGCCGCCAGCTCGCGCGTCGGCGCCAGAACCAGCGCCCGCGCGCCTTTGGCCGGGGCCGGGCGGCGATGCGTCAGAAGATGATGCAGAATCGGCAGCGCGAAAGCCGCCGTCTTGCCGGTTCCGGTCTGTGCCAGACCCAGCAGGTCGCGCCCCTGCAAAAGATGCGGAATGGCACCGGCCTGAATCGGCGTCGGGGTCGTATAGCCCTCATCGGCCAAGGCACGGTGAATCGGCTCGGCGAGATTGAGCTGCGTGAAACTCGTCATGGGAGCGCCTCCTGGCGCGGGACGATCCGATGACAGCCCACGCGCATGACGGGGAGCCGGATCGATCCAGATCGAAATTGGAAAAGGCCTAGCGGGCACTCGCGGCAAAAAACCACGCCCACCAGCTTCTCACGTTCCGGGCCAGCAAGGCGCCGGAAGATGCGAGGCACCGTGGCGAAACCACCACAGCGTCCCCGCATATAATCACGCTTTCGTCATCACGCAACCCATTGGCTGACCGGTATCAGGCCCAATCAGGCAAACCGGTCATAAGCAATCACGTCACCATCCGGAATCTGCCCCCCATGCGGCGGCAACTCGCCCGTCCCCTTCCCGACCGCCACGAACATCGCAATCTCGTAATGCTTCGGCAGACGCACCACCTCCGCCACCTTCCCGAAATCGAATCCGTCCATCGGGCAGGTCTGATACCCCAGCGCCGACGCCGCCATCATGATGGCATACGCCGCCATTCCCGCCGAACGAAAGCCTTCATCCCGCTGCATCTGCTCGCGGCCCTCGTAGAACCCCCGGATCATGCCGGTATATTTTTGCTGCATCTCCTCCGGCGCATCCTTCCAGTATCGCCGCGTGTCCTCCTTCCACGCATCGATATCCGCACACATCACGATCAATGCGGAGCAGTCCTTGATCTGCGGCTGATTCCACGCCACCGCACTGATCTCATCCCGCACAGCCTCGTCTCGCACCACCAGAAAGCGCCAGTTCTGAATATTGAACGCCGTCGGCGCATGGCGCGCCGCATTCAGGATCGTCCCCAGATCGGCCTCACTGATCTCATGCCCGCGAACGAATGTCTTGGTCGCACGGCGTGAACGAATGGCATCGAGAATTTCGGACATGTCATAACTCCTGAAGAACCCAGAAGAATACGGTCACGCCCGGCAAAGGTTCGCAATATTATCTCCGGCTCAGCAGAAACAATGCCTGCTCGCCAAACAGGTTGGCCAGCCGGATGGACCGCTTCCACGGTGCCCGATCCCCCTCCTCGTCCACCGCCAGCCACCGATCCACCACATATCCCTCCTCCCGGCACAGTTCCAGAAAGTCCCGGATCGTACAGGGATGAATGTTCGGCGTCGCATACCACGGCGTATGCCAGACGGACGTCATCGGCATCCGCCCGCTGGTCAGCAGCTGCAACCGCAGCCGCCAATGTCCGAAATTCGGAAACGACACGATCGCATGCCGCCCGATCCGCAACATCTGCTGCAACACCTCGCGCGGCCGCTCCACCGCCTGCAACGTCCGCTGCAACACCACGTAATCGAATGCCCCGTCCGGATAATGCGCCAGATCATGGTCCGCATCGCCATGCATCACCGGCAACCCATGCGCAACCGAACGCGTCACCTCCGCCATGTCCAGCTCGATCCCCCGCGCGTCACACCCCCGCGTCCGGAACAGATAGTCGATCAGCGCCCCATCCCCGCTTCCAACATCCAGAACCCGTGTCCGGGGCGCGATCATCGCCGCGATCAGCTTCTGATCCAGCCGCATCCCTCTACCCCTCCACCGCAGACAGGCCCGCATGTTCCGCAGCCCCGCTCAGGAACCCACGCACCGTCCGGTCCAGATCCGGCTCGTCCAGCAGAAACGCATCATGCCCCCGGTCACTCTCGATCTCCACGAACGACACATTCACCCCCGCCCGATTCAACGCCCGCGCCAGCAGGCGGGACTGGGAGGTCGGAAACAGCCAGTCGGACGTGAACGACACGATGCAGAACCGCGTCGGCGTCTCCCGGAACGCCGCCGAAAGATCCCCCCCGTGATCGGCACTCAGATCGAAATAATCCATCGCCCGCGTAATCGTCAGATAGGAATTGGCATCGAACCGCCGCACGAAACTCGATCCCTGATGCCGCAGATAGCTCTCCACCTCGAACATCTCGCCGAACAGGGAAGATCCCCGCGCAATCGGCGCATACGGATCGCGCCGCACCCGCCGCCCGAACTTCCGCGTCAGCGCCTCCTCGGAAAGATACGTGATGTGCGCCATCATCCGCGCCACCGCCAGCCCCCGCGCCGGAATCGCCCCACTCTCCCAATACCGCCCCTCATGCCACTCGGGATCGGCAAAAATCGCCTGACGGCTCACTTCATTGAACGCAATGTTCTGCGCGGAATGAAACGGCGAGGTCGCAATCGGCAGTGCCGCGAACACCCGCTCCGGATATGTCGTCACCCATTGCAGCACCTGCATCCCGCCCATGGACCCGCCAACCGCCGCAAACAGCCGCCCGATCCCGAAATGATCCAGCAGCAACGCCTGCGCCTCGACCATGTCCCGCATCGTGATCGCCGGGAAGTCCGTCCCCCACGGCGTCGGATCGTCCACGCTCCGCGCCGAACGCGGCCCCGTGCTCCCCATACACCCGCCCAGAACATTCGGGCAGATCACGAAAAACCGGTTCGTATCGATCGGCAGCCCCGGCCCCACCATCCGGCCCCACCAGCCCGGCTTGCCCGTCAGCGGATGCGCGTCCGCCAGATACTGATCCCCCGTCAGCGCATGACACACCAGAATCGCATTGTCCTTCGCGGCGGACAGCACCCCGTAAGATCGATAGGCCACCGTCACACTGTCCAGCACCACGCCGCATTCCAGCGTCATCCCCTGCGAAAAGGTCACATGGTCATGCTCGATCGGCGCTTGTGTCACACAGTCCTACCATTGCGGGTTATCCGGAACGTCACCAACCGGGATTCAGGCTTTGCGGATATGACATGCTCACCCTGGTTCCACAATCGCCAGCCAGCATGTTATCGACAGCAGATTAATTTAACGTTAAGGACGATATATTAACGAAATTACTTCCAAGGTGGTCGCTCCCTCCATGCCACGCGTATCGTCTTTTCCCGTTGCGGAGTCCATTTCTACTGCCCAATCCTTTCCACACCTCCCACTCACTGCCGACACCACCGCCAGCCCGATGCAAATCATTGGACATTCCGGCCTGTTCGATACCACCTATTACCTGTCCCGCAATCCGGATCTGCAATCCCTCGGCACCGCCGCACTCGGCCATTATCACCGTCACGGATGGCGCGAAGGCCGCAAGCCCAATGCCTATTTCGACCCGTCCTGGTATCTCGCCCAGAACCGGGACGTCACAGACGACCCCCTGCTGCACTACATCCTCCACGGAGAAGCCCAGGGCCGCAAACCCGTCGCATGGTTCGATCCTGTCTGGTATGGCCAGACCCATGCCGTTCCCCAGGGAATGCTCGCTCTCACCCACTACCTGCTGAACCGGCACAGTCACGATATCACGCCCATGCCGGCGTTCGACCCGGCCTTCTACCTGCAAACCTACCCGGACGTCGCCGCTTCCGGCCTGGACCCACTCGAACACTACATGATCCAAGGCTTCCGGGAAGTCCGCAAACCCTTCGCCAGTTTCGACCCGGTCTTCTACCGCAGCCGCTACCTCCGGCACGCCCCGGACGCCAACCCCCTGCTGCACTACCTCGAAAACCGCAACCGTCCAGACATCCACACCACCCTCCCCACGCGCGAAACCACGCTCCCCCGCGAATTCCGCCGCCGCGCCGCCCCCGGCCCGTTCTTCGAAGATCCATCCCCCCTCCCCGCCAGCGCCATCCGCCGCGCCCGTATCCTCGCCTATTACCTGCCGCAATTCCACGCCACCCCGAGAAACGATGTTTGGTGGGGAACAGGCTTCACCGAATGGGCCAACGTCGCCCGCGGCCTCCCACGCTTCGCAGACCACTACCAGCCCAGAATTCCCCGGGATCTCGGCCACTACACCCTCAACGGCCCCGAAACCCTGATCCGTCAGGCCGATCTCGCCAGATCCGCAGGAATCGAGGGCTTCATCTTCTATTTCTACTGGTTCAAAAGAGTGTTGTGCGCATTTTCAATGGGTTACAAGTCGGTTTCCAGCGGTTTCCAAAATGTGGTTTCCAGCTTGAGAATTGCTTCTTGGGCCATGCGCTTCTGATCAACAGTGCGGGTGTAGTGCTCAACCATCTTGAGCGTCTTGTGGCCAGTGAGGGCGGCAATCTCGTGCGTCGAACATCCAGCTTCGGCAAGCAATGTGGCCGCCAGCTTGCGCAAGCCATGCACGTTGAAACCGCGCGGCAAAATTCCCTTCTCCTGCGCATCGTTCATCGAGCGCGTGAGATTTGATTTCGTCATTGGACCGCCGCGTAGGCCGGTCAAGATATGATCGCTCGTCTTTGGCCAGTCAGCCATGACTTGGACGAGAATAGGGTGGAGCGGGATGTGGAGTTCGGTGCCTGTTTTCTCCTGCATCACATAGAGCGCACCCCCCGTGATATCGGACCATCGCATTTTGCAGAGATCACCGCGACGCTGCCCTGTGAACAATGCAAGCGTGACAACCCGGCTCAGATGCGCCGGTAAAGCCACGATAGCATCCCGCACCATCTCCTTGGTCCACGCGGGCAACGGAGCGTAAGGTAGCATGCCAATACGAGCTGCCGCGTTTGCTTCCACCCATTCACGGTTCAATGCCCAGGACAGAAAAGCACTCGTTGACTGAATGAACTGGTTTGCCGCTCCAGTACCGCGCGTCCGAGCGATGGAATCGCGCATTTGAAGAATGACACGGCGACGCAAATCCTTAATAGGTGCGTCACCCACGCGCTCCAGCTCGATCAGATACAGGCGCCTATTCCGCTGGGTGCTGGGGCGGGTGGCGGCCCACTCTGGGCTTCCGATATATTGACGAAGCACTGCCGCGACAGTGCCGGCGGCTGGGCCACGAGGCGAAGCATCTTTGCCGCGCCGTGCATATCGGTATTCTTTGATCGAGCCGTCAGCGAGCCGCTTTCGAACGATTTTTACGTCTGGCGGCGTCCCGCTCGATGTCGTCACAAGCTTTTTGCACCATGTCGTTTATTGTCGATGGGACGGATACACCGCTTGCCTCCAGCATTGCAGCATCAACGGCGTGGATATCCCAGCGCGGCGATCTTGGGCCGAGATGTAATGAGGGGCGCGGGAGTTTTCCTTGATCAACAAGCCTCGGAACCATGTTTGTCTTGGTGCAGATCCGGCGGGCCAGCGCCTCACGATCAAGCCAGCGCTCAAGCGTCTCTCTCATCAATGCACTCCTGCTGCTCGCCTGGAAGAGCATTCCACTCCTTCAGGGTCATGACGATTGGCTTGGCGTATGGTCGGCGGCACATGACCCAGCCTGACTTCACTGCCATCAGCCGAATTGGCCCGATGTGATCGCGCTTAGATTTCGTGACCTCACCCATCGCGCCCCTCCTCCCCGTCCTGCGTGGCGGGCGGTGCCGGTAGCGGCATCCAGTGAGTGGGGTCATCGAATAATGCCGGGTCCCAGTCCTGCCCATATCCAGACAGCGTTTCCTCCCAGAGCAGCTTTTGGGTCGTAGCTGATCGATGACCAGACGATGACCCCGTAATGATCTCGTTCGTATTGGGGAGATACAACAAAACCACCGTTCCATCAGTTGGCCCGGTTTCGATCGGCTGCCAGTTGTCCACCCGCACCAGATCGCCGGGCTTCGGTGTCTGTTGGTCAGTCATGGAAATTCTTTCCGCAAGCTGTTGATCCGATCAATGCAGATCATAAAGTGCGTTCGATCTCTCTGTTCGAAATCAGAGATCATATCGTAGAGTATATCCTTGAGGCGGTCAGGCGGAATATCAACCTGACGTGACTTCAGTTCATCAATGAGCGCTTCACTGGATGCGTATTCCAGATAATCTGCCATATCGATTTCAACTGTTGCATATTTGTTTCCCATCACACCCGCTCCCAATTCGGACGCACATACCGGACCTTCCCGGCGCGCTTGAGGCGGCGGAGTGCGGCCACGGTGCGTGCCATTGCCCAGTCGGACGGCAGATCACGGCAGGCGCGCCAAAGGCGAAACCGCACATCGTCTCGCGTCCCCGGCATTGCCGCCAGCACGATCGCGTCGTCTCGCTTGTTCTGGTCGCGGCTCATAATCCGCGCTCGCACACGCTCCACCAGCACATCGCGGTCAAGCTCGGCCCGCAAGTGTCCAGCAGCTTCACGCTGTTGTCGGGCAAGCGCATGCAACCCAAGGGCGTCACACGTGTCAGCTGACCCGAGTGCGGAAGCATAACTCTGCACCAGCACATCGCGGGCGGCTTTGGTTTGGTCGGTCACTTCACGCACTCCCGCGTCTCAGGTTGCGGGGCGTCGAGGGCGGCTCGAGCGCGCGCTCGGATTTCCCTCACGCCTTCCAGATACCACGTTGTGTCAGAAAGACCGTCGGCAGGACCGGCCAACGTGTCGCTTGCATAAACCTCAATCCCGTCCAGAACGTCTCGCAGCCGTTCCACTTCCGCAGTCTGATCCGCTGGCGGCATCGGTTGGGCGTAGAGGGCGGCCAAGCGTGCATTGTTCGTGTTGGAAGGAAATAGGCGGATGTGCGCTGCATTCCCGTTCTTCAGGGCATGAATGGCAGGCTTGTGAGCATAACCAACCGGTTCCTGCGATGCCAGTTCAGCCAGAACGGAGGCGCGGATTTCATTATAGAGTTCAACGGCCTTTTCTTCCGCAATTCTCATCGAATTGTCGAAATCGTAAGCGATCGCCAAATCCTCAATTAGTTCTTCCCGCGTGCGTGGCTTCTGTGCGTCGGTCATGCGTCGTCTCCCAAGGCGGCGCGAAGATCGCCAATTCCGTCCGTGTTGTAGGATGCACGGTCGCTCCATATACGAACCACGCGTTGCGCCGCCTCAATCACGGCCCGCGCCTTCTCCTGGCTGATGTCGTCGGGCATGACTTCACGGAAGGTAGTGTTGGCGTATGTCATAATCCGCACCTCACGCTTCGGGACGACGCACATGAGGTCGTTCTTGCTCTCAACCTCGTCCCAGCGGTCAAACCCACTTTCGGTCCAAGAGCGCGCTTTGCGTAAAGGCTTCAAGCCAACCCACCCCAGAAGCGGGAACTGACCTCCACGGTCATCCCGTTCCAAGGTAACAGGCCGTCCCTCCCGCGTGCAAAAGCCGCCCGTGTGTGCCGGATCGAATGGCTTCATGTTCGGTTTGGTCATGTTCTCTCTCAATATGAGCTTGGGTTATGAACAGGCGGTCCGAAAACCGCGTCGAATAGGCGGGTCAGAACGCGCCTCACCACGGCTCGTCCGCCGGGATGCTTGGCCAGTTCCAGAGCCAGCGGAGCAGGTCAGCGATCATGGATTGGTCTCACACATCAAAAATGTCGTGGCGGGGTCGAAGAAGCTGAACACGAACGTGCCGGCCATGAGCGCGAGCGCGAAGCATGTTGCGATGAACGCAATGTCGGAATGATCCGTCATAATGGACAGCCAATGATGGCGGCGGCGAGGAACACGACGAACGTGGCTGTCAGGCCGATTAGGGTCGCCATTATCGTCATATCCCGTGTATTCGCACGGGCCATGGCTTCAATCTTCTGCTGCAATGTCGTGTCGGCTTCCATTTTCACATCCCCAATGCACGTCTGTAGATATCCAGAAGCGTCTGCTCTTCTTCCAGCGTGGCCGGGTCCAGTTTCCGTTGCCGAATGATCTGTTTGATGATCTTGGGTTCGAATCCGGCGCTCTTGGCTTCCAAGAAGATGTCCTTGATGTCTGCGCCAAGAGCCTTGCGCTCTTCTTCCAGTCGTTCGACGCGCTCGATGATCGAGCGGAGACGATCCGCCGCGATACCGCCCGCCTGCGTCATGCTTTCTTCAGTCGCTGAAAAACTTCTGCTCACGTCGAAAGCCCTTCCGGATGTCCTGTCGGTGAGGATTGCGGTGAAGGTCATGCGTATTTCCCACCTTCAAAGGTCAGATCGATGCGCGCGCGGCCGTCGCATTCGGGGATGGCAGTCGCGAGTAGAGTTCGGCCTTCGCAAATCGGGACAGCGCCTGATTTCTGCCGGCACCATTCGATGGCCGCACGTTCGGCGCGCCTGTAATCCTGGAAGCGAAGAACGGGGCGGTTCCGGGCATCGTGGATGGTAAAGCGATCCGCGCTCATGGCCCCTGCTCCACCATGGCGCCATCCGTAAGTGCGAACGGAACCCATTGCTCCCCTACCGCCCAGACGATGACCTCCGCCGTTGCAGGCAGCGTCTCGCTCTCGGCTATCGCGTAGGAAAGGCCCTCGATATCGCTCTCGCGTTCCTGGAACGTGGCCGATCTATCGGAAAATTCCAGAATTGCCCCATCCGGGGCGGCGGGCATGACGCCGGTTACGCGCCAGTTGTCGCTGGCATTGACGGTGAGCGATACTGTGGCGATCGGAGCGATCCAGCCGAAATTGACGCGCTGGCCTTCGGAAAGCCGGATCGATCCGCCATCCCACCCCTCCGGAGCAATCAGCCGAACGCTGCCGAAAGGCGTGCTCTCCGTCCATTGTGCGAGCGGGGCGTATGCCACTGTCTCATCGCAGAACGGCTCAGGGCACCACAAGGCGCCATTAGGGCGGCTCACGATACGATGCCCCTGGGCTGCTGCATGCCCACGCGGCCATGATGGCGGAGAAGCACGACAATCTCCGGTTCCATCGGCGGAATATGCGGCAAGTCCTCGGCGGCTTCGAGAAGCGCCCGCATCTGTCGGGACTTCTCCTCGGCTTTGGCGGCCCAGAGGCGTTCATGCGCGAAATCGCCTCTCCAGCCCGCCATGCGAGACCAGGCACGCATGAGGCCTGCATCGTCCATCATCGCACTGGCGCGACGCTGGACAGCCAGCGGGTAGGTATTCAGGGATCGAAGCGGACGTTCCGGAGCGGAAGGCTCACGGTGAATGGTGGTGTGCGACACGGATGCTCTCCATCGCGGGTGGCGATGAGAAACCGTTACCTATGGTGTCAGACGAAAGCAAGCAAAAACGCTACCTTAGGTAACACTAGCTATCGTTTTTTGTCCTGCTTAAGCTCAGAATATGAAGGACTGATGTTTTAGTCTGTTCATCTGCCCCGCGGAACATCTCGACCAAGGTTACTTCTTGTGGTCCGGACGCAATTGCCGAAATGCTAGAATCTTCACCCATCACGTAAGCAATCGGGAGGCCGGAAATCCGTGCAATCTGACGCAAAGCTTCCCTCCCAGGTTCTTTGACTCCGTTTTCCCAAGCTGCCACCGCAGATCGAGAACGCCCAACTGCCTCCGCGAAGGCCTCCTGCGTCAGGGCCAGTTGTTCTCTTATTGTTCTAATACGTGAAGCTGTCGTCATGCAACGATAATCGCATGACGCTGGTCTAAGCGCTGTTTCTTATGGGAACAGCGTTCTTGACAACCGACCGTCACCTTAGGTAACGTTGCATTATGAAAGCTCTCTCCGACTTTATTCTTAAAGCTGGTGGTCAGGCCGTCGTTGCCCACCGCATGGGGGTCAGCCGGGCAGCTGTCTGGAAATGGCAACGCGCTAACCAGGTGCCTCCAAAGCGTGCCGTTTTGGCTGCTCATCTGTTTGGTGTTCGTCCAGAAGAAATCTGCGGCTTCTTCAAAGGCGCCTCGGACGTGGTGCGCGGAGAGTCTCTGTGACAAATTTATGCGTCACGAACGTCGGAAGAGAATTCGGAAAAGTCGGACTCAGCGCGTCTCATCCAAAAGAATTCGCTGTAGTCCTCGACAATCGGGTCGCTGTCATAGGCATCGCTGATGCACGTGATGTCCTCCATTTTGAATGTGCGGTATCTGGACTCATCCTCGCAATAAGCAAAAATGGCAGTAACCTCCGGTATGCTGCCGCTCATTATATATTTGAACTGAATAGGCCTTATCATTTTGATGGAATACTTATCTTTCCTGTCTCGGTAAGAAATCTCGATCTTCTCTCCAAGATAATGTGCCAGCTTTTCGGCTGGATCGTCTTCATCACATTGCTGATCAAATCTAGCTGTCCGTGGTCGGATAGCTGCGGAATGATGCCGCAAAAATTCCGATCGAGCCGGAATGATAACGGGCTGTGGATCGACCCTTTGACTAGAAGCGCGGCTCTCCGAGTTCTCGTTTGTAATGAAGAACACCCGAAGCACCAGCGCTCCGCCCACGCCAACAATGGCGGCCCATATAACGGCCAAGTGAGCGCCAGCCAGAAGTATAGCGGTGAACACAATGGCTATAATGGCCCAGATCATCGGCATCTCCGAAAAAGCCCCAGTATAGCCCGTCCCGACGTTTTCCGCGCCCCTGTTGCGGCGCTTTCCCGACATGGAGCCGCTGTATGAGCATGTTGACGGTTCGACTTGTGCAGCGCCTTCAGCAGTCTCTGGTTGAGGATGGACATGCGTTCGCTGCGGATTCTGGCACCGCGATCGTTCTGTGCGGGCACGAAATTTCGTTTGTCCGGAGCAAAGGAGAGCCCGTGACATCTGTTTCGTGGTTCGACTCGATTTGTTCCGGGGCGCCTGACCTGAATGATGTCGAAAGTCACTGGTCAGAGGTCATTCGTCAGAGGGAGTGGGAGGTTGAGGCCTTCCGTTCTCGATCTGCTGTAGGATTGCCATCCAGCCCGAAGCGATTTGGCTGGCGGTCCCGCGTGCGGATTCTTCTCTCTGGAGCGCCCTGAACGTGGCGGCCTGCCTCTCCTCCGTTCGCACTATTCCCAGCCGAACCCGGGCCAGCGTCATGGGGGAAGCCTTACGCAGAAGTTCCGACACAATGACGCGTAGGTATTCTTGCTCAAGAAGCATCTCGTCGATCAGTGTCAGGGCTCTTACCGGCGTGTCGTTCATCGAATCCTCCATGGTTGGTTGTGGTGACTCCATGGTGGTCCGACGCGGCCCGGGGAGCAATCCTCGGGCCGCGCAGGGAGACGTGTGATGCCCGGCATGCGGCCCCTTTCTGACATCCTGCCGGGCGTTCTCGATCATTTTTCCGATGCTCTCCTCTCTTGCCAACATTGTGAAACCGACCTGGACAGTCGGAACAATGGCGAAGAGGACAGCCAAGAGCATGGGTATTTCCCCCAAGGGCGTGGGTGTTTTCCCCACGGATACCAGGAAACCAACGATGTCTGAGACGATGCGGGACCAGTTTCAGGACATGGTGTGCGCGGAGGTGCGTGAACGGCGTGGCATGGGCCTGAAAGCGGCGTTTCTGGAAGTGGCGCGGTTTTTCGGGCTTTCGGAACGTCGTGTGCGGGCGTGCTGGAACGGGGAAATCCGTGCGGTGCTGGCGCACGAGTGGGAGGCGGTGCGGGGGCGGCGGATTGAGGCCGTGCGGCGGCGTCAGGCCGCGCTGGCGCATCAGCTTATGCTGCTTGGGGAAACCGAGGGGGATTTGCAATCGTGATTGCCATGAAGATTCTGGCAGCCATCGTTCTTTGGATCCTTCTGTCCGTCGGGTTGATGGCGATGGTCGGGGCCGGTTGCCCGCCTTTCCTGATGATCTGGATGACTTCGCTGATGCAGCGCTGGATGGCGTGGGAGCATCGGTGCCTGAAGCGGCGTTACGCACGCCTCAAGCGTGTTCATGCCCGGGTCGATCATTGGCTTGAGGCGCTGCGATGACCCGAGTTGCGGCGACTGACAAGGTAAGGGCCGACGCCATCCTGAGGGTGCTGATGGACCGCCATCAGGCATCGGATTCACTTTCCGCGGCCTTGCAGGTTCCGGAGAAGGCCGTCCTCGAATGGAATGGCATTCCACCCCGCTTCGTGCGGCGTGTTCTAAGCATTTATCTGCCGGTGCTGTCGTCTGCGGAGATCGATGCCGTTGTAGCGGCGGGCGATGCGCGCGCGCGGGCGGCTGACGATCTGCTGGCCGCCTATAAGGCACGACACATGACGCGCCATGTGGCCGAGGCTTTGGGAATTACGAAATCGGCAGTTCTTTACTGGACTTCTGTTCCGGCCCATCATCGGGAGAAGTTTCTCGCGAAGTGCGGCGGCCCGAAGCTCGACCAGTGCGGCCGGAAGGCGGCCAAGGCACCCGCGCCGAAAGGACGGCAGAAAGCGGCGCGTGCTCTCGCGTTGCTACGGGAGATCCGGGCGCGCCGTCTTGGGCCGGGCGTGGCATCGGTTCTGGGCCTGCCGAAGAGTGCGGTGGCGTCCTGGAATGAGGTTCCGGTGGCGTATCAGGACATGCTCCTGAGACAGATCACACCGGACGTGCTGACGAAAATCGAGGAGGACCAGCGGCGTGCCTTTCAGGTGCGGATGAAAGATTCCTGGACCAGAAGAAAGCAGATTTCTCATCTGGTGAAAAAAGCAGCCGAGCCGAACCCGGAGAAAACACCGGAGACTTTAGCAGTTCCGAAGTCGATCACGACGCCGCCGGTGCAAGCCATCTGGGAGCGCAAATGCCTGTGCTGCCAGGTGGGTTTTACCGCCACCAGCCCGTATCTGCGGCGCTGCCCAACCTGCCGTTCCCATCATGATTATCTCTGACACCCTGCAAGCAAAGGTTACTGTCATGGCCCGCGCGCCCCATGATTTTGAACGTCTTTCGCCGTCCATTCGTGCGCTTCATGCGCGCGGTCGCAGCGTGCGCGCAATTTCCGCTGAAATCGGCATATCGGAACGCAGCGTCTCTCACATGTTGCGACGGCTGGGGCTCTCGCGAGTGCGCAGGGGTCCGTCGGGCGTGACGCGAAAGCGTGCGCTGCCGGTCGGGACTTGCCTGGAAATTCGTGTCCATGCCGCGTGAAATTTCGCGACCGCCGGCCCGATACGTGCGGTTCCCGAGGCCCATGGACGCAGCCGCGCTGGCCCGATCCTCACGGATAAGACCTGACCTTCCGGATCAGCTCCGGATCGTGTCGTCCGGCGCGACGCATGCGCAGGATGGTAGAATGATGATGCCCAAGAGGTGGAAAAATGAGCGCTGACCTGATCTCCTATCTGGACGTTTGCGACATTCTGCGGGCCGAGATCGCCAAGGCAGGGGGGCTTCGTGTGTTCGCGGAGGCGCATGGCCTGAAGACTTCGACCGTCGCAAATTTCAGTTGCACGGCGCGCAAACCGACTCTGACCATTCTAGAGCCACTGGATCTGGAAGAGGTGACGGTCACGATGTATCGGCGCAGGAAGCGCCCGGCCTTGGGAGAGGCAGCATGAACGCGGATCCTGGGCTGTTCGGGCAGGCGTTCCGGTCTGTGCCGTTCAACGTGCAGGCGGAACAGGCCCTACTTGGCGGGCTGCTGACCAACGGCAAGAAGGTTCTGCCGTTGGTCGAGGAAATTCTGGAACCGGAGCACTTCTACAATCCGCTGAATGGGAAGCTCTACGCGGCGGCGCGTCAGATGGTCTATGCCGGCGGCGATCCGAATCCAGTGACGTTGCGTGACCAGTTCAAGCATCATCCATTGCTTGGCGACGTGTCTCCGAGCGAGTTCTTCACCACGATCATGACGTCTATGGTCGGATTTCCGGTCTGTCCGGACTATGCCCGCACGATCCGGGATTGCTGGCTGCGGCGGAATCTCATGCAGGTGTGCATTAATGTTGCGGACACCTGTTCGCGTCCGGATGATAAAACCGGGGAAGGCATTCTGGAGGGGCTTGAAGAGGAGCTGTTGCAGATCGTCCAGGGGACGGCAGAGACAAGCCCGAACGTTACGCTGGGCGAGGCTGTGTCCTCGGCGGTGCGGTCCGCGCGTGAGGCGTGCGCGCGTGGTAACGGTCTGGCAGGGATTTCGTGGGGCTACAAGGCACTGGACCGGATGACGACCGGTCTCCTGCCGGGAAATTTCTATGTTCTCGGCGCGCGTCCTGCCATGGGCAAGACGGCATTGGGGCTAGGGATCGCGGCGCGCGTCGCGTCGTCCGGGCGGAGGACGCTGTTCTGGTCCGGCGAGATGACTGCATCGCAGCTTGGTGCTCGCGCGGGAGCGGCGTTTTCGGGGTTATCGACGCAATCTGTGTTCGCAGGACGGCGCTATGATTTGCCGGAGGATATTGAGACGGGGACGCGGCTACCGCTCGAAAGCTGGCAGTGGGCGGAACTGGAGGAGGGCGAGCGTGCCGCTGCCAGTCTGCCTCTGGAGATTGATACGCGTTCCGGTTTGACGGTAGCGCAGTTGCGGTCGCGGGCGCGCCGGATGAGGCGCAGCCGTGCAGGGCTTTCGCTGATCGTGCTGGACTATGTCGGGCTGATGCGTGGCTCTGCTGGTGCGCGCGCTCGCGGCAAGTATGAGGAGACTACGGAGATCAGCAATGAGCTGAAAAGCCTTGCCAAGGAACTGGATGTTCCTTTGGTGGTGCTGGCGCAGTTGAACCGTGAGTCGGAAAAGCGTGAGGACAAGCGTCCCATGATTTCCGATCTGCGGGATTCTGGCTCTCTGGAGCAGGACGCGGATGTGATCTGCCTGCTCCATCGTGAGCATTACTATCTGAAGAAGCAGGCAGCGGCGGGCGGCGTATCACGCCGTGAGAAGGAAACGCAGGAGCAATATGCGAACCGTGTGTTCGAGCTGGAGCAGAAATGCGAGGCAGCGCGCGGAAAGGCGAATGTGTTCCTGCCGAAGAACCGTCATGGCCCTGAAGGCGTGTGCCGCTTCAAATTTGACGACAATTCGACGTGGTTTCGTGATGAGCATGAGGACGAGCGCAGTCTCGCCTGGGGTGCAGGAGGCAATCCGCCATGAAAAGCAGGAGGGCGCGCTTCGGTGTGCATGCGCGTGCGGTGATGTCGGACAGGCGGTGGCTTCTGCTGCCGCTTTCCGCGCGTTCGGCGTGGTTGCAGCTTACGGATGTGGCGGATGTCATGCCGGAATTGCGCGCGCCGTCTGGCGATGCGCCTGATCTGGTGGTTCTGGCGCGTGCGCTGGCTGCGGATACGGATGAGTTGAAGCCGGCGCTCGATGCGCTGGTATTGCGTGAGGTTCTGGCGCCTGTGGGGCGTGGGTTTCGGTTAAAGGCGTATTGAGATGAGCAGGATTTCGGAAAGTCTTCTGGACAGGTTTACAGACGATCTTCGGCTGCGCTCGTTGGGGTTGGAGATGGCCGCGATCTGGTTGCTGCTGGTCAACGTCATCCGGCGCTATGGGCGGGATGGATTATTCGTGCCGGGGTTGGATGGCCAGATGACGCTGAGCGATCTGGCGCGTTTTCATATGCACATCGACGCCGCGCATCTTGAAACCTGTATCGAAACCTACGCGAAAGCCAGGTTATTAACCCACGATGCGAAAACGGGCGCGATTGGTCTGCCGGGAATCGAAGCGGATTGCAGGCGTGCCAGCGCATCGCGGGAAAATGGCAAAAAGGGCGGCCGGCCGCCGAAAGTTCGCGCGGTTACACCTCGGAATGATCCGCGTCAGAAGACAGCGATCATGTCCATCTCAGGGGGAAAAGACGTGTCTCAGGATAATCTAGGTTCATCTCGGGTTTCCCAAGCTAGCTTAGCTTATAACAATAGCTCTAAAGAAGAAGCTAAGCTTGACACGAGTGAGATCGATGCGGCGTTCAAGCGCATTGGACCCAAGGCGTTTGAGGCGGCGGGGTTCGATCCGGCGCGCAGCATGGTGAACTTCGGTATCGCACGGCAGTGGTGCGCTGATGCGATGCGGTCCGGCCTTTCTGCGGAGGAGGCCGAAAGACTCATCCTTGGTGTTGTAGCCAGTGTCGCGGAACGTCAGCAGGCCAAGGGCCAAACAATCGCTCACATGGGGTATTTTAAGAGGGCAATCGGCCATGCGATTGAGCGGCGTGATGTGCCGGCGCCGGTGATGTCTCGCGATGAGATGGTGGCTGACCGGCTCTGGACTGAGGCGATGCAGGATTACAGCGCGCGGGTTGCAGCCGGTGAGACCGGCATGACTCGCCCGGTATTGGCAGACTTCATGGCGCGTGCGAGGGCAGCATGAAACGGCAGTCGACACAGATCGACACCACGCGATGCGTGTCCGATCAGGTAGAGGAATGGCTTGAGGAAGCTGCTTTAACATTGGCGGCGTTGCCGTCGCATGGGTTACGGCCATCAGGTGCGGGAAGCACATGGCCGGACGTGGTGACAGATCTGGAAGACCTGGGTTGGCATCGCGAGAGCGATGTGATGCCACCGCGACCTCCGGCCGATGCAGTGACAAGGCTGGATGCTGTGTTGACATGGGTGCCATTGCTGACGGATTCGCATCGACGTTTGCGTGCAGTCGTCAATATGCGTCTGATCGTTCACCCTATTTCTCAATCTCACAAGTGGACATGGAGAAAGATTGGGAATCGCTTCGGTGTCAGCCACCACACGGCAAAGGCGTGGCACGAAGAGGCGTGTGAGGTGATCGCAAAAAAAATCACACAGCCTTCATTTTTCACTTCCCAAACTTCCCAATTTGCAGTCTTTTGAAAGCCATGATGTCGAGGCGTGCGACCGAACGGGTTGCCGCCTTTTTTTATGTCTGATGGCCGGGCAGGAGGGTGTCATGCGAAGATGTGACATTTCGGCAACATTGCGGCGAGCCATGCGTCTGGGGCGGCTCTTGGCGCGAGCCATGCACTCATCGCGGGTCCTTCCCGGAGGGGTCCCCTTCCGCGGGAAGTTCGCACCCCGGTAAGAGACTGTTTTTGATAAAACCAAAATGAGGGTTTCTGTTTTTGTTGTTGTCGTCAGATCAGATTGATGACACCGGGCCAGTCAAAGGGCAGGTCACGCTCAACAAACGGGAACTGGCATCAGCGTTGAAGGTCTCGCTTCCGACCATCGGCGCGTGGATGCAGCGCTGGCCTGATTTTCCGATCGAGGCACGCGGAACGAACGGATCGAGTTACCGGTTCGTTTACGTGGATGTTGCAGAATTTCTGACCGTCAAGCGCGACGAGGAGGCCCAAGCCAAATCCGAGCGCGATGAAGCCCTGATGGGGTTGCAGTTGACGTTCGACGCACTTCTGCCTCCCCAGCCTTCAGTGCAGTTCGATCGTCGTCTCTCCCCCAAGGAAGAGATTGACCTCTGGAAACTTCGCGATCTGAAGCGAAGAGAAGCCGAGCGATGCGGTAAGCTGGTGATCGCCTCAGAAGTGCAGGAACTGTTTACCAACGCCCTTGCGCGACTCAGTCGAGATACATCCATGTTCCTGCGGAAACTAGCACGGGAACAGAACTGGCCCGATAGTCAGGTGCGAAATATCGAGGAGCGCTTTGCGGACGTGCAGCGCGCTTCTGTTGCCGAGGCTCTTTCAGAACTGAATATGGACGCTGACCCGAATGAGCGACAGCTCGACCTTTCATGAGAATATCGCTGCGCCGGGAGACGTCCTTTTCGCGGACCCGCGCGCGGTGCTTGCCAGCGCCATGCAGGCCTATTTGCCGCCCGAACGTGTTGATGTCGCTGCCTGGGCGGCCTCCAACCGGTATCTGGACAACCGTGGCGGCGGGTATGTCGGCAAGTGGAACCATGATGAGGCGCCATATCTGGAAGGCCCCATGCAGGCGCTTACCGATCGGAACTACCTGACGACCGCCGTCGTCGGCCCGGCCCGATCCGGAAAAACCGCGATTGGGCAGAACTGGATCGGCCAGGCGGTTGATGTCGATTGCGCGGACATGCTGGTCTATGCCCAGACGAAGGACGTGCTGGAGAGCTACGTCAAACGTGAGATCGAGCCCATGATCGACGCGCATCAAGTCATGCGCGAAAGATTGGGGCAGAAGCCCAAAGACCGGTCCATGGCGTTCAAGCGCTTCCGGGGCATGTGGATCGAGTTCCTCTCGGCCACCTACAACAACATGATCAACAAGTCAGCTCCGCGCGTCATCATCACGGAATTGGACGCCTTCCCCGAGGATCTGGGAGACGCCTACAAGCTGGTGTCGATCCGTCGAGAAACGTTCGGCCATGAGAGCATGGTTTTTGCCGAAAGCCACCCGGACCGGGCGGAAGGAAGCGAGGCTACCTCGTGGAATAACGGCATCATGAAGCTGTATCGGGACAGCGACCGTCGCACCTGGTGGTGGCCTTGCCCGCATTGCAGTGCCTTCTCCAGCCCGACACCCGGGACAGCGCGGCACATGGTTCTCGATTGGCCTGCGGATGCCTCTCTGGACGAAATCGAGGAACAGGCCCGTCTGGTCTGCCCGTGCTGTGGCGGCCTGATCGAGGACAAATGGCGGCGCGCCATGAACCTGGACGGCGTCTGGGTCGGCGCGGGCCAGGAGATATCGCCGGAAGGCGAGATTTCCGGCGAGTTGATCCGGAGCAGGACCGCCGGTTTCTGGATCACAGGCTTGATGAGTCCGTTCATCATCGGCGGGATCGGATCTCTTGCCCGCGAAATGGCAGCCGCCCGACGCACCTATGAGACCACCGGCGATGACCACGACCTGAAAGAAGTCACGGTCAAGCGCTGGGGACTTCCCTACCAGCCAATGCGGCGCATGGGATCGCTCGACGCGAACGCCCTCGCCGATCGGGCCGAAGGCGGGCTCGCGATCGGCTTCGTACCGGAAGGTGTGCGGTTCCTGACGGCGGCCGTGGATGTGCAGTCCAACCGCTTCGAGGTGCTGGTGCGGGGCTGGGGGGCGTTTGGCGAAAGCTGGATTATCGAACACCGGCGCATCGTGGCCGATCCGGCGACCAGCCCAGGTGACTGGGACGATATGATTCTCGGCCTTGTCGAGACAATCTATCCTCTGGCGGATGGTTCGCAGCGCGGCATGAGCATTCGTGCCATCGGATACGACTCTGGCGGTTCGGACGGCGTGACGTTGCAGGCTTACGGCGCATGGAAACGCGCCCGGAAGCGTCGTCTGGCCCGGTTTGGCGGCAAGATCGACGGCCGGGACGCCTGGACGGTGCTGCCATTCAAGGGTGCCTCTACCATCAACGCGGCTTCCCTGAACGTGTCCTACCCGGACACGCAACGGAAAGACCGGTTTGCCGCCGCGCGGGGCGAAGTTCCGCTGGGAGTATTCAACCCGAACCGGTTCAAGGATGACGCGGTAACGCAGTTGCAGCGGGCCGATCCCGGTCCCTGGTGTGTTCATTTTCCGGCGGCGCTCAGGGCGGCCGAGCCACCGCACCCGTTCTTCGAGCAGATCGTCGCAGAGCGGCGGAAGGCAGACGGGCGATGGGAGAAGGTGACGGCCTCGGCTCGTAACGAGGTGCTGGATCTGCTGGTGATGAATGACGTGGTGGCCATGCTGCATGGCTTGCGCCGCATCAACTGGGATTCCCCGCCGGTCTGGGCTGGAGATTGGGATACGAACCCGCATGTGAAGCCGCTCTTGGCGGATATTCCGGTCAAACCCATTGCATCGGCCGTCCTCTCCCCCGTCGCAGCAGCAGAGGCGAGGCCAAAGGAAACGGCAGCGGAGCGAATGAAGCGTCTCGCGGCGCAGTTTGGGTCGAATTAGGAGAACAGACGATGCCATCACGTGACTTTCTAAAGGTCAGCGTGAAGGTCGAGAGCGCGAAACTCCAGCAGGGCCTCAAACAACTCTCCAATGGAGAGATGGCTGGCGCGATTGCTGAAGGTCTCACCAGGCTGGCGGGTGGAGCACGGCTTCAGGTTGTCGATCGGATGAAGGAAGTCTTCGACAATCCCTCCCGTTTCACGCTGAACGGGTTCTATACGAAGCCGGCCAAGGCTGACGATCTGACGGCCTGGGTCGCGACACGGGATTATGCTCCGAACGGAACCCCGGCCATTCGCTATCTCGGTCCCCAGATCTACGGCGGCCCGAGAGACATGACCAAGTTCGAGAAAGCGATGCGCGGCATCACCGAAGGCCAATATATCATCCCGGCGGATGGTGCGCCCAAGACAGCAACCGGGGATTTGCAACGCGGGTTCGTGACGCAGATCCTCAGCCGTCTCGGGCTGATGCGGGACTCAACGGCAAATATGTCGCCCTCAACCCGCAAGCGTCTGGCCAGGCAAGGAAAGATTGCCAAAGGGCAGAAATCGGAATTCTACGTCGCGCGGGAACGCGGTAACGGAAGGCCGATCGGTCTTTATCGTGTTGCCGGAAGCGGCAAGGTCGAGCCTGTTCTCTGGTTCGTCGCGAAACAGCCGATTTATGAAATCAGATTGCCTGTCGAGCAGATTGTCGAAGACACAGTGGCGCGACGCTATGATCGGATCATGACGTCCGCGCTCCGCAAGGCCTTACGAAAGCGATTGCAATGAGCGGTTTCCTCTACCCCGGTGGCGGACAGCCGCTTTACAATCCCGACACAAGCGTTCTCGCCGGGATGTCCCAGACGCAGTTGCAGGCGGCGCTCACGAACGCCCAGAACGCCCTGCTCCAGCTTCAGACAGGCGCGAAAGTCGTCAGCCTCAGTTACGCGCAGGGGGATGGGTCGCGCTCCGTCACCTATTCGCAGGCCAGTATTCCGGGCCTGACGGCGCTGATCATGCAGATCCAGCGCCAGCTTAATCCATTCTCCAGACGAAGGGCGCTACGGCCAATATTCTGATGGGCATTGCATCGACGTTACGAGAGGCCTGGAAAACCGTGACCAGCGGTGCCCCTTCCTCGCCTGCCGCTCTGAACGCGCCGTATGGCCTGCCGTATGACGCGGCGGACATTTACGGCCAGCGCATGAGCGAATGGCGGCCGTCCCTGTTCTCGGCCGATACGGAAATCAATCCCTACCGGGACCGGATCGTCAGCAGGGTGCGCGATCTGGTCCGGAACGATGGATGGGCCGCAGGCGCGGTTACACGCGTTCTGGATAATGCGGTCGGGGTTTCTCTCAGGCCGATTGCAAAGCCGGATTACCGGACGCTGGCTCATCTAAGCGGAAATCCGGCCTTCGATGCCGTCTGGGCGCGTGAGTTCGGGCAGGCGGTCGATGCACGGTGGCGGCTATGGGCGAACGATCCGAACCGCTACAATGACACGGAGCGGATGCTGACGTTCGGGCAGCAGATGCATCTCGGGTTTCGCCACCTGCTGATCGACGGGGATGCGCTGGCGGTGCTGCCCTACATGGCGGACCGGGTCGGGCGCGGTCGGGCGCAGTATGGCACGACAGTCCAGATCATCGACCCTGACCGGATGAGCAATCCGCAGTTGATGATGGATCAGCGTTTCATCCGGGGGGGTGTTGAAATCGACGCAACCGGTGCGCCGATCGCCTACTACATCCGGGAAGCGCATCAGGCGGACTGGTATAACGCCGCCAAAAGCGTGAAATGGGAACGGCTGGAGCGGGAGACCGACTGGGGGCGGCAACAGGTCGTTCATATGTTCGAGCATCATCGCGCGGCGCAGCATCGTGGGGGTGCAGGGATGCTGACCCCGGTGATCGAGCGGCTCAAGATGCTGATCAAGTATGACAGCACGGAACTGGATGCGGCCATCGTAAACGCGGTGTTCGCAGCCTATATCGAAAGCCCCTATGACCACCAGATGACGGCGGAAGCGCTGGACGATGGTGGATCCGGGGATTTCGATCAGCGCTGGTCGCAGCAGCTTGCCTGGAATCAGGGCAGAAACCTGAGCATTCAGGGATCGCGTATCCCGATGATGTTCCCGGGCGAGAAGATCAATACTGTTTCCGCCGCACGCCCTGCCAGCAACTTCCGCGATTTCGAGAAGGCGGTGTTGAACAACGTCGCCAGCGGGGCCGGGCTTTCGCCCATGCAGGTCAGCAATGACTGGTCGGACGTGAACTACTCGTCCGCGCGGGGATCGTTGCTGGAAGCGTGGAAAACGCTGGTGCGCCGCAAGGATGATTTCCAGATCGGGTTCGCGTCTCCCATCCGGAGCGCATGGCTTGAGGAGGCAATGGCTGAAGATGACCTTCCCCTTCCCCGGAACGCCCCGGACTATATCGACGCTCGTTATGCCTATGCCCGTTGCAAATGGCTCGGGCCGGGGCGCGGGTGGATCGATCCGGTCGCGGAGAAACAGGGCGCGATCCTCGGCATGGATGCGGGCCTGTCCACGCTGGAGCAGGAATGCTCGATCAACGAAGGCGCGGATTGGGAGGAAGTTATCGACCAGCGCGCGATCGAGGTGGCGGCCTTCCGGGAACGGGGGCTGGAACTGCCGGAATGGACCGGCGGCCAGCCGGCGGGTGAAACCAAACGAAAGCCGGAGGAACAATGAGACGCCTAGCCCTGACCCAACGGCTGCTCGGGCGCCCTCTGGCTCTCGAATCCAGCCGGGTCGAACTCATGCGCCATCTTCTGGCGCAGGGCGCCGACGACATGGCGCTCTTCGGGCCGGAATCGGATCGCGCGGAGTCTCCCTGCCTGACCATGGCGGGCAATATCGCGGTGATTGCGATCGAGGGTGTTCTGGTGCCGGGATTTTCGCCCGGATGGTGCTGGGGCGGGATCACCCATTATGGTGATATCGGCCTGGCGCTGGATCAGGCGCTGGGCGATGAACGCGTCCGGGCGATTGTGCTGCACATCGATAGCCCCGGTGGAACGGTTGCCGGATGTTTCGATCTGGCAGACCGGATCTTCAGCGCGCGCAAGGTCAAACCCATTGCCGCGATCGTCAATGAATCGGCCTATTCGGCGGCTTATGCGATCGCCAGTGCGGCAGGCACGATCACCGTGCCGCGCACTGGCGGGACCGGTTCCATCGGCGTCGTCGGCATGCATGTCGATATCACGGATATGCTCGATAAAGAGGGTATCCGGGTCACGACATTTCAGTATGGCGCTTACAAGACGGACGGGTATCCGACGACGAAGCTATCGGATGAGGCAGCCAGCCGCTTTCAGGCCGATATCGACGTCATGGGCGAACTGTTCGTCAACACGGTGGCCCGCAACCGGTCCCTCCCGGCCGATCAGGTGCGCGCCACCCAGGCCGGAACGTTTCTCGGGCAGCTCGGCGTGGATGCCGGTCTCGCCGACGCGGTGATGTCTGCGGACGCCGCATTTCTGGATTTCGCTGCACACCTTTCCTGATTTCAACTGGAGACATCCATGACCACACGGTCCAAGCTGGCCGCCGGAACGGCGCTCAGCCCTTTCGCGCATCTCAATCGCACGCCCCGCATGGAAGGCGGCGAGGATGAGGATAATAACGATCCGAACGCCGAGGGCGAAGACCGGGAAGAAGGCGACGACAAAGACCCCAAGGGCAAGAGAAAGGCCAAGGGGAAGCGCGCCGAGGGCGACGGTGATGATGATACCGATGATGACGGTGACGATCAGACCGATGCCGAGGATGAGAAAGAAGACGAGACCGCCAAGGCCCGCGCGCGGGAGCGTGGCCGGTGTGCCGCGATCTTCCAGTCCGCCGGTGCCGGGCGCAATCCTGCCGCCGCCGCCGAACTGGCGTTCAACACGAATATGCCGCGCTCTTCTGCGGTTCGGGTTCTGAACGCCCTTCCCGCTGCTTCAGCGCCAGAAGCGCCCCGGGGCAGCCGCTCGGCCTTTCGTGACCGCATGGCGCCAGCCGCCATTGCACCTCGCTCGCCGGACGGCGGTGAGTCCAACCCCTCCCCCGGCGCGCGCCTCGCGACGATCGGTAACGCCCGCCGTGGCACACGGAGCAACTGAGCATGTCCGGACAGAACACCTACGGATTCTATCCGATGGCGCAGCAGGTCGAGTTCGTTCCCGACCAGTTGATCGCCGGAAACCTGAAGCTGGTGACGCGTGACGTCACAATCGGCGAAAACCAGACACTTCCGCGCGGTGCTGTCGTTGGCCAGGTGACGGCTTCTGGGCAGTTCATCCTGTCGGTCGCGACCGCGACGGATGGCAGCCAGAACCCGCTGGGGATTATCGTCGATACGGTCACGACCGGCGCCAGCGCCACGGGTGCTGGTTCGATCTATGAGATGGGCGAGTTCAATTCGAACTACCTCACCTATGATCCGAGCTGGAACGTCACGTCGCTGACCAACGCTTTCCGCAACGTCTCGATCTTCATCAAGACGTCCATCTCTTCCAATATCGTCTGAGGCTGACCGAACATGTCTGGAACGCAGACCCCTATCCAGGGTGAAATGGGATCGCTGGCGGCGCAGCTCAGCGTCTATAATACGGCCGAACTGGTCTATTACGTCCGCAACCTCAAGCTTGCGCAGACCTTCCTGCTCGACAATTACTTCCCGAACATCGTCGAAAGCGATGCGCCGGAAGTGGCGATCGATGTGGATGTCGGTTTGCGGCGTATGGCACCGTTCTGCTCTCCATTGGTGGAGGGTAAGCCGGTCGAGAGCCGTCGGTTCATCACGAACCTGTTCCGCCCCGCCTATATCAAGGATTTCCGAAATCCGGACCTGCTGAAGCCGGTGCGCCGCAACATCGGTGAGCGTCTGATGGGCGCGAACAGCCCGGCCGAACGGCTGGAAGCCAATCTGGCATGGGAAATGGCCGATCAGGTTGATATGATCAACCGTCGTCTGGAATGGATGGCGGCGCAGGCCCTGATCGGCGGCACCGTTACCATCGCGGGCGAGGGTTTCCCGGAGCCGATTCAGGTCAATTTCAACCGCGATCCATCCCTGACCGTGGCGCTCACAGGAGCGATGCAGTGGGGGCAGACAGATGTCTATCCGTCAGACTACATCACGCAGTGGGCTTCCACTATCCTTCAGAAGTCCGGAGCCGTTCCAACCGATATCATCTTCACTAACAGTTCCTGGAACGCGTTCAAGAATGACATTAAGGTCATCAATGCGCTCTGGATGGAGCGTTCCGGCGACTCTCAGGTAGATCTGGGGGGACGGATGGCTCATGGCGCGATGTATATGGGCCGTTGGGGACAATATCGCCTGTTCCTTTATAATGACTGGTATATCGATCCGGTCACAGGCGTCGAAGAACCGATGATCCCGGACGGGACCGTCCTCATGACGGGCGAAGGCTTGGAAGGCACGCGGGCTTTCGGGCAGATCCTTGATCCGGAGTTCAACTATCAGGCTTTGGCCTATGCGCCGAAGCTCTGGTATTCGAAAAATCCGGCGGCGATCAATCTCATGATGCAGTCCGCGCCGATCGTCATTCCGTCGCGTGTGAACGCGTCCTTCTCGGCAACGGTCATGGCGCCCGGTGCCGGTGTTCCCGGTCCGGCTATCTGAGGTCCAACATGGCTGACAAGATTTCGACCGTAAAGGTCGTTACGCAGCGGTTTATCTATGACAAGCCGCTGTCTCCCCCTATCGATATCGGCACACTTCTGGATGTCGATCCGGTTACGGCGGCGTTCTGGGTCAAGCGCGGCATCGCGCGGTATCCGGGCGATGCGAGCCAGAGTGCTCAGCATTCGGCAGCACTCCCGGCGGGGGTGAAACCGGCTCCGCCGCCGCCCGCGCCTGAGATGACGCCGCCGCCGAAGCCTGCCGGGCAAAGCTAATGAGCGGCAGCACGGGGCCGGTCGATTGGGACGGCCTTGTGCTGGGGCCGTGCCAGTCCGTCTTCGGGGAAACGGCGTTCTGGAAATCTCCCCGCCATCCGGGGCAGGTTCAGATCACCGGCATCTTCGATAAGGCGTTCTATGCGCTCGATCCGCTCGGCGGCGAAGACGGGATGGCGCCGGTCCATATCTCCACCACCGTCCCCATTCTCGGCGTCCAGCTCTCGCAGTTCCCGGTTCCGCCCGAGCAGGGCGATCTGGTGACCGTTCGCGGCAAGATTTATCGTGTGCGTGAGGTCCGGTCGGACAGCCACGGTGCCGCGCGTCTCGAACTCAACACGGCGGAAGACGAAAATGACCCTCTACCGGGCGGAGCTTCGTGAAGCTGCTGCAACGGCGCTGATGAACGCGAAAACGATCGCCGGGGTCAACGTCTTTACGGCGCGCAGCCTGCCGATCAAATCGGACGCCCTGCCCGCGATCTATCTTCAGGTGGCGCAGGACCGGGCGGAAAGCCAGGGGCGTGGTCCACCGGCATTTACGCGCAACGCTACCCTGGCCATCCGGGCTCTGGTATCGGGTGGCACGCCGGAAAATGCCGAACTGACCTGCGACATCATCGCGGAACAGATCGAACAGACGCTGATGTGCGACTACACGTTCCAGTCCATGATCCAGCAGGTTTCGGACATGACCTCCGAAATCAAGGTGACCAGCGAGACCGACAAGCATATCGGCGAAGTCCGGATGCTGCTCGGCCTCGAATATTACGAGAACTTCATGCCGGGCGGGCAACCGCTGACGGCCGTCAATGCGACCATCGCGGCGGAGGGCAATGCGGCCTTCGCGGAGGTATCGGTCCCCCTATCCAGTGAGGAATGACCATGTTCGTGAAACCTGCCGCCGGCCGGAAGGCACGCTGGCCCGGTTCCAATCGCCTGCTGTCCGACAGCGGCGAAAACGTCCCCGCCACCCAGTTCTGGCTCATGCTCCTGCGCAATGGAGACATTGTCGAAGCCAAGCCGGAAGCCGCCACGTCTCCGGAGCCCGTCGAGGCGCCCGAGCAGCATGAAGGACAGCACGCATGAGCGCTTCCATCACCGTTCCGGGTTACAACACGGCGAACCGTCTGCCCGGCTTCTATTTCGCGCTGGACTCGTCCAAGGCAAACACGGCATCCGTGGCGCGGCGCGTGCTGATCGTTGCGCAGATGCTGGCGTCCGGCAATGCGACGCCGATGGTCGCGACTGTCTCGGCAGGCCCGACCGACGCCATCGCCAAATACGGTGCCGGGTCTCAGGCGGCGATTATGGTGGCGGCCTATCGCCAGATCGATACGGTCGGTGAAGTCTGGGTGCTTCCTTTGATGGATGATACCGCGTCCTCTGCCGCAACCGGAGTGGTTTCCATCACTGGGCCTGCGAGCGTTTCCGGATCGTTGCCGTTCTATATCGGTGATCAGCTTGTGCCAGTCGCGGTCAATGCCGGAGATACGGCCTCGATAATCGCGTCCAATCTGAAGGCGGCGGCGGCTTCCCAGCCGAATTTGCCCGTAACCATTGCCACGAACGGTACGGCGGGGCAGCTTGTCGTCACGGCACGCAACAAGGGCCTGTCCGGGAACGATATCGTGCTGAACACCTGCCTGCTCGGCACGGCAGGGGGCCAAGCGCTTCCGGCGGGTGTTTCCGTGACGACGCCGACCATGGCGGGCGGCGAGCAGAACCCGACGACGCTGGCCTCCGCTCTGGCCGGGTTGGGAACGCGGGTATTCGATCTGATCGCCTATCCCTATTCCGATTCCGGATCTCTGGATGCTGTCGAAGGCTATCTCAGCTTCGCAACCGGGACGTGGTCTCCGAACATCCAGCAATACGGTGTCGGTTTCTCGGCTTATCGCGGCACGTATGGCGCCGCGACTGCCCTGAACCCTGATTACAATCAGGGGCCGATCGGGATGATGATGATCTCGGACAGCCCAAGCTCCCCAATGAAATGGGCGGCCTGGTGCGTGGCCGCCGCGGCCGTGACGATGCGGACGAATCCTGCGTTGCCGATTACCGGCATCGCGATTCCCGCATTGCCGCCGTCCGATGCCGGAACGCTGGTGAACTCGATGCGGGAGAGTCTGCTGTATGACGGGTTCTCGACGTTCACCGTGCAGGATGGTCAGGTCTTTATCGAACGCCTGATCACGTGCTGCCAGACGAACAGTCAGGGCGTGCCGGATGACAGCTATCTCGATATCGAGACGTTGCTGACGGCAGAAGTCTGTTTTCAGGATATGCGCATCCAGTTGGCCAGCCAGTTGGGTGGATCGATTCTGCTCGCGGACGGCACCAAGCTGTCAGCCGGTGCCAAGGCGACGACGGCCCAGCTTGTCGGGAAGACGGCGGCGGCGATCTATCGACAGCAGGCGGCGAATTTGTGGGTGCAGAACCCGGACCAGTTCGCGGCAGGTGTGCAGGCCGTCAATAACGGGAACGGCTTCGTCTCCCTTTTTCTGCCGTATCAGTTCGCGAACCAGTTCTGGGGCGCAGCCGGTGTGGCCCAGTTCACCAAGCCGTAAGGAAGCGGGTCGATGTCAGGATCAAATCGTGGCCCGCTGGCCGGTTGGGCGGCGCTCACCATCAACGGTGTGCAATGGAACGTGGTCGGGGAACTGACCTATCAGGCATCCGGGTTTCAGAACGAAACACTGAAAGGCCAGACGGCAGTAGAGGGGCCTCAGACTATGCCTGTGCAGGGCTTTCTGTCAGCCCAGTTGCGCGATCGGCCGGACATGAAGGTAAGCGCCTTCCAGGGGGCCAACGGGGTGACGGCCGTCGCTACGCTGGCAAACGGCAAGGTGATCACCGTCGTCAACGGATGGCATGTCGAGACCATCAGCCTGAATACGCAGGAAGGCACCTTCGAAGTGCGCTTCGAGAGCGATGTCGTGACGGAGGATACGGTCTGATGCTTACTCTGAATCTGTCGGATGAAGAGGTTCTCGCGGGTCTGTCATCCGAACAGGATGTGGGGGAGACGGCGAAAGCCGGGCATTACACGCTGGACACGCCGATCATGGTCAAGGGCCATGATCCGCTGGACCGGCTGGAACTGCGGGAGCCAACCGTGTTCGACATCCTGGTGCAGGCCAGGGTTATCGGGAAACGGGCTACTGAACAATCTGTGTATGACAGCCAGATCGCGCTTGTGGCCCGCATCGGTGCTTGGCCGCTGAAGGCGGTCTATGAACTGCCGAGTAGCCTGCTGGACGAAGCTGTCGGCTATGTCTGCCAGTTCGAGGAGGACGCGCGCAGGCTCCCGGATGCGGAACCTGACCGGGCGCCCGAATTGCATCTGCATCTCGAAGAGCCGGTGCAGGCGGTCATGCGGGAGTGGTCGGACATGACCTTGCGTGAGCCGAAGGTTGAAATGCGCCGAAGGTTCAAGGCTACGCAGGCGACCGCGACACAGGAAGCCTTTCTTCAGGCCGAAATCACTCTCGTCCAGAGTGTCGGTGACTGGCCTACGGCAGCCGTCCTGAAAATGCCGATCAGCAAATTCGCGACTGCTGCGGATTACCTCACCGGTTTTTTTATAACTGGCCAGGGAACTGGGAACAGATTCCTGGCTGGCTGAGCCAGTTCTTCGGGTGGTCAAGGCGTGACTGCGAGGATCTGACGGGTTCCGATCTCTGGATGGAGATCGAAAACATGAACCGGCTCGCAGAAGAGCGGCGGAGACAGGCTGAGCGTGGCAAATCAAGGCGTTAAGATTGTCGTCAGCGCGGAAGACCGCGCGAAACGCACGTTCGACCAGATTCAGGGGCGGCTTGCCCGTCTTGGTTCCGGCGCCGTGCGGGTTGCGCGCGGGATGGTGCAGCTCGGATCGACGGTCGGGCCGATGCGCTTGCGCAACGCCATCGGCGGCATCGGGCGGGCGACGCGTGGAGTTCTGGAAGGCCTGACCAAAGTTGCGCCTGTTCTGGGTGTGATCACGGGTGCCGCGACCGTGGGCGGCATGGTCCGGCTGGCAACGGCCTGGGCCAATTTCGGCACCAACCTCGGCACCGCATCCCGTGCCATGGGGGTTGCCCCACGGCGTCTGATGCAGTTGCAGAATGCGGCCCGTCTGGCGGGCGGCTCCGCCGAGAGCATGACCAGCGCGCTTGAGGGATTGTCGCATACGCAGTTCGCGGTCCGCCACGGGCTGGACCCGCAGGCGCGGCAGATTTTCGCGCAGATCAACCAGTTGAACGGCGCGCATGACGATCTGGCGAATATGAAGCCGGATCAGGCGATCGAGCGTATCTTCGACGCATTGCGCAAGATCCCGGCCGGCGCCGCACGTTCCGCTGCTGCGATGCAGATCTTCGGCGGTGCGACATCCGGCCTTCAGCCGATCTTGCAGGCCACGGCGCAGGAACTGGCCCGCTATGAGCGCATGGCCGAACATTACGGCGTTCTGAACGAAAAGGGTATCCAGGCGGCCAATAGGCTGAGAGGTGCCCAGATGCAGCTCACGCTCGCGGTGGAGGGGTTCGGCAACACCCTCGCTGAAGGCGTCGAGCCTGTTCTGACGCCGATCCTTCAGCAGATGGCGGAGTGGATCAACACGAACCGCACCTTCATCGCGCAGAACGTTGCGGATTACATCAGGCGCATCGCCACATGGCTCCGCAATGGCGGCTGGGACCGGATCAAGGGGGACATCAAAGGGATCTGGGTCGAGATCGAGACGATCGTTGACAAGCTCGGCGGTTGGAAATCCGCCGCCAAGGATGCTGCCATCGCGATGGGGGTTCTGTTCGGCGCGAACGTCCTGAGTGGGGCGGCAGCATTGCTGACCTCCCTGACCGGTATTGCAGGCGCCATGGCCGCCATCAAGGCCGCCGGTGCGGGCGGAGCCTGCGGGTGCCTCGAAGGCGGGCGGAAAGAGCCGACCATGGGCAAGACCAATGCTGCCCGTGGCGCTGCGGCTGCGGAAGGCGCCGCCGAGGCCGGTGCGGTTCCTGCGTTGCGCGGCGTGACGCGCGAAGCCGATTCCATGCTGGTGCAATCCAGACGCCCCAGTCTGCTGAGGCGCGCCGGATCTACGCTTGCGACTGAGTTCGAACGCACCGGCGCTTCCGATGTAGCCGGGTTCGGGTTTCGCGTGCTGGGGCGTGTGGTGGCCCCGATCGCCTTGGGCAGCTATGCACTGTCCTCTGACCCGTTGAACTCGAATGAGAGTGCGCTTCTTGATGCGCGACGTAAGAGAGGGTTCCGGAACAACAATCCGGGCAACCTCAATTTCGTGGGGCAGACGGGCGCCACGATGGAAACCGGGGTAGACCATCCCCGGTTCGCGCGTTTCAGGACCATGGATGACGGGTTGCGGGCCATGGCTTCGCAGCTCGGCCGGTATGGAGACCGGGGGAAGAACACGCTTCGGTCGATCATCTCCACCTATGCTCCGAAGTCAGACAATAACGATCCGGCGGGTTATGCCGGGCAGGTATCGCGCAGATTGGGGATCGGGATCGACACCCCGCTGGATCTGCACGATCCGGAAACGGTCTCGCGTGTGATGGACGGTATGATCCGGCGGGAGCAGGGCGTGCCGGTTCCCATGGGCCAGATCCGGGAGGCGCTTGGGATACAGGCGCCGAACGCTGTCTATCCCGCCGGCGCCGCCGGTTCCGTCCCGGGCGCGTCCGCTTCGGATCAGCGGCTTCAGGTGACGGTGACGACGCAGGGCCAGCCGGGCACGCAGACCAGGGTTTCCGGCAGCTCCGGCGTGCGGGTGACGCATACCGATAACACGCATCATGCAATGCCCGGTGCGCTCAGCGCGCAGGGGTTCTGAAACCACGTTAAGGGGAGAACCATATGTCCGGCGCGCTGTCCTCGCTTGTGACCGGCGCCGGCGCCGCAGGCGGACCGATCGCCAGTGCGGCATCCTCCATTGTTGGGCAATATCTGCAATGTTCCTTTCGGGGCATCCCGTTTGTTGTTGTCGGCAGTGGCGGTCGGCAAGGGCGGCGCTTCGCGGTCCATGAATATCCTTTCCGGGATACGGTCTGGCCGGAAGATATGGGTCGTGGGCCAAGAACCTATCGTGTGCGGGGCTTCATCACGGGGGCGCTCTGTTATGTGCAGCGCGACCTTCTGGCGAACGCGGCGGAAACACGCGGTTCCGGCCTTCTCATGCATCCCACTGTCGGGGTGATCAAGGCGGCCTGCACGCGGTTCGAGTGGTATGAGCGCGACGGCGTGATGAACGTCATCGATCTGGAGATGGAGTTCGTCGAGGCCGCCAATTACCTGACGACGACGATCCTCGCGGCGGCCCATGCCGTGATCGCAGCCGGGTCTCTGGCCTTCAGCCAGGCTTCGGCATCAGATTACGGAAACGATGTCGCGACACCTTTCTCGATCGGTAATTCGGTCGACACGGCGGCAAAGGGTGTTGCTTCCGACTGGGCGAACACCGCCGCATCGGCGATCGTATCTCCTACGGCGCTCTCTTCGGCAATCGTCACGCTGCCGGGAAACAACGGCCGGTATGCAGCCGGGAACGGAAACGTGGTGGATCAGTCCGCCACGATCGGTTCGGTCCTGACGGCTCTGACGGTGGCGCAGCAGGGTATTGTGTCGGATATCGGCGCCCTGTCTTCGGCAGATGGCGCGGCGTCGTTGGCGACGGCTATTCTCGCGATTCCGGAGGCATTGCGAACATCCATTGCCGATCCGGGCGCGCAGATTGCGTTGCTGATGCCGCTCGCGGATTGCAGCCCGACCATCACGGCGTCTTCAGCCCCGATCGGTGGCGCGATCGCAAGCGCCCAGACCGCAACGGCTGCTCTGTGCCGACGCGCGGCAATCGTATCGCTTGCCCAATCCTGCTCCGACTACCAGCCGACATCGCAGCAGGACGCGGCAACGCTCCAATCGCAAATCGCCGCGGTGATGGACGCGGAAGCACTGACGGCGGCGGATTCCTGCGACGATGCGACATGGTCCGCACTGACTCAGTTGCGCGCCAGCGTCATGCAGGATCTGTCAGACCGGGCCAGCCGGTTGCCCGGTCTGGTTACGGTCACCAGAAATCAGCCGCTGTCATCTCTGGTTCTGGCGCAGCAGCTTTACGCGGACGCAACCCGCGCGCCTGATCTGACGCGACGTGCGGACCCTGTTCACCCGGCTTTCATGCCGACCAGTTTCGAGGCGTTGTCTTCATGAGCGGTGTGATCTCTTCGATTGCGAATTTCCTCGGGTATAACGAAGCCGCTGAAGACGCAGTGTCGATCATCGTCGGGAATGTGCAGATCTCGGGCTGGACGGCGCTTTCGATCTCACGCGGGATCGAGATCATGCCAGCCTCGGCCGAATTCGCCACGACGGAAATCGATCCTGAGACACATCAGGCCGTGTCGATCGCGTCCGGCGATCCGTGTCAGGTGAAGATCGGCGATCAGGTTGTGCTGACGGGATATGTCATCTCCGTCATGCGGCAGGCGGACCCGTCGAACCATATCCTGCGGGTATCGGTCGCCTCCAAATCGGTCGATCTGGTGGATTGCGCGGCAGAGTTCTCGACCTACCAGATGAACAGCACGAATGTTTTTGCAATCGTGCAGCGTGTCTGCCAGCCGTTCGGGATTACGGTCAATCAGATCAATCAGGCAGGAAACGTAGATATCGGGGCGGCGGGAATCATCCTGACCGAAACGGCTTACGATATTACAGAACGACTCACCCGGCTTAGTAGTTGCCTGTTTTATGACCAGGAAGACGGCAGCATCGTTCTGTCGCCTGTTGGTGCCGGGCAGGCCGCTAGTGGGTTTTCCGAGGGGCAGAACATCGAATCGTATTCGGTTTTGGACAGCATGGCGGGACGATACTCGTCGATCACGGCCATCGTTCCCGGCCCGCTTCCTCTCTTCAATTCGCCCGACGATGACGTGTTCGACCAGATGAAGAGCATTACAGCGGTTCAGCAGGCCGCGACGGATGACGGTGTGAAGCGTTGGCGCCCGCTGTTGATCCCTGTCGAACTGGGAGACGATCAAAATTACGATGTGACCAAGGCCAGAATGCTGTGGGAAGCCAATCGGCGCTGGGGGAGATCACAAGCGATCCAACTGACATGCGACTCATGGCGCGACAGCGGGGGTGCCTTGTGGGAACCGAACACGTTGGCGCCGGTGGCAATTCCTTCAGCCAAACGGAACGATATTCTCCTCATCGCAGAGGTGACGTTCCGCAAGGATGAGGAAGGCACGCATGCGGATCTGGTTCTGATGCCGAAGGAAGCGTTCATTCCGGAGCCGCTGATCAATCCCTTCACCAACACGGTTTTCACTGCGGCAGAAAACGACGGAAGTATCGGGTCCACACCCGGGCAGGACGTCGGTGCTGTACAGCAGGAAGATCTGGGGCCGCCGTCATGACGGGCTTGCGTCGGATCGCGCAACGCATCGTCATGGGTCTGGGCTTCGGAAGGCAGTCTGCCGATACGGTGGAGGCGAATGGAACGCCGACCGTGCAGGCGGTTCTGGTCAACGGGGAAGTCCGGGACGGGATGCCGTTTATGCAGCATTATGGTCTGTGTTCCCGCCCGGTGCCGGGTGCTGATCTGGTGACGGTCTTTCAGGCCGGGGATCGGATGCGCGGCGTCGTCATCGCCAGCAATGATCAACGCTGCCGACCGAAAGCGTTACAGCCCGGTGAAGTCTGTCTCTACCACAGGAGCGGCTCCATGATCCTGCTGGCGCAGGACGGATCGATCTCGATTGCGCCGTCGAACGGGAAGCTGTCGATCGGGGCCGACGTCACCGTCGATGGAACGATCGTGGCGACCGGAGAAGTGACGGGGAACGGGGTGGCGCTTTCCTCACATGATCATACGGGCGTGCAGACTGGCAGCGGGACGTCAGGTCCGCCTCAGAAGTAGGGCAGGACATTAATATGAGTGCATCGCTGGACGCGGTGGACGTCGCGATCTCCTGGGATCCGGCGACCAATAGTGGTGACTGGACGATTTCGAACGGCGATCTGGCGCTTGGCAATCCGTTGCAGAGCGCTGTCCTGATTTCGCTATTCACGGATCGTCTGGCTCCTGAGGAAGTAGCGGGTGATGCCGCGCAGGTTGGCATCCAGCCGCAGTCTGACGGGGATCGGCGCGGATGGTGGGGGGATGCGTTCGACGACAGGAAAACGCTGATCGGCTCCCGGCTGTGGCAGGTCCAGCGCGCGATCAAGGCGAATGCGACATCCGTGCCCCGGGTGATCGAGGCATTCTGCAATGAAGCCCTGCAATGGCTGAAGGATGACGGTGTGGCGTCCGCTGTCAGCACGTCAGCCGCATGGGCGCCTGGAAGCCGAACGCGCGTCGATTTCGTGGTGACGGTCACTCAGCCAACACAGTCTTCGGCTGAGCAATTCAAGTTTTCTCTGGTCTGGGAAGGTCTCGTCTGAATGCCCTATCAGCGTCCGACACTGGTGCAGTTGCGGCAGCAGGCTCTTCAGGATGTGCAGAACGGCGGCATCCCCGGGGTGGTGGCGGTTCTGCGCTTCTCGGTGCTTTATGTGCTGTGCATGGTTCTGGCTGGGCTGGCCTGGCTGCACTACGGGTATATCGACTGGATCTCCAAGCAGGCGGTTCCCTGGACCGCGACGGATGAGTATCTGGAAGCCTGGGCGGCGCTAAAGAAGATTTTCAGGATCGGTGCGTCCACGTCCTCGGGGGTGGTGACGTTTCCGGTCAGCGGGACCGGAATCGTTCCGGCCGGGACGCAGATCCTGCTGACAGGCGGCGTCACCGTGATGGCGACGTCAGACAGCGTGACATCCGGGACCAATGCCGTCGTAAACTGCGCAAGCATTACGACGGGTGCCGCAGCCAATATCGTGGCGGGCGCGATTGCCACATTGTCCAGCCCGGTGCCGTATGTGCAATCTACCGGAACGGTAACCACGGCCTTTACGGGCGGGGCTGATCAGGAAACGGATGATTCTCTTCGTGCCCGGATGCTGATCGCGTTTCAGTCAGGGGATGAGAACGGAGCGGAAGCCGATTACATCGGCTGGGCAAAGGCGGTGGCTGGTGTCACACGTGCCTGGGTGAACCGCAACGGTTTCGGGGCAGGAACTGTGGTCATCTACGTCATGCTCGACAATGCCGAGGCCGCGAATGGCGGGTTCCCGGTTGGAACCAATGGATCCGCATCCGCCGAGACACGCTATGCGACCGCGACAGGGGATCAGCTACTCGTGGCGAATGCGGTCTATACGCCGCAGCCGGTAACCGCGCTCGTGATCGTCTGTAGCCCTATCCCGCAACCCGTGGCCTTTACGGTATCCAGCCTGGGCGCGAACAACACTCAGGCCAATCAGGCGGCGATCACTGGCGCCTTGCAGGACATGTTCACCCGGCTGAGCGCGCCTGGCGAGACGATTTATCCGAATTACTGGAATGAGGCGATCGGTGCGCTTGGCCTATCGACCTTCAACGTCTCCAGCCCATCCGGCCCCGTTGCGGGCACTACAATCGGATCCATGCCGACCCTCGGGACGGTGACTTTCGAAAGCTGAACATGCCGGTTCCAAACTTCTCCCTTTCGGATTTCCGGCAGGCATTGCTCGGGCTTTTGCCGCAAGGCGCGATATGGCCACGGGATCCATCTGCCATGCCGTGGCAGATTGCCAATGTCTGGGCACCGACATTCCAGAGAAGTGCCGATCGGGCTGCCAATCTTCTGATCGATGCGTTCCCATCCACGACAAACGAACTCCTGCCGGAATGGGAGGAGACGCTTGGCCTGCCGGACCCTTGCGCAGGGGAGAGCCCGACTGTTGCGCAACGGCGGAATCAGGTTCTGGCACGGCTGTCCGACACGGGCGGCAGTTCAGTCTCTGACCTTGTGCAATTTGCAGCAACGCTCGGATACGCAATCACGATCACGCAATTTGCAGCCGCTGCCGCCGATATTCTTGTCGCGGATGGACCGGCGAATGATCCGCCATGGGCTTATGTCTGGCGCGTCAACGCCGCCCAGACAACCGTGACTTATTTCGAAGCCGATCAGTCTTTCGCGGATGAACCGCTGGCAACGTGGGGCAACGGTGTCCTGGAATGCGAAATCAGCGCCCGCGCTCCCGCCCACACCATCGTGCAATTTTCCTACAGTTGAGGTCTCATGGTTTACCGTATCGATGACACGACGGCGGTTACGTCCCTCCCCGCCCTCCCGACAGACAATATTGGAACACCGGGGTTCTTTACCGGAGGGTCACCGGCAGCCGGGCAGTCGGCGACACGGGTTCGCTTCTGGTGGCTCAATATGGTCCAGGAAGAGCTGGCCGCCGTCGTGTCGTTCGCAGGCCTCGTGTTGAACAAGGCCAATAACGGGCAGTTGCTTCAAGCGCTGAAGTTCATGCTCAATGCATCCGCGTCAACGTTTTCGCAGATAACCGCCTCCGGTGCCCTGCCTGCCGTTCCCGCATGGGCGACCCGTGTGGAGATCGTCGCGGATGGCGGTGGCGGGGGCGGTGCCGGGTGCCAGGGGACGAATGCCAGCAGCCAGATCGTCAGTGGCGCCGGCGGGGCGAGTGGAGCGCGTGCGCATGGCGTCTATCCTGTCAATCAGGGTGATGTATTGCAGGCGGTTATCGGGGCGGGTGGTGGTGAATCCAGTGCCGGTGGCGCGACCACGGTTACGCAGAACGGCACCACGCTGCTGACGGCGGGTGGCGGCCAGGGCGGAACGTCATCCGGCGCGTCCAGCGCGGGAGGAACGGGTGGTGCCGCAACGGGCGGGACGATCAGCAATGAAGGCGGGAATGACGGTTCTGACGGCCAATGCGGAGGCTGGCAGGCGTTCGGAAACGGCGGACCCGGCCCAGGCGGTCTGGGGGCCGGGCGCGCTGGCGCCCAGGGGCCGAAGCCTTCGTCGTCCTTCGGTGCCGGAGGCGGAGGTGCTTACGATCAGGCTCTGAGCGGCACCCGCTACTATGGCGGTGCCGGGTATCAAGGCCGTGTTCTTTATCGCTTCCTGCCGTAAGGCCCAAAGAAGATGAGCAATCCAGAAAATTACATCGTTTATCAAGAAGCGGCATCCGGGTCAGTTGTAGCGGGAACCGTTGTAAACGTCATCATCTGGAACGGTGAAGGCGCGCTTAGCCCCGGGGCAGGATTGGCGATCGTGGCCGACCCAAATGGGGAATATCCGATCGGGTCGGTTTACAAGTCTCCGGGATCCTGACGATGGGCGGCATGTTCCCGTTTTCCGGCTACACGGCGCCGCAGTCCCGCACTGTGGCTGTGCCTGCCATGTTGCCAAGGCGACGATTGCAGGTAGCGTCTCTCGACCTTACATGGCCGGAAAAATCAGCCTCGGACATTCTGGATTTCGTGGTTGATCCAACGAACTGGCTTCTGGAAATCAATGATCGTCTAAAATCTGCCACTGCGGCCTTCCCGGCCCCGGTTCTCGAAACGGATTTCGTCGTGCTCGGGACGTCGATCATCAACGGAATGATCGTTCTGTATGTGGCGGGTGGTGCGCCTCTGACGTCGGTGCCGATTGTCGTCACGATGCAGACAGTTGGAGGCCGGACGCAGGCTGTTCTGGTCAATCTTCTGGTGAACGGAAGCACGGGGCCTGCCGTCGTGACTCTGCCGGCGCTACTTCCTGGCGGATATGCCGTCGCGCCGAATGCCATGATTCTGCCGGACGGCAAGATCGCGACCGACAATTCAGGGCGTCCGTATCTCATAGCGTAGTGGAGTGAACATGTCTGGAGCACAAAGCTCTTTGAGTGAAAGCGGGGTGCCGCTTTCCTCACTGCCGACCTATGCCAGTCCGGCACCGGCCGATCTGGTGTTCGGGTTTTTTAACGGGCAGATGCAGTTCGTTCCGCAGGAACAGATCTGGACCGGTGCCCTATCCACATCCGGCGGAACCGTCACGGGGGCCATTGCCGGGGTGACGCCAACGCAGCCCGCGCATCTGGCGACCAAGGCTTATGTGGACAGTGTGGGCGGGGCGGTATCGCAACAGGTCGCGCCGATGGTGTCTGCTGCGGCAATGTCGGCGCAGAATGCACTGAATTATGCGCAAGGGGCCGCAAATGCTGCCTCGACGGCCTTGTCAGCTCAGAAAGGCAATCCCAACGGACTGGCACCGCTCTCCGGGAACGGAAATCTCGTCCTGGGCGGGGTTGAGTTCATGGGTGTGGTGAATGGCCTGCCCGTCATCATCATCGATCTGCCGACGGCTGATCCGGGAGTCGCGAAAGCCCTCTGGACCAACGGCGGCTATGTCATGCAATCTCTCGGACCCGCAGGCTCATGAAAAAGATCGCGCTCCTCGCAACGTTTTCCCTTCTGGGTCTGACGGATATGGCTCATGCCCAGACCCTGGCCTCCCGTGCGCTGGCAGCGCAGGCCGCGCCGGCGCTGGGATACATCCCGACCAGACCGCCGGGGGGTCTTGATCTCAACACCACCCTCGGCGGAAAGTCGGGGCCGACGCTCAACAGCGTCCTCCAAAACATGGTGGTGACGGGACAGATCAACGCGCCAACCGCCAACGGCGTGACGGGAATTGGCGGCCTCGATCAGAACGGCGCGTCAATCTCGCCCATCAACACCCCCGGCACCATGCAGGCGGTGCAGAGCGTTGCGCGCCAGCTTCTGCCGTCTTCCTCGGCGGGGGCCAGCGGCATGGTGCCGGGCGTGCCGAACGTGACGGCAGGCGTTCCCTGGAATAACGATCCGTATCTCCTGGCGAATACGCTGATGCTGGGCGGCCATACCGCGTATGATGACGGGCATCTGGGCGTGTATGGGTCGTCCTATACCTATGGCCAGTCCGGGTGCATCACGGATTTCGAGCTTGGATCCGACCAGTGGTCCAGCGAGCGGTGCGGCTCCGGCGACTTCGACGCCATCGTGAACTTCCAGAACGCCAGCAACACCACGCCCTGGTATCGCATGGGCGGCGAGCTGACCGACGAGAACGGGACCACGCACGCGCTTTCGTTCGACGCCAACGGCGTGACCGTCACCCCGGCCCTTCCGACGTCCTGGACGAACTCTTTCCGCTCCAACGGCTATGGCATGTTGGCCGTCACGAACATTCAGGCCGGGCCGCCGATCGTGACGCCGGCCGCACCGGGCTGGCCGGCGGGACAGACGGCGAACCTGTATCACGGCTACATCAACGGCTGGCATAACAACCTGAATGCGTCCGGACAGCCGGTCAGCACCTACCTGACCACCACGACCGGCTGGCATTCCACCCAGAACTGGGCCGGGTCCACGCCCAATGCCGGGCTGATCCCGAACGCGACGACAACCGGCCTGGATCAGGTCATCTATTCGCAGTTCAAGCAACCCGCACTGTTCGTCGGGACGTATCTGCAAGGGTTCGATGGCAACTGGAAATGCGCCATCAACCGCGATCCGAATTCGTCCTACAATTACCAGACGACGATGACGCGCAACGACAGCCCCATGCAGTCCTGCCAGGGGCAGGAGGCGGATTTCTACACGGCACAGAACGAGCCGGATGGCTGGGAGCACATGCAGGGGTTTACCGCTGACCTGCTCACCGCGCTGCCGCTTCCACGGCCCGATAGCGTGGCGTTCGTCTGTCAGGGGAATTGGCCCACATGCTTCTCGGTAGGGGGTGGGGCCGATACTGTTGATATGCGAGGAAGCAACTTCGCCGCGAACTCTCGCCGTGGGCCAGCCGGGACCGTAGGCGCCACGACGGAACTCGGCGAATTCTCGCAGGGAGCGGACGCGCCGACCGACACGCATTCCAACAACATCAGCCTGCGCGTCACTCAGGTCACGGACACCGTTGGTTTCACTAATCCGGCGGGGGCGCACAATCCGGCTGATAACTCTCTGCACATAGGTGACTACGTGGGCGGTTCCGTTCTGGGGGTGAACGGCACCACACTCGGGCAGTATGGCGGCTATCAGGGCGACCTGGTGTTCAATCCGGCATTCGCCAAGGGCGGCCTTGGGCTTTGTCCGCAAGTGAACGGCGGCAATGCGAACGGCAATTCCTGCGCATATATGCTGGAAGGCGGCCAGTTCTTCGTCAATCCTAACCAGACCGGAACGGGCGTGGCGTTCGGGATCGCGCCGCAGGGCTATCAGGGAGGCAGTGCCGGTGCCGTGGCACTCGGCATCGGGCAGGTTCCCAGCAACGTTGCGTCAGTCATCGGGGCCTATCTGGCGTCGAGCTACGGCAATGACCTGATCGAGATGAACGTGGGCAACACGCAGGCCTTCCGTGTGGATGCCTCGGGGGCCATGACGTTGGCCGGCGGAATCAGGTTCAACGGGTCTTTCCTGACGCAGACGACGAAAGGCGCTGTCGGGGCCACGCTCAACTCCAACGATAATGGGGACTGGACGCTCGGCACGCAGGTTCCAGGCGGCGCGAATTTGCGCGGCGTGAACGGATTCTATGCGACGACAGTGAACCTTGGTGCGTTTTCCTATACGCCCGCCACGTCCTCGACCGGGCCGATCTTTTCCGGACAGGGTTTCTATCAGGACTGGAACGGGCTGCAAGGCGGCCAGGCCAATACGGAACTGCTCAATGTCGATCCCACCGGCGGGAGTGGCGGGTTCAATTTCTGCAATGCCCATAACGGGGTTGCGCTGGATTTCTCGAAATGCCTGCTGACCCTGAAGGAGCAGGTGGCGACATTTGCGGAGTCCATCCAGGCCACGGGGGCTACATTCGGTGGTGACGTCACGGTGCAGAACGGCGGCACGTATTGGATGAACCCGGCGACGATTGCCAATAATCTGGTTTTCGGGCTTTCTCCGGTTGATTCCTACACGGCGGGCATCAGGAGCAATATCGGGGCCACGGTTTCCTTCCGGGTCTCGGGCGATCTGCAAAGCACTGGCGGGTCTGACGGGAACGGCTCATTGCAGAGCGGTGGCAGCACCGTGATTTCCGGGCTTCACCCGGACGGTGCCGGCGGGTGGCAGGCCACCTCCTCCAGCACGGTCAAGGGTGGCACGCTCGCCCTGGCGAACTACACGCTGGCAAATCTGCCATCCCAGGTCGCGCCCAGCGCAACGCCCGGCAACGGCGGCATCGCGTTCTGCACGGACTGCAAGCTGAACGGTGTGACCGGCGTCTATGCGGTCTATCACTGGTCCGACAGCAAGTGGCACGACTTCATGAACGGGACATTGAGCAACTGATGTTTAGAAGGCCTGCTTATCGGCTAGATGCCAGGGTTGCGGCTTCATAAGGGGCCGATAAATCGACTTAAAAGCATCAGCGTGAGATTGGCAGACCGAGCAAGATCGGGCGCCAAGATTTTCCATCATAAATTACCGGGGTATGAATCGTAGCATCATTCGCTATGTCCCCCTCTTGGGGGGAAGGTAATGCTATGATTTGATCTGTGGTCATTCCTGACAGGTGTAGAACCGAGTGTAGAGATACTTTTCCTGATCCCGAAATTGATATCCCGTCCCTCCGATTGGAGGCTAGCAGATCAATCCCCCCAAGATTGCCGTCTCTGTTCCAGACAATAGACGCCATCTTCGACGTGTGGACGATATCTCCAAAGGGGCCATCCACAACCAAGCCTAGGTTCATCGCACTGTTCCTCCAGCCAGACGCGCCAGATCCTTCTCTCGAAACCCATGCCGCAAGCCGCTCTCGGTTGGTATCGGCTAAGCCGTCGAACTCTCCAACCTCAACAGCATCTCCGTCCTTGGTCGATAACGGGCGAGGTGCATAGGAATGAAAGCCATATGAGTTGATTTCGTTTTCGCCAGGGTCTCCAGTTAGTCGGAGGAGTGATCCACCGCCGCCGCCAAAACCGCCGGCAATAAAAAGCCCGTAACTATCTGCTGTTGGCTTTGCGCCGTGCCACGCCGAATAGGCTAGTGTAAGCCCGTGGAATGATGCCTCATAATCCTTGAATGCCCCGTTGACCATATTCACTTCCTCGTATTCTAAGGCGTGAGAGAGGGTCGCTATGGGAATGCCTGAGGCATCGCGGACAGGATTATAAAACATCTGGGTTACTTGGCCGAAATCTTTGCTCTCAGCGCCAAAGATCACGGTTGGCGTTGAAAAGTGCGTCCAGTTTGTATCCAGATCTCTAGACGGGATTTGATCCGAAGATGCATTGCCACCTCCCGGCACAGTCCACCCCGGACGAATGTGTATCCATTTGCCATCCTTGTCCCATGAATCAGCAAAGGCGGCGTATAAGCCTTTCTTTGGCAGGACTGGCGCTGATCCTGGCGCCCCTATTCCAGGAACATGCCGGTCAACGCTGTTCGTTGTAACTGTCATTCCATCGCGGAGCATAGCGATTTGCTCTTGTGACAACGGTCGGCACTGTTCCTGCTTTGGTGCGCAGCCGGGCATGTATATTCTGTCTGATGTGTAGCTGACGCCAGAGACGATAAGTCGAGCAGAGGGGCTATCGCTATCGATCGCCAGCAGGACGTTCTCAAAGTCCGAGTAAGCCGAGAGATTTTGAACGGTTTGCTCAAGACCAGAGCCGATCCCGACACGGGAGTCCTCGCGAATATTTTGACTGTTTACGAGGGAGACACATGCTCCTGCGTCATAGTTCCCGTAGGGATGGCAATTCAGGCGAACACTACCGACCTGCCCTTTGTGGCGATCGCTGGGAATGGCGTTTCCTCCCACCTGGATCCCATCAGGGTCGATTGCAAAACGTCCGCTGTCTGCGTTGGTAGGCTTAAGAGAAACGACAGATTGAGCGCTCGTTTCATTCGCGCGGGCGGTGAGCCGCGGCGTCAGAGCAACAATCGCGACCAATGCTACTCTAGACAACAGACGCACAGGGATATATTTCATAAAATTAGCGTTAAATAATATGGGGTGCTTATGCAACCGGGCTGGAAAATATGAGCGATTTCCATATCAGGATATGGGCTAGGGGAAATCCCGGCAATATTGCAATGATGTATTTATCTGCTCTCACCCTGAGAAATAAAATTGGTAGAGGCGACATATGCAATATAGGATTGCCTATATTCGGTATAGATATACCTGATGTAGACCTTACTGGTAAAATCGGTGTGCATGATACTATGTTCACCAATACGCGCGAGCGTGGCAAGATACCTTTTTATGGGCTTGGTAAGCTTCTAAATAAGCATCATACTGATTTCGTTAATATGGAAGGATTTTATCAAAACATACATAACTTTCCTAGGAAAGACAAAATAAGCTATAAAGATCTATTTCCTCTCTCTGTAGAGTATACTGATTGTGGCTCCGAAGACGAGATCGTCATAAACATTAGAGGAGGAGAAATTCTCGACGGTATTCACCCGGATTATGTCTTGATACCGCCTGAATTTTATCATTACTGTATAGAGCAATCTGGGAAAAAGCCAGTCTTCTATGGTCAGATAGAAGATTCGCCCTACATGCGGGAGGTTAGAGAACGGTTTCCCGATGCTCGATATGTCCAGTCTCGGGGGATGGAGGCCGATTTCAATTTCATACGCCGTTCGAAGCATATCGTAACTTGTGTCAGCACGTTCTCTTGGCTTGCTGCTTGGTTGTCAGATGCTAAAACAATCTACTTCCCAATTGCAGGGGTTTTGAATCCTGGTCAAAACAGGGGGAGCATGCTGATCCCGCACGGAGATCCACGATACAGACTTTTCCTGTTTCCTGTATATTTTGGTGGGCACGTCAATGAATATCGATCTTCACTTGACCCGGTCAGGGGCGCGTGGAGAGAAGTGGATGAGTCTGTATTCAATCGCCTTTATCCAAATGAACCTACGATACTAGACCGTTCTCTGGCCTGCTTAGATCCCGATGCCTATGTGCGCGAGAGCCCAGAACTGTCAGACACGTATGGCCGGTTCGGCATTTCAGGATTGATCAACCATTTTACCAGAGAAGGGTTCTGGGCAGGTAAGGCTCCGACCTCTATTGATGACAGATACTATTATCGTGCATTTCCAAATGCGGCATGGGAAGTTGCCTCCGGCAAATACAAAGACGCTCTTGATCACTACATTCAAATTGGTCAGCAGCAGGGTTTAGCTTTGCGAGAGTGGTGATATGAAACCTGCAAATTCAACGGCATCTTACCCTCTAGACCCACCCGCTAAAGGCGTTTTGGAAGAAGCAAAGATGCAACATTTATCCTTGCGCCTACCTCTGCCTCAGCTAATTTTACTTTACGAAGCACTAAAGGCTTAACGTGACACGCATAGCTATCGTTTTAATTGTTAAAGACGAAGCGCAAGAGTTGCTAAGCTGGCTGGCTTGGCATTTCTCTCTTGGCTGCAAAACTGTATTTGCGTTTAATGATTCATCCTCCGATGGGACGTTTGAGGTGCTTCAGTGTGCCGCAAAGCATTTTGACGTGCGTATCATCAATCTTGCCAAATCAGATGATTTTTTCGTCGTGCGCCAGCAGGCCTGCTACGAATACGTGCTTGCAGAGCAAGCTGATAACTATGACTGGATCGGTTTTTTAGATGCCGACGAATACGTGCATCTCGACAACCATAGCAAGATTGGGGAGTTACTAGATGAGCGTGCTGATGCAGATGCTGTGGCGTTCAACTGGTGCAATTTTGGGAGCAGCGCTCATCTAGCCCCGCCGAAATTACCCTCTCCTTTAGCCTACTCGCACCATTCTCCGAACACGGCGTTTGAAAACCATCATATAAAATCGTTCGTTCGTCCAAAAGTTACAGAGAAGCGGTTCGTTGACGTGCATCGGTTCGCCGTAGAAGAGAACCGATACAGGCACCCGGACGGGACGAAGGTTGCATGGCACAACGCTGGCGGCGTTACGGCTGGTGCTCCGACATGGACCGGCGGCCGTATTCTACACTTCAAACTTCGGAGTCTTTCCCACTTCGTCAAAAGAGTGCTTAGAAACGAGCATAACGCTTCAATGCGCCTGACCGATTTTTTGGAGCTGGATACAGGCCTGATTCATGAAGACCTTCACTTTAGGAACAGAACGCAATTCCTAAAAGTCTATTCTACTTTGGTCACCGAAGTGCAGCGCGCTTGTTTCCGCGACATGTCGAATATCGGCTTCCGGATCAAATGCGAGCTGGCAGCGGTTGAGCACGTGTACGAGACAGTTGATATCGCTCAGACTCTATCAGAGGGAACGCGTGATGTGCATTTCAGAATGGGATGGACATCTACAAGACGAAACGCGCATCATGTCCTTGAGCATTATGCAGTTTCGCGGGTTAAAACCACTTGGGGGACTTATATTTGCGCAGATCAAGATGGACGGCTTGTCCACGCAGGGGACCATATCATCAGCGGGCACGGCCTCACACCGATCGTGCTTGTATCCTGCACATGCGGAGAACAGACAGCGGGCACGCTCGTATCAGCAGCAGGAAGCGTTGAGATAGGAATCGGCAAAGATACCATGCTTCATTCGTTTTTGCCGGTGCGCCTAGAGAATAAGGGCGCCGACAATGCCTTCGCCATTTACCCGTGGGATAAAGCGACATGCTTCTGTGCAGATGCTTACTATGGTGAAAATAGCATTGGCATAGTATCCGACGATCGAATACGAGCAAGTGATTGGGAAATATTCTCTGTTGAGCCTTATAAATATGACATGCTGGCATCAGTTCCAGCTAGCCGGACTCTTGTAGTGGCAGAAGAGACTCTTCAGAATCTTGCTGCCCATAGAGAAATGACACCGATTGCAGTTTCAAGCCTTTTGTCCAAGTGTCACGACGAAGTTCTGCTCCCCTGCGGGCCGGTAGCTTTCTCGCTCATGGATGAGCAGGGTCGAAAGGAAACATTTTCTGCTCTAGGTCCTGGTATCAGAGATTTGGTTTTTTGATGATAAACTCGAAAGCAGTTGCTCCCTTTCCCATAGACCCACCTGCGGATAGCGACCCGGAAGAGGCAGCGATGCACGTCATCGCGCTATTCGGCGACGAGGCGGAGGAGATCGCATACCGCCGTGCGGCGCATTTCAGCGATATTGAAGACGACGAGCGGTGGAACTTCTGGCTGATGGTCAGAGGCCATATTCGAGAGATGCAGCACGGCGTGGGAAGGCCAAACAGGCTGCTTCACTAGGCACACATTCCATCACCCACAACGAACCGCCTCCGGGCGGTTTTTTCGTATCTGGAGACCTGACCATGCAAACTCTGTCATTGCGGGGACGGGCGTAGTGCGTCGCCGGCTGCACATTGCGTTGCTGACGTGGCTGGAGACGCGGGAGTTTCTCCGTCGCTGGCCGTGGCTGGATTACACGCTCGGCATGATCGAGGTGCTGTGGGCGCTTCAGGCGTTCCTCGACTGGCGCCAGATCGTGACGGCCAGCAAGTTCCTGTCGTTCTGGTTCATCGTCCATTACGTCGCGATCGTGGCCCTGATTGCAGGGACCGGGCAGGTTCTTGGGGCGCACTATCACTGGCGCAAGATCCGACGCGCTTCGGCCTATGTCGGGCTGTTCGTCTATTTCTCCCTTGCCTGGAACATTCATACGCCAACCGGCCACATTGGCTGGGGCGGATGGGCTTTCCTTGAGGGTCTGGTGTGTCTCGCGATTCTGGAGCCTTAACGTGCCGATTGGTCAAATCATTGGCTTTCTGGCACCGCTTGGCGTTCCGGGAGTCCTGTTCATCGCGTTCCTGTTCGTCGCGACGTATCTGCGCAAGAACCAGATCTCCGACAACACGGCGTTCGTGCAATACCAGCGGGCCGAGACGGGCAAGATCGTCGCGGACCTTGTGACAGTTCGTGCCGAGAGAGACGAGGCCGAGCGCACATCCGACCAGTGGCGGGACCGGGCGCATGCCTGGCATGGCCGCGCCCATGACATGCGCCTTGCCCGCACCGAAGACCGGCAGGCCTACCGCAATTACGAGAAGAAGCTGGGCATCGATCCGCTGATTCTGACGCCCGTGCCGGAGCTGCCCGGGTTTCTTGAGGAGGCCGAATAATGGCCAGCCAATCCTTCTCCCCCTCCTTCGCCTTCATGCAGAAGGCCGAGGGCGGTTACAGCGACGATCCTGCCGATCCGGGAAACTGGTTCGAGGGCCAGCTTGTCGGCTCGAATATGGGCGTCACGGCAGCAACGCTGGTGGTGTTCACCCGTGCCTCAACGGTGACGGCGGACGATATGCGCACGCTGTCGATCGACGCGGTGCAGCACATCTACCGCTCGAATTACTGGCAGCCGTGTGGCGCCGATGACCTCGCGGCCGGATTGGATCTGATGCATGTCGATTTCGCCTACAACGCTGGCGTGGGTGCAGCGACGGCTCGTTATTCTGCGATTGCTGGCCTGGATGCGGCTGGGCTCGCGGCGCTGACGACGCCGGCGCGGATCAAGGTGCTGCAAACCCGGCTGGGCGTGACGCGGGACGGGATTGCCGGGCGGCAGACGCTCGGGGCCGTGACGATGCAGCACGAACAGACGGCGCTTGCGATCCTGGCCTACGCGTCCGTGCAGGAACGGTTCTACCGGGCGCTGCGGGACTTTCCGGCCTACGGCACCGGCTGGCTCAACCGGGTGAGCGCTCGGTGTTCGCTGGCGCTTCAGCTTAACGATGGCGCGCATAAGGCGGCCTGATCTCCGGAGACATCATGCGTTCTTTTCTGCTCAGCGGCGCGTTGCTGGTGCTGTCCTCCGTTGCTCGGGGACAATCAGCTCCTGCCTCATACAAAGATCAGGCGGGAAACTCCCATCCAGTTGAAATGATGACATCAGTCACGGCTTCTGGAGCCGTTCCTGCGACGTCCTATAAAACTTCAGCCGGAACATGGCGACCGCTTCCGATCGTGGCCATGATCTGCTCCGTCGACGCGAACGGCGCGCCCCAGCTTTGCTCGTCATCCAGCGGAGGGCTGACGCAGACGCAGGCCGATGCGCGGTATCTGCAACTGTCGGGCGGGACGATGACAGGCCCGATCATGGAGGCGTCATCGACCTTCGCGAACCTGCCGTCGTCGCCTGCCACCTGGTCTCACATGATCTGCACGGACTGCTATTCGACACTGCGGACCAGCGGCAACACGGCGACGGGTATCGACGCAACCTACAACGGAACGAACTGGGTGGACGGCAACGGAAACCCGGTTCTGCATTGAGGAGGCAACAATGAAGCAATCACTCCATAGCCTCTTTTGGGGTATGATCGGGGCAGGTCTCGTGGGTTTGGCTGGAGCCGCGACATACGGCGCCGGAAGTTTCCCGGTCGGCCCGACATCGGCTCTCGTCAATCCAGACGGATCGTTCCGGTTCCCCAGCACGACGGTTGCGGCGTTGCCCACCTGTGCGGCCGCCAGTGCAGGCGAGAGTTTTTTCGTGTCGGACGCTCAGAAATACTGGGATGTCGCCACAACCTCAAAAAGCGGCGTGATTTACGCTGACACCTCGTCCCCCGCCTCCCCCGGCGCACTCGTGTTCTGCACGATCAATGGATCGTCTGGCTATCTCTGGACGCCGGTTGACATGCACGCCGGTGCCGTAGCCGCCCGATAAGGAAACCCCATGGACCCCATCACTCTCGCTGCATTGCTGAACGCGGTGCCGGCGCGCTTCGTGCTGCCTGTCGCTTTGTTCGTAATCGCGTGCAAGGCCGTCACCGTCTTCGTGCGGCCCCCGCCTGCCACGTCGAAATGGGCCAAGCCGTTCCAGATCGTGAGCATGATCGCGCTGAATGTCGGCTGGGCCGCGAACCGGCTTCAGGTCGGCAAGACCGGCATCATGGTTGCCCGCGATCAGGCCGAGGACGCCAAGAGCGTGCTGGCCTCGACGGAACCGCCGATCCGCCCGCTGCCGGGAAAGGTTCCGCCGTCTGCTGGCTGACTGCGGGGCACCCTAATTGTTCCCGCCCCCGGAGGAGGCGCGCCGTGGCGCGTCAGACCATCCGCTGCAACGCCGCCCACTGAGGCGGCTTTTTTATTGGAGCCTCCTATGTCTCTCTCCACCATTCCCGCCCTCGAAGCGCTGATCGAAAAGTCCCTCGGCAAGTCCGACACGGCGTCTGTCTCGTCCGACATCACCATGGCCGGCACCATGCTTCAGATGGTCGTGGGTATGCTCGTCGCGAAGGTCTCGTCCAGCGTGGACGTGAACGGCATCGATGCAGCCGTAACGCAGATCCTGAACGGCGTGACCGCGCTGGAAGCCGCGATCGAGAACAAGCCGACCGCGAGCACGGATCAGGAAGCCATCGCCAGCCCGACCGTCTGATCGGTTCGCCCCATCCCTGCCAGGCCGCTCCATCTCGGGGCGGCCTTTTTTGTTTGGAACACCCCATGCCGAAACTCTTCCTCTCGGGGGTCGCCTTGTGCGGCCTTCTCGCTCTTGCCGCGTGTGCCGACACCACCCAGGACAAGCTGCGTCAGGGCGGATACGACGCCATCCAGGCCTACAACGTCGCGGCTCCTCTGGCCGTGACCTACGAGCAGTCGTCCTTCGCTGATCCGGCCATCGTGGCCAAGATCAAGGCCGACAGCACCGCCGCCCTGCCGCTGATCCAGACGCTCGGGGCTGATCTCCAGTCCGGCAACGTCATCACGGCGCTGGAAGTCAGCGCGGCCACGGCAGCCATTGCCAAGCTGGAATCCGACACCGCATCCACGGGAGCCGCGAAATGAACACCACCATTACCGCCATCGTGCAGCTCGTCATCGCCGCCGCGCAGGAAGTGCCGGAGATCATCACCGTGATCGAGGACGCGCTCTCGGCCACCAAGTCCGGCACCGGGCCGACTAGTGACCAGATCGCCGCGGCGCTTGCTCAGGCGCAGGCGAACAACGCCGCGATCCAGTCCGCGTGATGTGGGCCGTTGCTCTGGGGTGGGCCGTGCTGAGCGGCCCGTTCTCACTGGGGATCGCGCGATTTCTGCGTGGACCTCGGTATGCGTGATGCCGCCTTCGCCGCGCTGCTGCTCGCGGTGACGGCGGCGCTGGTGCGGTGGGGGAGGTGGTGATGGCCAAGGTGCTGAACATCGAAGTGCTGCCCGGCTCGGTCGTGATCCTGCTGCGGGCCAAGACGACCAGCCGGGCATTGCTGCTGGAACTGGATCTTGACCTTGCCGAGGCAGAGACGGCCATTGCGGAGTTGCAGGACGCGGTGCGGGAGGCACGGGCGGAGCTGGGGGTTCATTCGGGGTGAGATCGCCGAAGTAGGCCGGAGAATATTCTGTCTGGTCCAGACGATGAACTATTGGGGTTTTCCCAAGAGTTGAACCTGTAGGAAACCTGAATTTCGTGCTGCGGATTGCCGCTCGGTCCGAGTGCTATTGTAGCCTCTGGGTGGGCAACACGCCGTCCGGCCGAACGGCTCTCCGAGTTGAATTGCTGCGCGTCTTACCGCGCTGCCGCAGCGCACGCAGAATCGCATATCCAGGCGCGGGACTACAGGGAAAGTTTCCGTGTTGATCGCGAACAACATCAGAACCTAACGTAACCAAGCGGAAAAAACATCAATGAAATCAACACATATCGCCATTGGTTCAACGGCGAACGCCTGCTCGACGGCCCTCTCGAAACCCTCCTGGCCGATCCCACCATAGACCTGCCGTTCTGCCTGATGTGGGCCAACGAAAACTGGAGTCGCCGCTGGGACGGATCGGACGCGGATGTCCTCATCGCCCAGAACTACCAGCTCACCGACGAAAACGCGCTGGTAGACTGCTTCGCCCGACACTTCCAGGATCCCCGCTACATCAGGATCGACGATCGCCCCCTCCTGATGATCTACCGCCCCGACACCATTCCCGACCCGGCCACCTCCATCGCACGCTGGCGCGCCCTGTTCACCACATGCCACGGTCTCGACCCCATCTTCGTCATGGGCCAGGCCTTCGGCAGCACGAACCCCCGTGACTTCGGCATGGATGGCGCCATCGAATTTCCTCCCCATAAAATCACCGCCAACTGTCCCACCATCAACGCCTCCCTCAATATCCTCGACGAAGATTTCACCGCCCAGGTATACGATTACGGCACGATCGTCGAACACGCCCTCGCAGATCCCACACCGGATTTCCCGCTGATACGCACCGCCGCACCCTCCTGGGACAATGACGCCCGCCGCCAGGGGCACGGCCTGGTCATGCACGGCTCCACCCCGGCCCTCTACGAACGCTGGCTCGCCGGGCTGATCGAACAGGCCCGCGCAACTCCCTTTTACGGAACACCCCTCGTCTGCATCAACGCCTGGAACGAGTGGGCCGAAGGCGCCTATCTGGAACCGGACCAGCATTTCGGCAGCGCCTACCTCAACGCCACCAGCCGCGCCATAGCCGGCTTCGAACGCGGCACGCGCAGCGGCCGCATCCTCCTGATCGGCCACGACGCCTTCGAGGCCGGTGCCCAGCACCTGCTGCTCCATATCGGCATGGCCCTCAAGGAAAATCACGGCGCCGAAGTCATGTTCATACTGCTGGAAGGAGGCGCCCTGCTACGGCGATACCGGGCCATCGCCCCCACGGAAGTCATCGCCCCGACCGATCCAGGCGCGCGCACCCGTCTCGCTTCCCTTCACGCGGAAGGCTTCACCACAGCCATCCTCAACAGCGCCGCCAGCGCCGCCTTCTCCTCCTTGCTGACACGCAACACTATCCCCTACGCGCTGCTCCTGCATGAACTCCCCGGCCTACTGCAACGCCGCAACCTGCTCCCCGCTCTCAAACAGGCCTGCACCAACGCCCGCAACATCGTCCTGCCGGCCCAATACGTTCAGGAACGTCTGGATTGCGCCCCAGACAGTGTCCCCCGGGTCATTCTTCCACAAGGCCTGTATCACGACATAAGCTTTACGAAACGCCACCGCAGCAAGATCCGCGCGGAACTCGGCATCGATACTCAAGACCGCCTCATCATCGGCATCGGCTATGCCGACATGCGCAAAGGCTTCGATCTCTTCCTTCAACTCTGGCGTCACGTGCGCGGCAACCGCCCCTATTCTGCCCCCGGCCCCAGAACCCATTTCCTGTGGCTCGGCACCATGGACGGCCCCCTGTACGAAGGTCTCGCGCCCGACATAGAATACGCCGTCAACACGCAAACCTTCCATCTCACAGGCCAGGTCGATGATGTCGGCGCTTATCTCAGCGCCGCAGACGCATTCGCCCTCACGTCCCGCGAGGATCCCTACCCGTCCGTCGTGCTGGAAGCTCTTTCATGCGGCCTGCCCTGTTGCGCCTTTGAAGACAGCGGCGGCATCCCGGAACTCCTGGCCACACTCATCTCCGACGGCAGCGTCCATTCCGGCCATAGCGTCGTTCCAATGGGAGACCTTCCTCGCATGGCACGAAAAATCGTCGCCAGCGCCAAGAACTCTCTGGAAAGAACGTCATTCGAGCGCAGCCGCATCGCCAGAAATGCCGCCCAGCGTTTTTCGTTCGAACGCTACGCCCATCAACTCCTCCAACTGGCCAGACCCGATCTTCCCACCATATCGATCGTCGTCCCCTCCTATAATTACGGCCACTATCTGGCGGCTCGCCTCGCATCCATCTTCATACAACGTGTTCCCGTTCTGGAAATCATCGTCCTCGACGATGCTTCCAGCGATAACAGCGTGACCATAGCACGAGAAACAGCAAGAGAATGGGGCCGCAACATCCGTGTCATCGGCAGCAAACGCCAGTCCGGCTCGGTCTTCAACCAGTGGAAACGCGCCACGCAGGAAGCGTCCGGAAACTGGATCTGGATCGCCGAAGCCGATGACCTTTGTGAAGCAGATCATCTATCCGCACTGGTCAACGCCATTCAGCATGCTCCCAAAGCCGTCATGGCTTTTTGCGACAGCCGAACGATCGACCAGAACGGCGTCCCATGCGAAAACAGCTATAAACCCTATTACCGGAAAAGCGCCGGAAACCTGCTCGATCACGACAGCCTGACATCAGGCCAAGCTTTTATCAGACACTGTCTGAGCGAACGTAACCTCATCCTGAACGTCAGCAGCGCTCTGCTCTCTCGCTCCGCCCTGCTGCAAGCTTTGAACACCTGCAAATCTGACCTAGAAACGCTCCAGATCGCAGGCGACTGGCGGCTCTACGTCGAACTCCTGGACCAGCCGGACGCCGAAATTCTGTATGTCGCAGAGCCTCTCAACATTCATCGCCGACACCAAGCCTCAGCAACGAAATCACTCAATCATGACAAGCATTATAAGGAAATAGAATTCATGCACGCGCTTATCGCCACACGTCTGAACCATGATAAGATAATCCTGCACCGTCAGGCCATCTATCGAGATGAAGTCGCGCAGCAATTCAACCTGGCCACGAAAACTTCAGGACGCAACGATAAAACAACAAAGGCGCATAACAGGAAAACATCACGACAAATATGATGGAAGACCGATCTGGCGACGGAGGCAAGCGATAATTTTTACCTTTTTATTCATCCCCTTGCCGGACAGATGGAGGGATCGAAGAACTGTTGGCTGATGCGGCTTTGTCCTGATTTTTGAGTTTTGGTGTGCTGATTGATGGTTGCCATGGTTGCATTTGCTCTGCATTTTGAGCAGATCTGGGAAGATCACCTGCTGGATCACGAAAGTGGACTTGTGACGGTTTTGTACCGGTGCATTGAGCGTTTTAAGCTCGCATTTGGAGAAGCACGAGACCATGGCTGTAGAGCAAACAGAAGAATTCCGTCGTGAGGCGGTGAGGATTGCCCTGAGCAGCGGGCTTGTCCCGCGAGCAGGTAGCGACTGACCTGGGGATCGGCAAATCGACGCTGGGACACTGGATTGCGCACTATCGCACGACCGATCTGTCTTCGGCTTCGGCTTCGCCGGCAGATCTGTCCCGGGAGAACGAGCGTCTTCGC
>Ga0157365_10000049_pt1 | contig 61093 bp, 50 predicted proteins | sample AttsexASBM3_FD_111478 | JGI IMG/M metagenome (GOLD analysis project Ga0157365, IMG submission 111478) | Fungus gardens microbial communities from leaf cutter ant in Ribeirão Preto, State of São Paulo, Brazil - Atta sexdens ASBM3 | ecosystem: Host-associated > Fungi > Mycelium > Unclassified ...
GGCGACTGCTTATGCTCGATTATACAGTCATGAATGACTGTCATCTCGTAGAGGACCATACCGATGAACCGTCTGCCTCGGCGTTATCGCATCTTCCGTGCTCTGTGCGTCGTGCCTGTCCTCATCACGGGGCTTGCGTTTGCGGGTGGTCTGCCCAGCGGCGGACCTGACTTTTGTGTCGCACTCTCGGTCCTGTTTGGCGTGTGCGTTATGCCAGCAATGTTGCGTCGCGGCGGCTATGAGGTCCGGTAATAATCAGGCATGACGCATGAACCCATCGCCAGCACAGAAAGAATCACCGCCCCCGCTTGATGAGCGCCGGTTGCATGTCAATTTCGGAATCGTCAGTGTGGGTTCTGTTCTGAAATCCGCTGCATATAATCTGTGCGGAACGATACCAGACCGGCTGACTGACCAAACTTTCGACTTCTCACGCAAGCGTGCTGAACACTACGGCCATTTCCATCTATTGCCCCCCAGCATCCAGGACACACCATACCTTGCAGACCCCGGCCAGTTCTGGGCGGCAGCGGAAGGCATGGAGCGGCAAGCGAATGGTCAGGTTGCCCGGCAGCTATTGCTATCTATCCCGCGCGGAATCCCGCGTGCCCTTCATGCGGATTACGTCTCCCATGTCCTTCGCCCCTATATAGAAGCGGGCATGGCGGCTCATGTAGATTTGCATGACCCCGGCGCACGAGATGGCGGCGAACAAGCGCACGCTCATGTCATGCTCACTATGCGCCAAATGAATCCCGACGGAACATTCAGCAAGAAGAAAGAACGCTCATGGAACGCCCTTTTTCGGGCAGGAAACGGACGTGTTCAACGCGCTCGGATTGAAGCGCGAGGGAATCAATACCTGCTGGAACACGGCTATAATATCCGCATTCGTGTGCGCTCAAATGCCGACATAGACGGTCCAGATGCTCTACCGCCGGAGCCGCAGCTATCACGCGCAGTCATCGAACAATCGAAGCGGCACCCGGACAATCAGCCAGCCGAGATTATCGACCTCGATAACTACCGTGTCTTGCATCGTTCTGCCCGAGAATCACGGACAGCGCGACGTGCCGCCGAGGATGGACTTCGTGCCGCCCGCGCCACGACGGAGAAGCAAGCAATGGCAAAACGACCCCAAGGACAAAGACCAGCCTGGATGACGGCGAGCGGCGGCTATGACGCTCTCCCGCCCGACCTGAAACAGTCTGCCGAACGCTCATACGACATATGGAAAACCAGGCGCGCAGCTAACGGCCAGACAAACGGCGACCTTCACTCCCTTGGCGATTACGTTTCTTACGTTCAGGGCCAGCGCCGCGATGACCGTGGCTGGCGTTTCGAGCGCCCCGACGCGAACGCAAACACTGTCCGCCGCGCCCCTGCACCTGACGCGGAAATCCTCGACAGTGAGGCACCTGCTCAGAAGCGCGCCCGTGACCAGGATGACGAAGACTATCCCACCGAGGATGGCTGGACTCGCGAGACGAGATTCCGTGCCAGGCTTTTGGCAGGTCATTATAAAATCTCCGAGGCCGCGCTGACCCCCGCCCAGCTTGCCGCTATCACGCGCATCAGTATCGACAAAGCCAGGGGCGTGGCAACGATTGAGCTTTCGACGGGCGACGTATACGAGGATTTTGGCGACAGAATCGTATCACCACGCGACCCCTCGCCTGAGACAGCGACCGAGATTGCAAAGGCGGCTCAGCTTCACGGCTGGTCATCAGTGGCGCTGACAGGCACGCCAGCATACCGTGATGAAGTAGCTATCGCATTGGGTCTGCTGGAACCCCCAGTGTCGCACGATTGGCAGTTGAGCCCGGAGGCTCAGGCGAGGCTTGAGGCGGCATTGGAGGCGAGGCGGCTGGCGGTTGAGAACACGAACGCAATCCGCCCGGTCGATGTCTTGGAGAATGCGATTGTGCCAACGGAGGCACCTGCACCATCAGAGCCAGAGCCAGAGCCAGAGCCGGAGACGCGGTTCGTGCTACCGGAAGGCAACACGGCAACCCTCTCCGAAATGCGGTCGCACCCAGCCCTCGCGCAGGTCGCTGATAGATTGGCGACGATGTCAGACGAGCAGCTAGAATCGTATCTCCGGCGCTCTTTCCCCTATTACACTTCTACTGGGGACGACACCGCAGCCCGCACATCCGCCATCGCCGCGTGGAAAGCCGCCCGGAAATCAGCACAGGAGAACCATCATGAGAGCAATCCGCACACTGACAGGTCACCCTCTCCGAGCAGTGACAGCCGCCCTCATGGCGTGGGTGCTCATGGTCCATCCCTTGGCAACGGAGCACATGCTGACCAAAACAGCAACGATGTGGACATCGAGCGGCCTGGCAACACTGGCACTGGCAACAGCAGCACTGACAGCCGCTCCCCTTCTGTTGCAGCGGCTCCATCTGCGCCGGTCAACGTCAACGATTTGAGGGCGTTCAGACGCCAGCAGTTTGACGCTTTCCATGATGAAGCCCAGGCGGGCTATGCCCACCTCATTACAAAGGGCGTGCCGGAATTCTCGCCCGAGTTCCGCGCCACCAAAGCCCGAGTAGACGCACTTCGCGCCGCCGCATTCGCTCTGGATTCACGCGACCCCGCCGCCCTAGCCGCACTGGAAAAGGGGGATTTCCAGGCATTGTTGAAAGCGGGTGACGACTACACGTTGAATCAGCAGATTGCCGACATCAAAGCCCAGCAGCGCGCCCAGGCCCCGAAGAAGCAGCAGCCCAAGGCCGAGCAGAACGCCGCACCATCGCCGGACTGACCATCATCCTCAGCGTCACCTGCCAGCCGTCCGGGGATACCTTGGGCGGCTTTTTTCATGCACAGGCGGCGGGTCTGAGGTGAGTTAACTCGCTGAACGAAATCAGAAAATCTTGCGTCAGGTGGGTTGCAGGGCGATTCGGGGTGTACTACCCAGAATCTATGCCGAGCAGAGCAGTCCGGCAGCGATGGAGAGAATACGTGAACACAGTTTCCGAATTTGACGATGTAGTCCTGTGGGTCGGTTACGCTCGTGAAGAAGTTTGCGAAGGTCCTATTGCCGACGCTTTCGAGCGCATGGTGTGGAATAATATGCCAGAGCGGATGATAATTCAGAAAATGTCCGAAATGCTCGATATATCTGCAAACCGCCTGGAAATTCTTCGGTTTGACGAAGACCCGGCTGTTACCCCGCTCGTGGTGTTAGAAATCATTCCGAGCTTAGTGCCGGAGCGCGGACAGACCATTCATTAAGTAGGTTGTAACGGGACCAAGGCCAAGGCCGCCGGTCCCGTTACCCTTGAGGCCAGGTCATTGACCTGGCGTATTCCTCAAGACAAAGCAGCCAACTTAGCTTGAGCCGCCAACACCAGCGCCTCAGCTTCTGCCTTGGTAGCAGCTTTCAGAGATTGCTCACGCGCCCGCATCATTGCTGCCCGGTTCTCCGGGGTCTCGTTGTCATATCGGGCAAGCACTGTGAGCGTTTTGTGGCCGGTCGTTTTCGACAAATCCAGCGCGTCAGTGTGCAGGTGTCGGAGGCGGGTAATCGCAACGTGCCGTAGGTCGTGGAACGTAAGCGGGGCCATCCCCGGCCTACGCTGCACAGTCTCAGACATCGCTCTACGATAGTGATACGTCACTTGCCACACCCCAAACCCGCCATGTTCGGCGGGCAGGTCAGGTGGTCCGAATACGTAGCCATCCCGTTCCTTGCCATATCGCCCGAGCGCGTCCCGCATTTCAGATAAAAGGGCAGCGCCAGAAGCGGTCACAGGCACGTCACGAGACTCACTGTTTTTCGTATCGGGCAGATGAATCCCCCACGAATGGCAATCGTCCCATCGGAGGCGTCGAATCTCTCCCTGGCGCATTGCCGTCGCGATAGCTAACCGCACACACCAGACAAGCCAGTCTGGCCGCCCCTCTTCCTGGCACACCGCAATCAACTCGGCCTCGTCATCAGCCGTCAGATACGCGCTCCGAGGACGCCGAGGCGGTGGACGTTTGACCCCGGTGCAGGGGTTCGTGAGGCTGTAGTCCCATTCCGTCACAGCCATCTTGAACACAGCCGAGAGCAAGTTCATCGGATTGCTGATGGTGCTGGGAGCCTTACCGGCGCGGATACGATTATTCCGCCACCTCGCGATATGACCCGGTGTGATGGACGCTACCGGAAGCCTCGCAAGGTCGGATTTTAGCCACTGCTTAATCCTGTCCGCTTCCTGCGCCGCACCCTTTTTCGTCGGTGTGACCTCCCCAAGGTAGCGAATCAGCAGGTCGGATAGGGGCGTGTCTTGTTCGCGGCGTCGGTCCATGTATCGCCCGCCGGTCATCTCAGCCAGCACGCGGGCGTATTCCGCCTCAGCTTCCGCCTTGGTCTCATACGTCTGGGAAAATGAGTGACCTCTACGCCTCAGTCGGACAAGCCATTGCCCTTCGCCGCGCTTAGTGATGCTCACCGTGCCAATCCTGTGCCAAATCCAAAAACCTCGGAAATGTCATTGCCACAAATTGCCACAAAAATTCAGGGGTATTTTTCGGAGCGCCGCCTTAGCAAACTCAGAAACTGCTTAATTTTCAACGGTTTCTGGCGGAGAGGGTGGGATTCGAACCCACGGTGAGCTTGCACCCACAACGGTTTTCGAGACCGTCCCAATCGACCACTCTGGCACCTCTCCGGCTTTTGGCGCGTGTCGACGGGCGGCCTTATATGACGGCTTTGAAGTGCGCGCAAGATGCTCTTTGCGCTTTATATTCATATCAGTTGACGTGCCCCCCCGACCTTCGCTAAGAAGCGCGCCTTACCGGCACAGATCGGTGTTGCCGTCTTGTACGGCCAATAAACAAAAAGCGGCTGGGTCATGCCGCCTGCATCCGCAAGGGTGCCGCGCGTGGCCGATGAGATCGAAGAGAAAGACAGGTTTATGTTTGCAGTCATCCGCACCGGCGGAAAACAGTATCGCGTTACCCAGGACGCCGTCCTCAAGGTTGAGAAACTCGAAGCCGAAGCCGGCTCGACGATCACCTTCTCCGACGTGCTCGCCGTTGGCGGCGAAGCAGGGGTTGCCATCGGCGCACCGCTCGTGGCTGGCGCCAGCGTCACGGCAACCGTGATCGCACAGGATCGCCTCGCGAAGGTTATCATCTTCAAGAAGCGCCGCCGCCAGAACAGCCGTCGCAAGAACGGCCACCGCCAGCACGTCACCGTGCTGCGCGTTACCGCCATCAACGCGGCCTGAGCTAACCCCTCAGGCACCCCAGTTTTTCAGGAGTACAGGCAATGGCACAAAAAAAGGCAGGCGGTTCATCCCGCAACGGGCGCGATAGCGCCGGCCGTCGTCTCGGCGTCAAGAAGTTCGGTGGCGAGAGCGTTCTCGCAGGCAACATCCTGGTCCGCCAGCGCGGCACCAAGATGAAGGCTGGCACCAATGTCGGCGTCGGCAAGGACCACACGCTGTTCGCGCTCGTCGATGGCCACGTGAAGTTCGTCCGTCGCACCGAAGGTCGCGTGCACGTCTCCGTCGACGCCGTCGCGCTCGCCGCCGAGTAAGGACGCCCCTTCCCTTTCGGAAGCGCGTCGCACAGACAAGGGGGCCGGTCCGGCGGGATCGGCCCCTTTTCGTATCATCTCCCCGGACGGTCTTTCCGCCGCTGGCGCAAAGAATCGCAGAGCACCATGAAGTTTCTCGACCAAGCCAAAATCTATGTGAAATCCGGCGACGGCGGCGACGGTGTCGTTGCGTTCCGCCGCGAGAAATATATCGAATTCGGCGGTCCGGATGGCGGTAATGGCGGCCGGGGCGGCGACATCGTTTTCGTTGCCGTCAACAATCTCAACACGCTGATCGACTTCCGCTACACGCAGCATTTCAAGGCGCGCAAGGGCGGGAATGGCTCGGGCTCAGACCGGACGGGCGCTGCTGCGGACACGGTGACCATTCAGGTGCCGATCGGCACGCAGATCTTCGATGAAGACCGCGAAACCATGCTGGCCGATCTTGACGAGGCCGGAAAGTCGATCCTGCTGTGCCAGGGCGGCGATGGCGGCCGCGGTAACGCGCACTTCAAGACCAGCACCAATCGCGCACCACGCCGCGCCGACAAAGGCTGGCCGGGGGAAGAGCGCTGGGTCTGGCTGCGCCTGAAGCTGATCGCCGATGTCGGGCTGGTCGGCCTGCCGAATGCCGGCAAGTCGACTTTCCTGTCGGTTGCGTCCGCCGCACGGCCCAAGATCGCGGATTATCCGTTCACGACCCTGCACCCGCAGCTTGGCGTGGTGCGACTGAACACGGTCGAGGAATTTGTGATCGCTGACATTCCCGGCCTGATCGAAGGTGCGCATGAAGGTGCGGGTCTCGGCGACCGGTTCCTGGGCCATGTCGAGCGCTGCGCCGTGCTACTGCACCTGATCGACGGAACTGCAGACAGCGTCGTAAAGTCATGGCGGACGATTCGGCACGAACTTGCCGAGTATGACGAAAATCTCGCTGCCAAGACGGAAATCATCGCCCTGAACAAGAGCGATGCGCTGACATCCCGGCAGATTTCCGCGCGCAAACGTGCGCTGGAAAAGGCGTCCGGCGCGCAGGTGCTGGTCATGTCCGGTGTCAGCCGCGACGGACTGCCAGAGATGCTTCGCCACCTTCAGGACATCGTCAACGACGTGCGTGCGGAACGCGCCGTGCAGACCGACGCGCCGTGACCCGCCCCACCCTGTCCAATGCGCGCCGGATTGTCGTCAAAATCGGTAGCGCCCTGCTGGTCGATCCCGACCGGGCGGCGCTGCGGACAGAGTGGCTGGATTCGGTAGCGGCCGACATCGCGCGCCTGCGTGCCAGCGGGATGGAGGTGCTGGTCGTCTCCTCCGGCGCCATCGCGCTGGCACGGGTCAGCCTCGGATTTCCACGTGGCCCACTGAAGCTGGAAGAAAAGCAGGCCGCCGCTGCCGTCGGCCAGATCCGTCTGGCGCAGGCGTGGAGCGACGCCCTGTCCCGCCACGGCATGACAGCGGCCCAGCTTCTGTTGACCCCCGGCGACACGGAAGATCGCAAACGCTACCTCAATGCTCGCGCAACGCTTGAGACGCTGCTGGGGCTTGGCTGCATCCCGGTCATCAACGAAAACGACACGATTGCCACTGCTGAGATTCGCTTTGGCGACAATGACCGACTGGGCGCGCGCGTCGCGCAGATGATCCGTGCGGACCGACTGGTGCTGCTGTCAGACATTGACGGTCTCTATACCGCGGACCCGCGTCTGGACCCCAGCGCCGAGCATCTGGCCTTCGTGCCTGCCCTGACCGACGATATCATGGCCATGGGGGGCGCGCCGCCGCCGGGCTATTCTTCGGGTGGCATGCACACCAAGCTGCTTGCCGCGCGGATCGCGACGCAGTCCGGCTGTGCCATGGCAATCGCGCTGGGCACGCATATGCACCCGATTCAGGTGCTGCTGGATACTGATCGCTGCACATGGTTTGCCGCCAGTCAGGATCCGCGCTCTGCGCGCAAGCACTGGATTGCCGGTGGCTTTACCCCTGCCGGACGTCTGCATATCGACGGCGGTGCGGTTCGGGCTCTGGAAGAAGGCAGTTCACTGCTGCCCGCTGGTGTGCGTTCAGTCGAAGGCGTGTTTGATCGAGGCGATCTTGTCCAGGTGATCGATCCAGACGGTCGCGTCGTGGCGCGGGGCGTTGTGGCCTACAGCGCAACCGACGCGCGCCGCATTGCCGGGTTCCGTTCGGAAAAGATCGAGTCTCTTCTGGGCTGGCACGGGCGGGATGAAATCATCCATCGCGACGATATGGTGATCGATTAAAGGATCGGAAGAATATTCCGAAAAATCTCACTTTTTGATATCTGGTTCCGACTTTCAGCCTCAAGGACCGATCTGGACGTAAATTCCAGCATAACTTCGGAAGCACCTTTCGAGCAGCCTTGCGTATCCTGAAGGCGTTATAGTTCAGGAATACACCGCCATGCTTTCACACTTCGACCGTTATCCGCTGACTTTCGGGCCAACCCCCATCGAGAGGCTTTCCCGCCTGACCGAAGCACTCGGTGGGGATGTGGAAATCTTCGCCAAACGCGAAGACTGTAATTCAGGTCTGGCCTTTGGCGGCAACAAACTCCGCAAACTCGAATATATCGTCCCGGACGCCATCGCCAGCGGCGCCGACACGCTGGTCACGATCGGTGGCGTACAGTCAAACCACACGCGTCTGGTTGCCGCCGTGGCTGCAAAGATCGGGATGAAATGCCATCTGATTCAGGAAAGCTGGGTGCCTCATGACGACGCGGTCTATGATCGGGTCGGAAACATCATGCTGTCGCGGATCATGGGTGCTCGCACCGAAATGGTTGATGAGGGCTTCGATATCGGGATTCGCGAAAGCTGGCTGAACGCGCTCGAAGATGTTCGGGCCAAGAGTGGCGTGCCCTATCCGATTCCCGCCGGGGCATCAGTCCACAAATTCGGCGGCCTGGGCTATGTCGGATTTGCTGAGGAAGTCCGCGCCCAGGAAGCACAGATGGGCCAGAAATTCGATTATATCGTGGTCTGCACTGTCACAGGCTCCACCCACGCAGGCATGGTCGTGGGCTTTGCAGCCGACGGCCGCGCACGCAACGTCATCGGCATCGATGCGTCGTTCACCCCTGCACAGACGCACGCCCAGGTGTTCGATATCGCGCAGAAGACCAGTCTTTTGATCAATGGACCGTCAATCAGCAGCGACGACGTGGTTTTGCTGGAGGACTACGCCTACCCGGCATACGGGGTGGCATCCCCGGAAACGCTGGAAGCCATACGCTCCGTCGCACGCCTTGAGGGGATGCTGACCGATCCGGTGTATGAGGGAAAGTCGATGCAGGGCCTTATGGATCTGGTCCGCAAAGGCTATTTTCCCAAGGGGTCACGTGTGCTGTATGCCCATCTAGGTGGGGCACCTGCCCTCAATGGCTACAGCTACACATTCCGTAACGGGTGAACGTCCTGCTGCCTGCCTGAAGCGGGCAGCGTTGCTGTGGCGGATCAGGCCGCCGCAGCCGGAGACGGCGTCAGAAACCCCTTCTCGATCAGCAGGTTGAGCATGCTGCGCACCCGATGACCGTATGTGTGCTCGGCCAGGGCCTTTGCCTGGGCCCTGCGCGCCGTCTCCAGTCGCAGCGGCGCATTATCCAGATAACGCTCCAGCACACCGTCAAAATCCCGCTTGTTGGAAAAAGTCGGTATTTCATCGGCCGAGAAATAACGCCGCAGTTCATACGTATCTTCGTGGAAGACCTGCATCGCGCCGGCAAGCGCCGCTTCGAACGTACGGGGGCCGGGGGTTGAAGGGGCAACCTGAAAGCGCTTGTTCTCGAAATGCAGGCTGCGTCCCAGATTCAGCACCAGCTTCGAGCGGCTATACAGATCGATCAGTTGGTCCTTCTCGATACGCGCATCGGAAAAACCAATACCGAGTTCGCCCCAGCCCGGACCGACAATCTTGATGTTCAGATCGCGCAGTGTCGGCAGAAGCCCACGCACGATGTCCTTGCGGTTGGTGAAAGCCACGCCACAGAACAGCACGTCAATCGTGCGTTCGACGGTTTCGTCGATCGGAGCGTAATGAAGCGACGGGCATCCACCCAAGGGCATGTGCCACACGTTCGGCCGGGTGTAGAAATTCGTGCCCCAGCGATCGCACGAGAACATGACGTCAAATTCGTCCGCCACGCGATAATTGGCGTCCTGCTCGTAGGGGTCTTCGGTTGCCCAGAAAATCGTGCGTGCACCGATCTTGCGCGCCTCGCGGCACACCTCACCGAAATAGGTGCTTTCGGGCAGGTAGGACCCCATCGCCATGATGATGGTCGGCTTCAGCCGCGCGACAGCCGCAGCTGCACCGCTGATGTTGGCGGCCACGACGTTATCGGGACCGAAGCATTCTTCCCACCCTGCCATGATCGCTTCACGGACCTGCAAATTCGCCTGCGATTCATAGCGGCCGCCGCTACAGACAAGGACGCGCCCTGAAATCGGGCTGGCAGGATAGTCTCGTTCAAGCATCAGGCTTGTCCTTCCGATTACAGGTCACTTCAGCGCTCCTTGCAGGATTGCATCGAGCTTTTCAACAAAGACAGTCGGGTCGCAGTCACGGGCAACGCGCTGCAACGCATTATCCCGTATCTTGGCCCATAATGCCGCATCCTCATAGAGCCGCGCGACACTCGCCGCGAACGCATCGGGATCAAGATCCTGCACCGCGAGCAGATCTTCCCCGTCCTGCCAGCCGAGTTGCCCGGCCAACAGGGACGTCGCCACGATCGGCAATCCGTGTGCCGCAGCTTCATGCAGTTTGTAAGGCAAGCCGCCGGCAAAACGCGTCGGCCCCACAAAAACCCGATGCGCATCATAAAGCGGACGCAGATCGCGCACGCCACCAACCATATCGACACGCCTGTGGCGACCCAACCGGCCCATATCGATGCCGGGCCGCACAAATCCGGCAATCGTCAGACGCACGTCAGGAGGCAACAGCGCATCCAGCCGGGGCAGGATCTCTTCGACGAACCAGACCATGCTGTCGTAATTCGGGGCATCGGCCTCGTGAATGGCGCCGACGAACAACAGACCGCGCCGTTCCGACCAGACCGAAGGCGTGGGCTCCGGGGTCAGCATATGCCCGAGTACCGAGACACTCTGATGCCCGGCACGCCGGATCAGCGTTGCATCGTGCTCGGTCACGGCGACGATATGCTGCGCGTGATAGGCGCAATTGAACTCGGCCTGAAGCGCCTGGTCAAAGCTTACTTCTGGCGCCTCGGCCCCGATGATTTTCGCATGATCGAACTGCCGTGGTGTCGCCACGACCTCAGTGTCCAGAATCATCCCCCGCGACGGCAGATAACGGTTGGCTTCACCCAGAATAGGCAGCATGCGCGCCAGATTATGCGTACGCCCGACCCAGACCGCGTCATAATAGCCCGCGCGCTCGGCAAGGAAATCCGACAGGTCTGCCAACCCGCGATCGTCAATAATCTCGACCGTCTCGGGGAAATTCTCGAACAGCTTCAACCGCTCGATATGGCGGACCATGACCGGAAATACCGTGACCTCGTATCCAAGCTCCGCCAACGCGGCCACGATGGTGTTCGATCGCACATAGCCCGATCCCTGCTGCGGCAACGGGACGTAGTCGTCGATGAACATGACGCGCCGTTTTCCCTTGCGCCCGCGGGCCGCAACCTTGTTCAGGTGGTGAGACGGCTGCTGGTATCGCAGAAAATCCACATGCCTGTGAACGAATTTCCGATGATTGACCAGCATCGTCCGAAGCGAGGAGTCCCGGTCAGACGATCCGAATTCCAGATGTTCGATCATGACCGTCGGATCATAGACAATACGGTAACCGGCTTCGATAATGCGGATGCACAGATCCGTATCCTCGAAATAAGACGGTCTGAACAACGTGTCGAAGCCGTCAATTTTCTTCACCACGTCGGTCCGCATCAGAAGAAAGGCAGCCGAGCAGAAATCGACGTCGCGAACAAAATTCGCCTGCGGATCATTGGGGTCGTCATTACGCAAATAGCCGTAAGTCGTCCCATCGCGCCAGATGATCGAGCCCGCTTCCTGCAACTCGCCATTCGTACGCACGATTTTAGCGCCGACAGCGCCAATTTTCGGATCAGACTCCAGTCGCGTCAAAGCACCTGCAACGGCGCCGGTCATCAACGTGATGTCGTTGTTCATATAGAGTACCGCGGAGGATCGCACCTTCGCCAGCGCTGCATTACACCCGTCAAGATAGCCTATATTATGCCGGAAGCGCAGGATCTGCGCGCCTTTGACATAAGTTTCGATCGACCGGGTCGCATCTGTGGAACCGGAATCAACCAGGATGAGATCGATAGCGCCCGAGAAATTCGCGCGAAGCGATGCCAGCGTGGACATCGTCAGAGCGAACTGGTTGTACAGAACCACGATGACGCTCAGCCTAGGTGCTTCGGCACAGGAAAAATCCAGCCCTTGTCGCAGAATAACCGGCAACATCACGTCTGCACGACGAATGTAGAATTTCTTCGCGTGCAATTCGTCAATACTTGCCAGATCGCGAGGGTGCTGCCCTGTGCGTTCCATATCCTGCAGGTAGCGAACGAAAGGGTCGCGATACAGGCCCTGGGCGGTATCAGCCAGCACGTCGCCACGGCGCGCATAAGACCGCAGGTCGATCTCGCTGTGCGGGGCGCGTCCCTCAAAAACCCCAAAACGCAGGAAATGATCGTAGCAATTCCGAAAGTGACCACCATCTATCGACGGCAACACATCGGGGTGCGCATGCTCGTAATGTGACTCGCTGAACCACGGCATCGGCGAATACCGGCGCGGCGTGTCGTTGGTCAGATAATGATGCAGCGCCGTCTGGTAACGCCCGGCGCTGATAGCCGCAGCAACATCCGGATAAGCCCCCAGATACCAGACCGGATCGAAATAGCGCGATACCTGTATCTTGTCTGCAATCTCCGCAGGAAGATTTAGATACGAAGTAAACAGGCTCTGATGCGCCGGAAAATAATCCGGATAGGCGCGCGCAACGTCGAGACAGCGACTGGGCTCAAAAAACAGACTGCCTGAGACGTTATTCGCCTCCGGCTCATTCAGATAATGATCGTAACTGTTTTTGTAGCCCGAGCGCTCAAGGTCATAAGACGTCAGTCCCCCGATGCTCTCCCGGTAAAATCGATCGGAAAATAACCAGTGGGGATCACGATCTATAAACCCGACGTCGCAATAATCGGCATAGCCGGACGTTACGTCCTTCCGCAGAACGCGTTTTTTGACGTCCGTATATCGTTCCAGATACCAGATTTCATCGAAGAACACATTGGGCGAGTGCCCTTCGATATAGCCATACTGAAGATAGTATTCTTCCGGATCGGTGATATCCAGCCACGACATCTGATCGGCAGAAGTCGGGTATTGGCGGACATACCATTCAGGATCGAAGCGCCCCCAGAGCGGAACCCGCTCCGGAGAAGACACCGAGACCTCTGTGCCGGTTTCATCCTGCATATACCCGCCCCGCTGCGCTCAGTCGTGATTGGGGATCATCCATACCGTCAGGCAAATACCTTTACGGACATAATGTCCACGCACGTGCGATGAACGTCCGGCGTCAGGCCCTGCTGGCGACTGTCGATGACTTTCCCGTCCTTCACCGTGATTTCGTAATCGGTGACATTCATCCCCGCGACTTCACCAACGACATTAATCAGACACAGGCGATAAACGCCATTCACAGACGCTGTGAAACCCTGGTTCAGGTAGAGACCCGCTTTGAACCCGGCCGTAACGGGCGCATCGTTGAATACGTCCATCACATCGCCACGCAACGTGCGGGAAGTACCGAAGATAAACAGACCCTCGCCGCGCTCCCCAACCAACGCAACGTACAGAATCCCCGAGCGCGCCAGACCGCGCAGGAACGCCCAGCCATGCACAACCAGATCGGCGTTCACGTCCTGCGATCCGCGCTCCTCATCCGTCAGGTCAGCCGGCGACTTGGCGCTATCGATGAAATACGCCAGATCCCCATGTTCGTGACGATGCAGTCCGATCTCGTTAACCGTCGAGAGCTTGATTCCGCGAATCAGGGTGTCTTCTTCGGAAATACGATGGAAATCGCTCAGGATCTGCCCATTTGACGGACGCTCCTGCTTCAGCGTCATAATTTTCCCGCCATCCACTTCGATCTGGATGGGCGTCAACTGGAAACTGCCCTGTCCGTTAACGACATTGACCAAACCGATGCGGAAGGAGCCCTCACACCACTTCCCGCGCAACGCGACCTGCCCCACAAACCCCGAACGTCGGGGAGCAGCCGGGAAAAGCTGCTGAATATCGGCTCGGTTTTCACGGATGCACGGAATGAAAATCACCGGCTGATCAGCGGTTCCGATCAGAACCGTATACAGACTTCCGGCACTGGTGATCGTCGGGACGACATACCAGCCACGAATGTGAAATTCGTTGGCTGGTTGGAACTCGTCCTCGTCGTGCTCAGCAAAGATATAGCGGCAGACATCGTCGACATAGGTTTCGCTGCCCTGGATCGAAATCCAGTCCGTGACGCGCTCCGGCAGTTCGATCGCAACATCGCGCGTGGTCGGCGGATCGAAGATATGCCGTGGCGGCGCCTGCACTTTCCACGAATGATGGGGCAGCAGATGTAACTGACCGACATCGAACTGCAGATTGCTGCTGCCCATCTCACGCCGCGGCGCAACGTCGCGATAGATGCTCAGCAACGCTTCACCGTGGGTGCGAGCGGGAGTCCACAATGCGGGCGAAATATTCCCCATGATCGTACGGCGGATTTGCTCGCTCGACCGCAACAACTCAAGGCGTTCGAGCACCATTGCCGGATGATTGATGGGCACCTTGAACCCATTGACACCATCGATCACACGGTCGCCAAGACCACCGACATCGGTCACGATCGGCACAAGACCATTCTGCCACGCTTCAGACAGCGAGATGCAGTAAGTTTCCGGCCAGATCGACAGATTCAGGGCAACGTCCGCAACCTTCAGCGCATCGATGTCGCCCACGGAATAACGGCCGTAGAACTTCACATTCGAACGATTCAGCGCATTCAGCACCGCCTCGTATTCCGGGTGCACATATCCAAAAATATGGAATTCGAAGAGTTGCTCGTTGGCGGCTTCGATAAGGCTGAGGATCGTGTCCGCACCCTTGGTCCGCAGGAAGTTTCCGACCGCAGCAATTCGCAGTGGACGCCCGTTGAGCGGTGCATAGGGCTTGGCATGCACCGGCACCGTGGTGTCGGGCGACGGAATACCCAGAATCTCGCTGCGCTTGTGATCCAGCAGCGGATAAATCTCGTGCGTCAGATTGCGCGAATACTGCGTTCCGAACGCGATGACATCAACAGACTTCAACATCGTGGAAACGAAGGCCCGGCGTGTCTGCGCCGCACCGAACGGAATGTTTTCCGACGCCTTGAGGCTGATGTCGTTCGCGACGACGGACTTCACCTCGTCTTCCACAAACTTCAGTTCATGATTCAGCAGGTTATACTGGGACGAGACGATCCAGAAATCATGCGCCGAATACACGACACCGCAGCCATTGGCTTTGGCGATGATCGGCAGTGACAGCGCATGGTGGCCAAGATGCTGAAAATGGACGACGTCGAAATCATACTGGCTCAGAGCACTGGAGAACGCCGTCTCTTCCGACGCATCGCACATCGCGTCGGCCCAGCCGATTTCCGCCACGTCGAAATGCTCGATCTCCCGACCGGTTGCCGTCGTCAGTCGAGCCACCGACCCGCGACGCAGCCAGTAGAAGAATTCGACCTCTCGCCCCATGAGCGAACACAGCATCTGCTGGTAGACCTCAACCCCACCCCATGCCTGCTCGTGGATGGTCGAATGCGTGCACATCAGAACCCGCAGACGTCCACGGCGTGCCGGCGGGCTGGAGACAGGGCGCACCTGCCGGGTGAAATTCGCACCCGTAATTTCCTGGATGCGCTTCAGACGGTTTTCATACAGATGAGAGGTAAAAACCGACTTCTGTGCTGCCTGAGCCTGCTTCTTTCGCAGGCGCACATTCTGCAGCAACGCTGCGATGTGGTCGATGGCTTCGTCTGCCGTGCGAGCGACGCTCGTGCCCTCCACCTCATGCAGATAGTCGACATTCATCTGCTCACCGATCTCGACAACCTGTGCCGTACCGGCCAGGCCGAGTTCGTAAAAACGCGGACCGGGGGCAGTCGCCTGGCTGGTGTCGCCGTGACTGGCGTAGTCCCGGAACATGGTCAGCGTGACCGCACTCGCATTCGCGAAGTCGATGAAGGCCTCGTGGCTAACCGGACGCTGCAACGCCAGCGCCGCAAGATCCGATGGCAGCGGCGGCAGATATTCGTTGCCCGGGCAGATCAGCTTCAGACGGGCTTCGGGAAACGCCTTGATGATCCGGCGCAGCGTCTGCACCCGGTTCGGCCACATCGTGCCAGCGAAGAAAATGTCGTAATCGAGTTCCGCGGCCGATTTGATCTTGCGCTCGTGGATGGACTGGCTGGCCGCCAGCGGCAGATAATGTCCGCGACCACGATACTGCTCGACACAGGACGGGTCGTTTGTGAAAACATAATCAAACATGGTCGTGTTCATGACGTTGAAGTCGATCATGAACGGGTCTTCAAACGCCCAGAAAATCATCGTGCGGAACGCAGGGCGCACGCGCTTCATCAGTTCGAGATTGATGCGCTGACCGTCGATACAGATCAGGACGTCATGCTCGCCGGCAGCGGCCAGTTCACCGAGCGACATATTATCCGCAACGACGATGTTATCGTCCCCGAACAGGGCGCGTGCGGAGCGTTCTACTGCCAGTGTCAGATAGTAATTGGGGTTATGAGTATAGTTTGTGTTGTAAATAATCGCCATCTGACCCCGACCCATGAAACAGCGATCATGACGACCGACTGATTGACGTACTGTTGATAATACATGCTGCTAGCCAGCCGTAAATGCCCAAGCGGGATAACGGGGTAGGAATACGGCGATGATGAGTCACCGTTCGGTCAAAAAAAAGGGGAGGCCGAAGCCTCCCCTTTTCACCATGTGTCAAAAGACACCTGGAATTAGCCTTCCGAGTTACGACGACGGATCGCAGCACCCAGAATGTCACCCAGCGACGCACCGCTGTCGGACGAACCGTACTCGTTGATCGCTGCCTTGTCTTCCTCGACCTCACGGCCGCGGATGGTCAGAGCCAGCTTGCGCGCTGCACGATCGACAGTCACGATCTTCGCATCGACGCGCTCACCAACGGCGAAACGCTCCGGACGCTGGTCGGCCTTGTCGCGTGCCAGTTCCGCACGACGGATGAAGCCGGTCAGAACATCATCAACCTTCACTTCAACGCCATTCGCCTGAACGGCGGTGACGATGCAGGTCACGATTGCACCCTTCTGCACCTTGCCGAGGGCATCGGCTGCCGGATCTTCCTGCAGCTGCTTGATGCCGAGCGAGATGCGCTCCTTCTCGACGTCAACGTCCAGCACCTTGGCGCGGACAACCTGACCCTTCTCGAAGGCAGCCATGGCAGCTTCGCCCGTCTCATCCCAAGACAGGTCGGACATGTGAACCATGCCGTCGATGTCAGCGGACAGACCAACGAACAGACCGAATTCGGTGATGTTGCGAATTTCGCCCTCAACGATCGAACCGACCTTGTTCTCTTCGGCGAACTGCTCCCACGGATTGCGCTGAACCTGCTTCAGGCCGAGCGAGATACGACGCTTGGAGCTGTCAACGTCCAGAACCATGACGTCGACTTCCTGCGAAGTGGCGACGATCTTGCCCGGATGGACGTTCTTCTTCGTCCAGGACATCTCGGAAACGTGCACCAGACCTTCAACGCCCGGCTCCAGCTCAACGAATGCGCCGTAGTCAGTGATGTTGGTGACACGACCGCTGTAGCGGGCACCCGGCGGATACTTGATCGCCACGTTCTCCCACGGATCGGCCTCAAGCTGCTTCATGCCGAGCGAGATGCGCTGCGTGTCGCTGTTGAAGCGGATGACCTGCACGCGAACCGGCTGACCGATCTGCAGAGCTTCCGACGGGTGGTTGATACGCTTCCAGGCAATGTCGGTGACATGCAGCAGGCCGTCCACACCGCCGAGGTCGACGAACGCACCGTAATCGGTGATGTTCTTGACGACGCCGTCGAGGATCATGCCTTCCTTCAGGCCCTGGATCAGTTCGCTGCGCTGCTCTGCACGGGTCTCTTCGAGAACCGCACGACGCGAAACGACGATGTTGCCGCGTGCGCGGTCCATCTTCAGGATCTGGAACGGCTGGGGAACGCCCATCAGCGGACCGACGTCGCGGACCGGACGGATGTCGACCTGGCTGCCCGGCAGGAACGCCATGGCGCCGCCCAGATCAACCGTGAAGCCGCCCTTGACGCGACCATAGATCGTGCCGTTAACGCGCTGGTTGGCTTCGAAAGCCTTTTCCAGGTTCGTCCAGGCTTCTTCGCGGCGAGCCTTCTCGCGCGAGAGAACGATCAGACCGTCGCGGTCTTCGTAGCGCTCGACATACAGTTCGATAACGTCGCCCGGCTTGACATCAGGGGCAGCGCCCGGAGGTCCGAATTCCTTGAGGGAGACGCGGCCTTCGCTCTTGAGGCCCACATCGACGATAGCGAATTCGTCGGTCAGGCGGACAACGCGGCCGGTAACGACGGAGCCGTCAAAGCCGGTGTCGCGGCCGAGGGTCTCGTCGAGAAGGGAAGCGAAGTCCTCGCCTCCGAAATGATCGGCGGTCTGAATGGTGGCTGAAGCCATGAGGTACCTGTTAATCCTGTGCGCGACGCCCCTCCCGTCCGGGACTGGGCCGTCGACATTTTCCTGCGCCCCGCTTCAAAAGCGACACGACGTGGCCGGGCCCCGCTGCGGGGACCTCGGCCCAAGACTGCTGTGGTGCCGCACTATTGCGACAGACTGCACAGACACCCTCGCACCGGCCCCTGTCAAACAGAAACCGCGCAAAAACGGCGCATACCGGCTATTTTTCAAGCAACTGTCATGAACGACAAGACGTCGGGCGCTCACCCCTGCCCGAGACGGTCCTTCACGATCGCCAGGGCCGCGTCGAGCACCTGCTGCGCGTCCATCGTGTCCGTCTCGATCACCACCGCATCGTCCGCCGCGCGCAGCGGCGCGACAGCACGGGCCGAATCCGCAGCATCCCGCGCGGCCAGTTGCGCCGCGACCTCGCGAATCCGGGCGTCCCGGTCCGCATGCGTGACGTCCCCGTCAACCTGCGCCCACCGGCGCTCCGCCCGCGTCATGGGGGAGGCCGTGATATAAAGCTTTACCGTGGCATCGGGGAAAATCACCGTGCCGATATCACGGCCATCCAGAACCGCACCACTCTCACGTCCGAAACGCCGCTGCACATCCACCAAAGCGGCGCGCACGCCCGGCTGCGCCGCCACCAGACTGGCCGCGCGGTCGACATCCGGCGTCCGCAGATCGTCGCGCTCCATGTCGGCAGGTTCCAATGCATGAGCGTGAGCCTCAGCCGACTCCGAAGCCGGATCACACCCCGCGTTCAGTGCCCGCCGCCCGACCGCACGATACAAAAGCCCAGTGTCCAGATAGGGCAATCCGACGGCCTCGGCCAACCGGCGGGCCAGCGTGCCTTTTCCGGCCGCGGCGGGACCATCGACGGCAATGACGACAGGACGACGCACCGTCATGCTTCAGCGAAATCCCGCACCGATGGCGGTCATCAGGTCGATATAACCCGGGAAACTGGTGTCGATGAACGCAGTGTCGTCCACCGTGACAGGCACCCGAGAAACCAGTCCCAGCACCGACGCACTCATCGCCAGACGATGATCCATCCGCGTCTCGACGGTCCCGCCACCCGGAACGGCGCCGCCCGTGCCATGCACGATCATGTCATCGCCCTCGACCTCGACCGTAATGCCGTTGACGCGCAACAGCGACACCGTCGCACTCAGACGATCGCTCTCCTTGACCCGCAGTTCCTCCAGCCCCCGGAAGCGCGAGACGCCCGATGCGTGCGCGGCGACCACGGCCAGAATCGGATATTCGTCAATCATCGACGGCGCGCGCGCAGCCGGAACATCGACCGCATGCAGCGCGCATGCCGTGGCAACGATATCGCCCACCGGCTCGCCACCCTCTATCCGCGCGTTCTCGATGACCAGATCCGCCCCCATCTCCCGCAGCGAGTCGAACAGCCCGGTCCGCAGCGGATTGAGCCCGACTCCAATGATCGTCACGCGCGATCCCGGCACCAGCAGGGCCGCAGCGATCACGAACGCCGCCGAAGACGGATCGCCCGGCACCACGATGTCACGCGCCACCAGTTCGGGACGCCCTTGCAGCGTGATAACGCGGCCCAGTTCTCCCAGCGGTGCCACGTCGACCTGCGCGCCGAAGTGACGCAACATGTTTTCCGTGTGATCGCGGGTTGCCGCCGGTTCCTCGACGCGGGTTTCGCCCTGTGCATTCAACCCCGCGAGCAACACCGCAGACTTCACCTGTGCCGACGCGACCGGCAGCCGGTAATGCAGCGGTGCAGGATCGGACACCCCACGAATGGCCATCGGCAGCCGACCGCCCTCCCGCGTCAGGAACGTCGCACCGCATGCCGACAGCGGGTCGGTCACACGACGCATCGGCCGCTTCCGCAGGCTGGCATCGCCCGTCATCACCGAGGTCATGCCGTGGCTGGCCAGAATGCCCGCCAGCAAACGCGCCGCCGTGCCGGAATTTCCCATATCAAGAACGTCGGCGGGTTCCTGCAACTGTCCCAGCCCCCGACCGCGCACGCGCCAGTGGCCGTCGTCCTCACGCACGATCTGGGCGCCCAGCGCCCGCATGGCGTCGGCGGTTCGCAGAACGTCCTCGCCCTCCAGCAGGCCCGTGATCACCGTTTCACCACGTGCAAGCCCCGCAAACATCAGTGAGCGGTGGCTGATGGATTTGTCACCGGGCACATGCACCGTGCCGGAAAGCGGCGTGGACGGCGGGGTGGAGACAAGCGGACGGACGGAGGAGGGCGCGTGGTTTTCCATGGCTCTTCCAGTGCCGTTCCCCGGCCCCGCAAGTCAATTGCCAACATGGCCCCAAGTCGGCAAAAATCGTTCCGCCACGCAACGGGCGCGACAACGGTTTGACAGGACACGCCCAAACTGGCATTTGGCTGCGCCCTATTACCAATCGTGCGCCGTGCGTGTTTGACGTGCGATTTTCGGCCCCGGTTCCACCCCTTTTCACCCGACAGGTTCCCGATGGCATCTCCTGAACTCGGTCTAAAACGCACGTGCGTCTCTTGCGGTGCGCGCTTTTATGACCTGACCAAGTCCCCGGCGGTCTGCCCGAAATGTGGCACCGAGCAGCCCCTCGACCAGCCGCGTATCCGCCGTCCGATCGAACCGACCCCAACGGCTGTGCCAAAGGCCAACAAGGCAGACGATGGCGAAGTCGATATCGAGACCGATGACGACGCCGAAGACGATGAGGACATCGAAGACGCTTCGGTCCTGGACGATGATGACGATGCCGACATCGGCACCGAAATCGAAGTCAACACCGACAACGACGACAACGACCACTGACATGATCGCCAAGCCGCTGCGTCGCCGGACGCTCCGGCTTGCCATCTTGGCCGCTGCCGGTGGGGCCGTCCTGCACGGACACCCCACCGCAAACGCGACGCCGTTGCCCGCGGCGCTGTCGGCAACGGTCCGCAGCACACACCCCGACATCGTGCGCCTTCAACACGATCTGGCCAGCCGCCCGAGCGCAACTGCGGTGCTTCAGGCACGATGTGATGCGCTGGGCCTGCCCGGTTCACCGCGCATGACCGCAACCCTGCTGCCCGACGCGGAGCCGGTCCCGGACACCGTCCGCAGCGCGCTGAACGTCAACCCGCAGGAACGTATCGGAACCCGTCACGTAGTTCTGGCGTGCGGCGGGACCACCCTGTCCGAGGCCTATAACTGGTATGTGCCGTCCCGCCTGACCGAGACGATGAACCACCTGCTGGACACGACGCACACCCCCTTCGGGCGCGCGGTCGAGGCGCTGCATTTTTCCCGCGAGACCCTGTCCAGCACCATCATCGAACCGCAGGATGAGAGCGAGGCCGCGCGCGTCCTGGAAAATCACGGGCTTCTGCGCCGCAGCGGCGATGGCCTGCCGATCGCCTACGTGGTGGAGACCTATCGCCGGGCGGCGCTATAGCGCCTCAGGCAACGCCGTGGGGTTGAAACCGCTCGATTTCCACGCCCACCGACTCCAGATCGTCGAACACGTCCAGCTTTTCGATCCGGACCCGCACGACATGTACGCGCCGTGACTCCAGCACCCCCGCGGCCACCCGCTCCGCGAGCGTCTCCACAAGCCTGACATGCCCTTCGGCAACCAGCCGTCGCACCAGCAGCACCACATGCTCATACGACACGGTGCGGCTCAGATCGTCCCGCCCGACCTCCAGCCCCGCCACGTCGGCAACGCCGAATGAAACATTCACGCGGACTCGTTGCGTGACACCATGCTCATGCGGATAGACCCCGATATGGGCGGCTATCATCATGTCGCGGATCGACAGGACCCGGAGCGGGGGATCGGACGGCCAGGGTGCAAAAAACGACATCGGCGCTCTATTCGTCCATTGGTCCCGCGCCCATCGGCGCCGGACTCCATTGCAGATGCTGCCCGCCATCGAGTGCCAGCATCTGTCCCGTGACCGAGGGCAGACTCAGCAGCATCAACGCGGCCCGGGCAATTTCCTCGGGCGAGGTACCACGCCCGAGGGGCACCGACGCGCACTGGCGCGCAAACTGGGCCTCGGTCTGGCGTGTGCTGGGCAAAGCGGGCCCTGGACCGATGCCGTTGACACGAATGCCCCGTGGGGCCAGCGCCAGCGCCAGCGTCTGGGTCAACGTCCACAACGCCGCCTTGGACACGGTATAGCTCACGAAATGCGGCGTCAGGGACCACACACGCTCGTCGAGCATGTTCAGAATCATCCCCTCCGCCTCCTGCGGCAACGCACGGGCAAATGCCTGCGACAGCACGAACGGCGCACGCAGATTGGGCTCCATATGAGCATCCCAGCCTGCACGATCGGCATCGTTCCACTCGTCACGCTCGAACCGGCTGGCATTGTTCACCAGCACACCGACCGGCCCGAGTTGCGAGACGGCTTCCGCCATCAGCCCCTGCACCTCGGCCTCCTGCGCCAGATCGGCCTGCAACAGACAACCGCGACCACCCAGAGTCCGTATTTTCTCCAGCGTCTCATGCGCTTCAGGCTCGGCACCGCGGTAATGCAGCGCAATGGCAAAGCCCTGCCCCGCCAGCGCGAGTGCCAGCGCACGTCCCAACCTGGCCGCGCCACCCGTGACCAACGCCACACGGGGGATCGAGTCGGAGATCGGCCACTGAATCATCTTGCGCTCCGTATCTACGCTTCAGGCCGGACGTCGCGCCGCCAGAGCCGCCGCCAGCGTCCCGTCATCCAGCACGTCGAGCGCGCCGCCCATCGGCACGCCATGCCCGACCCGGCTGATCGCCACGCCAGTCTTCGCCAGCCCTTCGCTCAACCAATGGGTCGTCGTTGCGCCATCGACGGTCGCACCCAGTGCCAGGATCACCTCCCGCACCTCGCCCTGCGCAATGCGCGCAAACAACGACCCCGTGTTGAGGTCGTCCGGGCCGATCCCACCCAGCGCAGATAACGTGCCGCCCAGCACCTGATAAAGCCCGCGATGCACTGCAGCACGCTCCAGCGCCCAAAGATCGCCCACCGTCTCGACCACGCAGATCAGACCACGATCCCGCGCGAGATCGCTGCACAGCGCACACGGGTCGCTGGTGTCCAGGTTGCCGCAGGTCGAACAGGTCCGCACCGCCCGCGCAGCCTGCTCCATGACCTGCGCCAGCGGCAGCAGCCGCGATTCGGGCTGCCGCAGCAACGCCAACGCCGCCCGTCGGGCCGAACGCGGGCCCAGTCCCGGCAGACGCGCCAGCATCCCGATCAGTCGATCAATCTCCGGGCCACCCATCGGTGCGGTCCCGAGCCGGGGTTCAGAACGGCAGCTTCATGCCCGGTGGCAGGTTCAGCCCACCCGTGGCCTTCTTCATTTCTTCAGACGCCCGCGCATCCAGCTTCACCCGCGCGTCGGCGCAGGCAGCCAGAATCAGGTCCTGCAGCATTTCCATCTCTTCCGGATCGGCGAGCTTCGGGTCGATGCTGATGCTCCGCATGTCGCCCTTGCCGCTCAGCACGACCGTGACCATGCCCGCACCGGAGCTGCCCTCGATCGTCATCGCTTCGAGCGACGCCTGCATTTCTTCCATGCGCGCCTGCATCTGGGTGGCCTGCTTCATCAGGCCGGCAAGGTTCTTCATCCTGAACTCCTAGAAATCCTGTGGTCCGAGATCGCCACCATCCATGAAGTCGGCATCCAGCGGTGCAAACTCCAGATCCGGGACGTCTTCGTGACCGCCACCAAGCGTGGCCGCCGCCAAGTCCTCGGGCGGAAGGCCATATTCGTCAAGAGAGTGATCGCGCACCGCGCCCATCCGCGCATCCGGATAGACAGCAAAAATCGCCTTCACCAGCGGATGATCCTCCGCCGCAGCACGGTGCAGCTGAATAATCTCCGCACCCTGCTCCTCGATCGTCGGCTCGCCCTGCTCCTGCGAGGGGCGGATGCGCCAGTAGGCACCGAACTGCGCCGTCAGCAGCTTTTCCAGACGCCTCGGCAGATCAGCAGGCGCGCCGCGCGCTACACGGAATGAAACCTCCGGGGGGGCCCACTGCACCAGGTGCGCAGACAAACGCAAATCACCGTGCAGCATGGCTTCGCGGCAGGTCGCGACGAACGCCACCATCTCGCGCCAACTGCGGATCTGCGATGCCACGGGTTCAGGCTCCGGCATCATCGGCACGGGTGCCGCGGGCTCGGGCACGCCATGCTGTGCCGGTGCCTCTGCCATCACGCGCACGCCGCCATTGGCCACGATTCGCACGTGCGACGATGCCCGCACGCCACCGCCATCCATGACGGGCGAACGGGGTGCCGTCGCACCCGGCGCGCCACCATCGCCAAGCGGCGGGGCCTCGGACGGTCCCCGCCCCGGACCATTGCCATTGCCGTCACGCAGGCTTCGCACCAGCTTTTCCGGCGTCGGCAGGTCGGCGACGAAGCAGAGACGGATCAGCACCATTTCTGCCGCCTCGCGCCGGTCGGGGGCCATCTCGACCTCCGCCACACCTTTCAGCAGCATCTGCCACGCACGCCCCAACACCGGCACTGACAGCGCCTCGGCCAATGCTGCGCCGCGCACGCGCTCGGCTTCCGGCAGTTCGTTGCTTTCACGCAGTGCCGGGATCGCCTTCAGGCGCGAGATCGTATGCACAACCTCCAGCAGATCACCCAGCATGACCCCGAGGTCCGCGCCGCGCGCATGCGCCTGATCGGTAATGCCCAGCGCCACATCGGTCTGCCCGCGCATCACCGCGTCCAGCAGATCGAACACCAGTCCACGATCCGCAAGACCGAGCATGTCGGCAATCAACGGCGCCTCGATCCGGGCCGCCGTGCCGTCCAGCGTGCCCTGCGCGATCGCCTGATCCAGCAGCGAAAGCCCGTCACGCACCGACCCGTCCGCCGCGCGTGCGATCAGCCCCAGCGCGTCATCCGAAAACGTCACGCCTTCCAGTTCGGCAATCCGCCCGAAATGCGCAGACAGCGTCGCCTGCGGCACGCGGCGCATGTCAAACCGCTGGCACCGGGACAGGACCGTGACCGGCACCTTCCGAAGCTCGGTCGTCGCGAAGATGAAGGTGACTTCGGCCGGAGGTTCTTCCAGCGTCTTGAGCAGCGCGTTGAACGCGTTGCGCGACAGCATGTGGACCTCATCGATGATGAAGACCTTCATGCGCGCCTGCATCGGGCGGAACCGCGTTGCCTCGATAATCTCGCGCACGTCGTCGACGCCGGTGCGCGAGGCCGCATCCATCTCGATCACATCAGGGTGACGGTCCGCGAGAATCGCCGTGCAGTTCGCGCACACGCCGCACGGGTCGGCCGTCGGGCCGCCCTTGCCGTCCACTCCGATGCAGTTCAGGGCGCGGGCAATGATACGGGCTGTGGTCGTCTTGCCCACCCCACGCACGCCGGTCAGCATGAAGGCATGCGCCACACGGCCCATGCCAAAGGCATTGCGCAGGATCCGGACGGTTGCGTCCTGACCGATCAGATCATCAAGCGTCGTGGGACGGTATTTGCGGGCCAGTACGCGATACGGCGCGGCTTTGGGGGCAGGAACGGGCGCTGCGGGCGCATCGCCAAACAGGCCGGGGCCCTCGGGAACGGGATCCGGCAGGCGCGAGTCGCCGGACGACTCCGGGTGCACGTCGTTCTCGTCTTCGGTCATCGGGAAGTCCGGGGGGCGATCCATAGGGGCATCTGCCGGATGATAATCATCGACGGCGGCGTCGCAACCTTCGTATCACGGTGGGAGGCCGAACACATGACCCAGGCGAAACTCACTGCGGCTGCTTCCTTCCGGACCTGACCGGGTTGGCAAGGTACCTGTCCAATGCCGACCTCCCGCGCCTTCTTAACAACAGTTCGGGGGTCTGGCACAAGAGGAAGATCAGAAGGAAAATGCACGCATGAGCGGAAAAGACGCCCAACGCGCCCCGCAAGCCCCTGCTCCGGTGGTGAATGTCTATGCGGGAAGCACCCATGACCGGGCCGCGAGCCTGCGCTCCGACCCACAGGCGATGCAGGGCCTGCTGGACAGTCCATCCGCCCGCTTCCTGCCGTTCTGGCGCGGTCAGCCACTGATCGGCGGGGCCCGGCTGGTGCATCTGACGCGCGCGGACGTGCCAGACATGCCCAACCGCGAGACGGTTTTCCTTGGAAACACGGCCGAAGCGACTCTGTTCGCCGTCGATCTGTCAGCCGACGAAACCGCACCGACACTCAGCGGCGGCGAATTTGCCGAAATCCGTCCCCTGATTCTGGAACTTCCGTCCCATGAGGCCGGGCTGATCGCGCACGCGCGCGGCATGCTGCACTGGCGGCGCACGCATCGTTTCTGCGGCCAGTGCGGCGCACCCTACCGCGGCGATGAAGGCGGTCAGAAACTGATCTGCACCGCCAATCCCGCCCATCTGAATTTCCCGCGCACCGATCCGGTGGTCATCATGCTCGTGACGCATGGCGACAGCGTGTTTCTGGCGCGCGGCGTGCGGTTCCCGCCGGAAAAACGCACGCTCTCTGCTCTGGCAGGGTTCGTCGAACCCGGAGAAAGCGCCGAGGACGCCGTCGCACGCGAAGTGCTGGAAGAAAGCGGACTCGTGGTCCGCAACGTGCGTTACCACTCGTCCCAGCCGTGGCCCTTTCCGGGGTCGCTGATGCTGGGGTTCACAGCCGAGGCAGAGTCACGAGACTTCACACTGGACCCAGGCGAAATCGTCGAGGGGCGATGGCTGACCCGCGCGGATATCCGCGCAATCGACGGGTCGGAATTCACCATCCCCGGTCACGCCGCCATCGCACGACGCCTGATCGACGACTGGCTGGCGGCGGAATAAGGCAGAACGGAGCAAGGTTCAGAGTTGCCCCTGAACCTTGCTGATCACTCCCCGATTGCGGAGCCGCCCGCATGGCGACGGTCGTAACCGCCATAGAACTTCGAATCGCCCTTCGTCCCGAGCGTCGCACCGCCGGCAATCACGCCCTCTGCCGAGCCCCACGGCTCATGCTGCGCAAACACATAGCCTTCATGCTCCAGCGTCTGCTGCACTTGCGGGGTTAGCGCACCCGGCTCAAGTTCCACCTTTGATGGCTGCCACTGTTCATGAATACGCGGCAGATCGACGGCCTGCTGGATGTTCATGCCGTAATCTACGACGCCCAGAATCGCAGCCAGCGTAATGGTCGGAATGCGCGACCCGCCGGGGCTGCCGATCACCATCACCGCGTGTCCGTTGCGCGACAGGATCGTGGGCGACATCGACGAAAGCGGCGTCTTGCCCGGTGCAATCTCGTTCGCCTTGCTGCCGATAATGCCAAACATGTTCGGCACGCCCGGGCGCGACGAGAAATCGTCCATCTCGTCATTCATGAAGAAGCCGGTGTTACCCGCCATCACCTTCGCACCGAACCAGCCATTGAGCGTATATGTCACGCCAACTGCAAACCCGCTGCGATCCATGATCGAGTAATGCGTGGTCTCGTGCTTCTCCGGGCTCGGCTCGCCCGGCGCGAGCGAGTCGGAGGACACCGCAACGTCAGTCGGCAGCGACGCACGGATTTTGGCGGCATAGGCCACGTCGATCAGATGGGCGACCGGGTTCTTGACGAAGTCCGGATCGCCCAGATCGCGGCGATCGGAATAGGCATGGCGCATCGCCTCGATCTCATGTTGCGCCGCAGGGGCCGAATACAGCCCCTCCTGATGCAGGTTATAACCCGAGAGAATGTTGAGAATTTCGCACAGCGCCACACCGCCGCCGCTCGGCGGGGGGGCGGTATCGATCCGATAGCCGCGATAGGTGCAACTGACCGGGGCAAGCACACGGGTCTTGTACCCTGTGAAATCCTCGACCTTGAAAATCCCGCCCCCTTCGGTGCTGGCGCGGACAACCTCCTTGGCAATCGGACCACGATAGAACGCGTCGGCACCATCCTTGGCGATCAGGGACAAGGTGTCGGCCAGATTTTTCTGCACCAGCGTGTCTCCAACCTGAAGCGGGCTGCCGTCGGCATGCAGGAAGATCGATTTTGCATAGGCGTCCTTGGCAAACGCATCGGTCGACGTATGCAGCAGTTGCACGTCGCCTTCCTCCAGCTTGAAGCCGTTACGTGCCAAGGCGATGGCCGGTGCCATCACCGTCTCACGGGACAACTTCCCCCAGCGCTTGAGCACCATATCCATGCCCGCGACAGTGCCGGGCACCCCCGACGCTTTCCACCCGAGCATCGACATGCCGGGGATCACCTTGCCCGATGCGTCCTGATACATGGTGGCGGTCGCGGCGAGCGGCGCATGCTCTCGGAAATCAACGAAATACGCCTTTCCGTCCGGCGCACGCAGGGTCATGAACCCGCCGCCGCCAATATTACCCGCGGCCGGATAAACAACGGCCAGCGCATAGGCCACCGCAACTGCCGCATCCACTGCGTTGCCGCCCTGCGCGAGGATCTTCGCCCCGACATCGGACGCCAGATGCTGGGCCGTGACGACCATACCGTGACGACCCGCCACAGGGGCCAGTGCCGGCAGGGACGACTGCGCGCCCTCGAAATTCAGGGCATCCCCGCCGCCCGGGGCCGCGATGGCTGGCATGACGGTCCCCGCCAACAGGACAGCCGCAAAAACAGGTGTGACAAACGGACGAAAAGACAACATTCGGAGTTCCTGACTGAGGCGGACAGAAGAGCGCGCGAAGGTGCTGGTTCAGGGGCGAGCGGCAGTCGGTTTTTCAAGGCCAGACTGCGACAGGGTGAAAATCTCGCACCCGGTCGCTGTCACACCGATCATGTGTTCGAACTGCGCGGACAGCGAACGGTCGCGCGTGACGGCAGTCCAGCCATCGTCGAGAATTTTCACGTCCGGGCGGCCGAGATTCACCATCGGCTCGATCGTGAACACCATGCCTTCGCGCAGTTTCAGGCCCTGTCCGGGCTTGCCATAATGCAGAATGTTCGGCGCGCCGTGGAATGTTCGCCCGATCCCGTGGCCGCAGAAGTCACGCACGACCGACATGCGCTGGCCCTCGACATAGCTTTGGATCACGTGCCCGATATCGCCCAGCGTCGCCCCGGGCTTGACGATTGCGAGCGCACGCATCAGCGACTCATAGGTAACGTCGATCAGGTTCTGCGCGCGGCGCGGCGGCGTGCCCGCAGCATACATGCGGCTGCTGTCGCCGTACCAGCCATCGACAATCGACGTGACGTCAATGTTCAGAATGTCGCCGTCCTGAAGAACACGCTCGCCAGGAATGCCGTGGCAGACCACATGGTTAATCGAAATGCAGGACGATTTCGGATAGCCACGGTAATTAAGCGGTGCCGGCGTTGCACCATGATCGAGCGTAAAGTCATGGATCAGTTGGTTCAGCCGCTCCGTCGAGACGCCCGGAACGACGAACGGCGCAATCATGTCGAGCGTCTCCGCCGCCAGACGACCGGCAGCATGCAGCCCGACAAAATCTTCCTTCGAATGGAGGACGATGTGTCCCTCGTCCATATCGCCTTCCATCACGGCACCTCTTGCTTCTGCACGCCCCGGATGATGCGGGGCTATTCAAGCCCGCAAAATGCGCGCACCCCCCGCCTGACGCAAGACCGTAACAGAGCGACCGGCGTCATGCCGACGGGTATCCGGCATTCACAGCGCCAGAGGCGCCGGCATCAGCCGCGGGATTTGCGGTGCTTGTGAGCCGGCACGTGCGTGCTGGCCAGACGGACATGCGCGCCGTGCAGACTTTTGTGAATGGCAGTATCCACGTGCTGCGTCTTGCCATGGTGCTTGACGACATGACTGTGGTGGCCCCGCACGCCGCCCTCGGGCAATTCGGCAACTTCGGTCGCCGCCAGTCCAGCGATCGAACGATTGGCGGCAGCCAGTGCAATCGCAGCACGGCGGGACTGCCGACCACGGGCACGCGCCATGACCAGCGGCCGCGTCACAGGAGCGACTCCCTCCTGCGAGAATCCGTCATCGAGCATCTGCGCCATGATCTTGCTACGCTGCGGATTGGTGCTGGCACCCATCACAACGCCGACAAGACGCACATTTTCGCGCACGGCAGATGTCACCAGATTATGCCCCGCTTCGGCCGTATATCCGGTCTTGAGCCCATCTGCGCCTGGATAAATCCGCAGCATCGGGTCATGGTTCGGCACCATTCGACCGTGGAACAGGAACGCCGGGACCGAGAAATAATGGTAATCGTCCGGGAAGTCCTGGACGATATGGCGCGTCAGCATCGCCAGATCGCGGGCAGTCGTCATCTGCTCCGGATCGGGCAGGCCCGATGCGTTACGGAACACAGTGTTCGACATGCCCATAGCCTGGGCCTGCTGGGTCATCATTGCGCCGAAATGCCCCTCGTCCCCCCCGGCGAGCAGTTCGCCGAGCGCGCAGGCGGCATCGTTGGCCGATTTCGTGACGAGGCCTAGAATGGCCTGCTCCACGGTCATGTAAGTCCCGGGCACAAGCCCAAGCTTCGATGGTTCCATCGAAGCTGCATGCGCGGAGACGGGAACGGCCTGATCCAGCGTGATAGACCCGTTCGACAACGCCTTGAATGCCAAATAAAGCGTCATGAGCTTGGTCAGGCTGGCGGGGTAGCGCCGGAGATCCGGATTGATCTGCGAAAGGACCGCACCGGTGCGCGCGTCCACGACAAAGGCGCTGACGTGACCAACATATTGCGCATGGGCTGCTTGCGGGACCATCGCGCCGATCCCGGCCGCGCCGCACAGAAGCGCCAGTGACCGCATCCAGCGTTTTTTTCTGGTCCTCTTTGACGGCGCGACACTGTCCGGCGCTTTTGCGTCCGGCAGCCGCGCATCGGGACGCGCCATCCAGCCCTTCAATCCAGCCACGCCTCGCATCCCCGCACTTCTTGTCTGCTATTCATATGTGACACTAAAGAAAGCCTGTAACTCACGTCTACCTAAAATAAAGTTAATTGCGGCAAAATGCGGGAAACTCGCCTGCCAGACAGGTCGATGACCTCTCTTTCAACCCCGCCGCGACCCATGTGATCTGCAAAGACACAAATTCATGGTCGGAAAGCCCTTTCACGGCGCTTCGGAACTCCAATATGATAGGTCCTATGGCACTTGACCTCACGACGCCCCGCACCCGCCCGGCCCCACTGGCCTCCCTTGGACCTGTCATGACGGGAACGGTGGGCCATGGCGGCAACGATCCCTCCCGTCGCAGCACCGATCAGGATGACGGCAACGACGACGGCAACACACATACCTCTGTTGTTATCCGCGCCAGAACAAAGCCGCGCAAACCGGCAATGTACAAAGTTTTGATGCTGAATGACGACTACACCCCGATGGAATTCGTGGTGCATGTGCTGGAGCGCTTTTTTCAGAAGTCACGCGACGAAGCGACCAGCATAATGCTGCATGTTCACAAACGCGGTGTCGGTGTGTGCGGCGTCTTCACATACGAGGTTGCAGAAAGCAAGGTTGCGCAGGTCATGGACCTCGCGCGCCAGAACCAGCATCCGCTGCAATGCACAATTGAAAAAGACTGATCGCTTGCGGCACCATCGGCGCGTTCAACCGTTCGCGCTTTGTAACATAGTCCTGATACGTTTTCCTCTCGCAAGACCGGCATCCCCGGCCCACATTACCTTCGGAAGTGAATCTGTCGCCCGAGGCAGCCTGCACCGCGAGGGAAGACCCATCGAACAGGAGCGTCTGATATGTTGTCACGAAATCTAGAGCAGACGCTGCACCGCGCCCTGACACTCGCGGGTGACCGCAAACACGAATATGCGACCCTTGAACATCTGCTGCTGGCACTGGTCGAGGACGAAGACTCGATTGGCGTGTTTCGCGCATGCGGGGTCGATCTGGAAAAGCTGCGGGGGGACCTGACGGAGTTTCTGGACAAGGACCTGGCAGGTCTGGCGTCCGACCGCGCCACCGAACCCAAGCCGACCGCAGCCTTTCAGCGCGTGATCCAGCGCGCTGCAATTCATGTGCAGTCCACCGGTCGCGACGAAGTCACCGGCGCCAATGTGCTCGTCGCCCTGTTTGCCGAACGCGAGAGCCATGCGGTCTACTTCCTGCAGCTGCAGGATATGACGCGGCTGGACGCCGTGAATTTCATCACGCACGGGATTGCCAAGGCGCCGGAGCGCACGACGCGCCGCCCCGCCGCAGGGCCGGAAAGCAATGAGACCCCGGAGCGCGAGGAACGTGGCAAGGGCGCGCAGAAGACGCAGGACGCGCTCAGCACCTATTGCGTGAACCTCAACATCAAAGCCGAAGACGGCAAGATCGATCCGCTGATCGGTCGCGACTCGGAAATCGAGCGTACGATCCAGATCCTGTGCCGTCGCACCAAGAATAATCCGCTCTATGTCGGTGATCCGGGCGTTGGCAAAACTGCCATTGCCGAGGGGCTGGCCAAGCGTATTGTCGAGGGCGATGTGCCTGAAGTACTGCTGAAATCGACCATCTTCGCGCTGGATATGGGTTCGCTTCTGGCTGGCACGCGCTATCGCGGCGACTTTGAGGAGCGGCTGAAGGCCGTCGTGACGGAACTCGACCAGAATCCGGGTGGTATCCTGTTCATCGACGAAATCCATACGGTGATCGGTGCTGGTGCGACGTCCGGTGGCGCAATGGATGCGTCGAACCTGCTGAAGCCGGCCCTTGCTGCTGGCACGCTGCGGTGCATCGGGTCCACGACCTACAAGGAATTTCGTCAGCACTTCGAAAAGGATCGGGCCCTTGTGCGCCGGTTCCAGAAGATCGACGTCGCCGAACCCAGCGTGGATGATGCCATCAAGATCCTGCGCGGTCTGAAGGGGAACTACGAACGCCACCACAAGGTGCGTTACACGGACGAAGCCCTGCGCGGCGCTGTCGAACTGGCCGCCAAATACATCCACGACCGGAAGCTTCCGGACAAGGCGATCGACGTGATCGACGAAGTTGGCGCATCGCGGATGCTGGTGCCGGAAAATCGCCGTCGCAAGACGGTGACGTTGAGGGACGTGGAAGACATCGTCGCGAAGATCGCACGTATCCCGCCCAAAAGTGTGTCGGCTGACGACAAGGAAACGCTCCGCACGCTGGAGCGCGACCTGAAGAACATGGTCTATGGTCAGAACAGTGCGATCGAGGCCCTGACGGCGGCGATCAAACTGTCGCGTGCCGGCCTGCGGGATCAGGAAAAGCCGATCGGCAACTACCTGTTCTCCGGCCCGACCGGCGTGGGCAAGACCGAAGTGGCCAAGCAGCTTGCCGCCACTCTGGGGATCGAACTGATCCGCTTCGACATGTCCGAATATATGGAACGTCACTCGATCTCGCGTCTGATCGGTGCCCCACCGGGCTATGTCGGGTTCGATCAGGGCGGTCTGTTGACCGATGCCATCGATCAGCACCCGCATGCCGTGCTGCTGCTGGACGAAATGGAGAAGGCACATCCCGATCTGTATAACGTGCTGCTGCAGGTTATGGATCATGGGCGCCTGACCGACCACAACGGCAAGATCGTGGATTTCCGCAACGTGATCCTGATCATGACCACCAATGCCGGTGCGGCGGACCTGAGCAAGGAAGCCATCGGCTTCGGTCGCGACACACGGACGGGCGAGGATGAAGAGGCGATCAAGCGCATCTTCACCCCGGAATTCCGCAATCGTCTGGATGCGGTCATCCCGTTTGCAAACCTGACACCGGAGACGGTCGGGCGCGTGGTCGAGAAATTCGTGCTGCAGCTTGAGGCACAGCTCGCCGATCGTAACGTGACGATCGAAATCTCGTCGGCTGCGAAAGAATGGCTCGCCGAGCGTGGTTATGACCGTCTGTATGGTGCCCGTCCGCTGGCGCGCGTCATCCAGGAGCACATCAAGAAGCCGCTGGCTGAAGAACTGCTGTTCGGCCGACTGGTCAAAGGTGGCGCTGTCCGCATCGGCCTTCGCGACGGCAAGATGGAATTCAACTTCATCGAAGCCGCGCAGAAAACCGCATCGTCGGAAGATGATGAAGGCGGCAGCGAGAAAGAGCCCGAGACCGCCAGCTAAGTCGCGGTTTCGGGTCCAGACAAAGCCCCGTCCGGCCTTCGCCGGGCGGGGCTTTTGTGTTTCAGGTGCCCTGCCGGGCCACAAGTGGCGCGAGATTGGCCGCCAGCCCGTTGGCTGCCATGCTTGTCGGCACGAACACAATTGTCGACTTCCCTGCCGTGGCGGCGGTGGCTATCATGTCCGCTTCGATGGTTTTCTGCATCAAGGACAGAATGTCCTGCGCCGTGGCCTCGGGAAGACCTTCCTTCATCAGGTCGAAACTGTCCTTGAAGCCTTGTGCAATTGCCATGCGCTGTTTGGCCACGCCCATACCCTGCAGTTCCTTGCTTTCGCTTTCAGCCTTTGCGAGACCCACCCGGCGCAGGCGTTCAGCCTCCGCCTCTGCCGCAGCGGCTTTTTGCCGGGCGAGCGCTGCAATCTGGTTGTTCATGGCGATGCGGACTTCTTCGGGTGGCAGAGGCTGCTCGATCACCACGTCGTCAATCTGTAGCCCGGTCTCAAGCGCGTTCTGTTTCTGATCGCCCAGAATACGATGCGAGATGACGTCCTTCTGGTCGAACAGTTCGTTGAGCGTCATCGAATGGATGATCTGGCGTAGTTCGTTCTCAACGCGCCACACAAGTTGATCCACCGGCTTTTCAACCTTGTAGACAAATGCCAGAAGCGCCTCGTCCGTGGGCCGGACGCTGAAGCGCACCACCCACTGGATCAGGATGAACGCATCGTCTCGCGTCTTCACCTGGCTTTGGCGCTCGATCTGTATCTGCTCAAGATGCACCACGCGCTTGACCGAATGCAGCGGCCACAAAAAGTGAAGTCCCGGATGCAGGGCACGCGGCACCGGCACACCCAGTCGTTCCAGAACAAAGGCCGTCTGCCCGCGTACGATCCGCAGCCGTGTCAGGAGGTAGATACACAGGACAAACAGAAGGAACATCGGCAGCAGGAAAAGGATCGGGGGGGCGGACATCGACGTCACTCCGGCAGCGCATCACGTAGTTTTTTGTAAATTGTTACCGGGTGAGGATCAAGAATGTTCGGTTCGGGCGGCTTTGCAGAAGCAACGCATGCAGCCCGTCTCGCCACGCTTATTGGTAGGTCGTGCCGTTGACAGTCACATAGCCCGGCATTGTCCAGCTTTTGCTGGTGCCATGATGCGTCCAGTCAATGCCCTGACTGCGCGGGTTGTCATAATAATAGCGCCCCACGACGTCGACTTTGTCGCCCTTGGCCACCCACGGCCATGCGGGTGCTTTCATCTGATCGAGATCGGACACGATGCGGATGGAAATGCCGGACCCGACATCGACGTAGAAATAGCCGTGCAATCCGCTGCGCGTGCGCTTGCTAGCTGAAACAGCCACGACCGATCCGCAGACATGCTCCGGCAGATCAGCCTGACGGCCGGATGAATTTTCGAAAGTCTTCTGATCCTGAAGGAAGCGTGCGTTGTCGCAGGACGGGCCAATCGCCGCCTGCGCGTTGGCAGAGACAGGAGCGAGACCGAACACGACAAGTGCGATGGGAAGAAACAGACGCATCGTTGGCATATCCTTGTATGTGAACCCGGCAGCCGCACGTGAAACCATCACTGGTCGGACTTACGGCCTTCTTTTTCCAGAATAGATCTGAATTTTTCCAGAGATTTCTTGATTTCCGGTTTCGGCGCCGGCTCTTCCAGCTTCAACCCCTCCAGGGCCTCGATCATCGCTTCGATCACCACCAGCCGCGCGAACCATTTGCGGTCGCCAGGCACCACATACCACGGTGCCTCTGGCCGAGCCGTGTTGGCAATCGCATCGTGATAGGCGCGCTGATATTCGTCCCAATATTCGCGCTCATGAATATCGGATTCAGAAAATTTCCATATTTTTTCAGGACGATTGAGACGATTGAGGAAACGTTGGCGCTGCTTTTCCCGCGACACATGCAGATGGAACTTGAGGACGATAAACCCCTGCCGTGCCAGATAGGTTTCGAAATTGCGGATATCCTCATACCGATGCGCCCAGAATTGCGGACCACGATGCCGCTCGGGCAGATGCTCGTTGTCCAGAATGTCCGGATGCACCTTGGTGACCAGAACTTCTTCGTAATAGCTTCGGTTGAAGATGCCGATCTTGCCGCGCTGCGGCATATGAAGATGCGCACGCCACAGGAAATCATGAGACAACTCGACCACGCCGGGCTGTTTGAAAGATGTCACCTCCACACCCTGCGGGTTTACGCCGGACATCACGTGCTTGATGGTGCTGTCCTTGCCGCCTGCATCGGTTGCCTGCAGAACAGCAAGCATAGCCCACGAGCCGTTGGCCTCCAGCTTCTGCTGAAGCGCCGCAAGACGCTGCACGGAACCGCGCAGCATCTCCCGCCCCGCTTTCTTGCGCAGCGAAAGGCCACCCATGTCTGCCGGATCGTGATCAGCCTGATGGTAGTGCGTTCCATCCTCGACGCGATAACGCGGCAGGATGGCCCTGATCTTTTCCGGCTCCATGAACGGGCCTTTCAGGGGTGTGTCACCCCATTGTTCTGTCAACCGCCAAGCCGCCCGGGGCCTGGCACGTTGGCATCAATTCAACGATGTTTACATTGACATGCGGCGGTAATGCGACAAGCCACGACACCGTGTGTGCAATGTCCTGCGCGGTCAAAGGTTGCGTATTTTCATAGACTTTCGCAGCCTTCGCATCGTCGTTCATACGCACGTTGCTGAATTCGGTACCCCCGCACAGCCCCGGTGCGACGTTGGTGATGCGAATATGCTTGCCCAGCACGTCGGTCCGCAGGTTACGCATGAACTGGTCCACGAACGCCTTCGTCCCGCCATACACATTGCCGCCCTGATATGCATAAGCTCCGGCCGTGCTGCCGATCGACAGGACATAACCGTGGTTGCGCTCGACCATGCCTGGCAGCAGGGCGCGCGTGATTTCCACCAATCCGCTGACGTTGGTTGCGATCATCCGCTCCCACCCGTCGATGTCGGCGTCCTGCGCGCGCTCGATACCCTGTGCCAGACCAGCATTGTTGATCAGCACATCCACCGTGCCCCACCCTTCCGGCAACGATCCTGGCAACGCACGCAGGGCATCGCGGTCCGTCATGTCCAACTGGAAGGGCAGGAAAGCATCCCCCAGTTCGGACGCAAGCTCGTTCAGACGTTCCATGCGCCGACCGGTCCCGATCACGCGATGCCCGTCGGCAATCAGTTTCCGTGCGATTTCGCGTCCAAATCCGGCAGTCGCGCCAGTCACAAGAATGGTTTCAGGCATGTCGTCATCTCTCCTGTGGCAATTCGGGGTCCCGTCTTACATGACAGGTGACGGCATGATCGGAAATCCCCTCATGTCCTTCAATGCCCACTCAGCAGCGCGGAAAGGGTTGCAAATCGCCACCGATTGGCTTCTAGCATAGCCAGATGACTGCTTCCCTGGACCCGCACACCCCCGAAAGTGACTCGCTGACCGGTTGTCTTCTGGTCGCAAGCCCAACACTTGCGGACTCAGATTTTGCCCAGACCGTCATCTATCTGTGCGCCCATTCGACCGAGGATGGCGCGATGGGGCTGGTCATCAACAAGCGTCTGTCGCAGCCGGGCCTGACCGACGTGATGGACCAACTCGGGATCGAGCCGACCCCACCACGACGCCTGATCAGCCTGTGTGCGGGCGGTCCGTTGGAGAACGCGCGCGGGTTCGTCCTTCATTCGTCAGAATGGACCGGCGACGGCAGCCTGACGGTCAATGACGAGGTGACGCTGACCGCCAGTCTCGACGTGTTACGTGAAATTGCCGATGGCGCGGGTCCGCGCAACGCGCTGCTCGCGCTTGGCCACGCTGCGTGGGAACCGGGTCAGCTGGAGGAAGAAATCCTCAAGCACAATGCCTGGTATGTCGCCCCCGCCAGCGAGGCGATCGTGTTCGGGACGGATCATTCGGTGAAGTGGCGACGCGCGCTTGCGGCAATCGATCTGGATGCCGGGCGCCTGTCCACCACAGTTGGGCACGCTTAAGGCACCCCAGGTCGGGGCGCTGCCCTGAACCTGCCAGAGGGACAAGGCCCTCTGGCCATCGGCGTGGTTATTTTACCATGCGAAGCGCGGCACTGTTGCGACGGGCGACAGGCCTGCGCCCCTGGCTTCCGACGCCGCGATTTCCATGTCGTCGCCGATCATCTCCAGATGAATGCCGCCCAGCACCCAGCAACCGTCGACACCGGTTGCCGCCGCACCGCGCATGTCCGTTGCAAGTGCATCACCAACCGCCAGAATACGGTCCTTCGTGACACCCAGCATCTCGATCGTCGACTCATAAACCTCGGCGTAGGGTTTGCCGATCCAGCGTGTGGTGCCGCCCATCTGCTCGTAATACCGGGTCATCAAACCCGCACAGATCAGGCGCTTGCCGTCACGGATCACCTCAAGATCCGGGTTCGCGCACAGCATCGGCAGCCCCGCATCGGCACAGGCACGCAGACGGTCGAGATACGGATCGATATCGCCTTCCCCATCCTGCGCGTTCGGTCCGGTGTTGAGCACGAAGTCTGCATCGGACGGCAACGCGGCGACCGTGTAATCCAGCCCCTCGAACACGTTGATGTCCCGATCCGAGCCGAGGTGATACAGCCGACGCCCACCCCCGCCGAATGCCGGATCGCTGCCCTCGGCCAGAATGCGGCGGCAATATTCACCGCTGGTCATCAGGCCGTTATACAAATGATCCGCAATTCCTAGACCGCGCAGAACCTCGCGCACGACCGGCACCGTGCGGGGCGCATTGGACAGCAGGACGACGCGTTTTCCCGCATCCTGAAGCTGCTGCAGGCAGTCGACCGCACCGGGATAAGGCCGCACGCCGTCATGCACCACGCCCCACAAATCGACGATGTAGCCGTCATACTGTCCGGCCAGCGCAGCCATGCCGTCGAGATTACGCATCACAGATCAACTCCCTTTGCATCCACCAATGTCTCGAAACCCTCGGCGCGCATCGCCGCAAGCAGTTCCCGTTTCAGGCGGGGGATCAACGCAGGCCCTTGCAGCGCGAAGGCCGAATAAAGCTGCACCAGATCGGCCCCGGCCTTGACGCGATTCAGGATATCAACACCCGTCTCGATCCCGCCCGCACCGACCAGCACCAGCCGCCCCGCAGCAATCCGCGCCACGTGCCCAAGCATGGCCTGCGCCCTGTCACGCAACGGACGACCGGACAGGCCGCCACTCTCGCCGCGATGCGCGCTCATCAGGGTGTCGGGGCGCGCCAGTGTGGTGTTCGACACGATCAGCCCCTGTGCGCCACCCGCAATCACCGCCTCGATCACGTCGCTCAGCGCTTCGTCGGCCAGATCCGGGGCGATCTTGACCAGAATGGGCGGACGCTCCGGCTGGGCCGTTGCAATCGCTTCGAGAATTTCCTGAAGGCGCGATGCCTGTTGCAGATCGCGCAGGCCGGGCGTGTTGGGGGACGACAGATTGATCGTCACGTAATCCACATACTGCTTCACACGCCCGACAAGCACCGGATAATCCCGCAGCGGGTCCGCACCGGTCTTGTTGATGCCAAGATTGGCCCCCACAGGCACCCCGGCCCCACCAACCTTGCCCGAGGGCATGGGGCGATGCAGGCGCGCCAGACGAACGGCAAAGCGGTCGATGCCGCAATTATTGAAGCCCATGCGATTGATCACCGCGCCATCTTCCAGCAGCCGGAACAGGCGGGGGCGCGGATTGCCGGACTGCGGCAGGGGCGTGACGCTTCCGGCTTCGACGAACCCGAAGCCCAGCCGCGCCAGCGGACGAATGACCTGTGCGTTCTTGTCGAACCCCGCCGCGATCCCGATGGGATTGGGAAAGCGCAGGCCGAGCGCCCGCACGCTCAGTGCCGGGTCGTCGGCAGGCGGCGCACCGCCGCCCCACCCCATCAGCAGCGCGTTGATCGCAAGCCCGTGGGCCCGTTCCGGGTCGAGACGGCGCAAGGCCGCGAGAAGAAGTGTGTCACGATCGAGCATGTGTTCTGTCGTGCCCGATGATGGGGGTCATGAAAAGGGGGCACGCGGTCAATCCTGCGTCCCGGCCCTTGCGAAGCGGGCGCGGATTGCCGAATGTGCGGGGCATGTGGAACGAACCGTATCTGGAAACCTGCTGTCGCTCCGCCCTGCATCGGCTTCGGCTTGTCGGGGACAGCGGACGGCCGCAGGGCTTCAAGGACCAGCCGTGCCTGCTGCGCCTGCAAACCATGATGCTGGCCGCGCATCGGGGCGACCGCTTCTTCATCACGGACGAAGGCATCGCCCGGCACACGCAGGAAATCCGCAAATCGGCCTGATGGCACCATGACCGGGGACGGCGCGGAACCCGGACCAGCCGAAGTCCGGCACGCAGCGCTCTGGGCCGCGCTGGACACGATCGCAGCCAGCCGGGGCCTCACCCCGTCCGGACTGGCGCGTGCTGCCGGCCTCGACCCCACCACCTTCAATACTGCCAAGCGGTACGCCCCCGGCGGGCGACCCCGATGGCCCGGCACGGAGGGTTTGCTGAAAGCCCTCGCCGCAGTCGAAATCACGCTGGAGCAGTTCGCCCGGGTCGCACAGGGCGCGCAGGCTTCTCTCCCCGACTCGCAAAGTGTCATGACACCCGTGATCGACTTCTCACGGCTGGCAGAGCCGGGCATCTTTTCCGATACGGGCCTGCCTTGCGGAACGGGGTGGGAAGAGTGGCACCCCGCCCCGCCCCATCTCGGGCCACGCGCCTTTGCGGTTCGCATCGACACCGCGGGCCTTGCGCCTTTCGTTCGTCCGGGCAGTCTGCTGGTGCTGGCACCCGGCGCCACAGTGCGCCCCGGGGACCGTGCGCTGCTGATGGGCGCCCAGGACACGCCATCCACCATCGTTCTGCGCGCGCGCGGGCATGACGCCGTGGTGGTGGCACCGTTTTCGGGCGAGGCGGGCGAACACACCCTGAAACTGGCGGACATCCGCTGGATGCACCGCATCGCGATGCTGAGTTTCTGAGCACCGGCACCGGGCTGAGGCGATTTCTGCGGCCGTGGCCCTGATTGCCGCGTAAATGCTGCGGATAGACGCGCGAGACTTGCTGACTTTTGTCCGGAACTCGCCTATATCGGCGCGCATGACCGACACGCCCCTTTCGCTGATCCGCAATTTCTCGATCATCGCCCATATCGACCATGGGAAGTCCACGCTGGCCGACCGGCTGATTCAGGCCTGCGGCGCGCTCACCGCGCGTGAGATGACCAATCAGGTCCTCGACAACATGGATATCGAGCGAGAGCGCGGCATCACCATCAAGGCGCAGACCGTGCGCCTGACCTATCCGGCCAAGGACGGCAAGACCTACGTCCTGAACCTGATGGACACGCCCGGCCACGTCGACTTCGCTTATGAAGTCAGCCGGTCGCTGGCCGCGTGCGAAGGATCGCTGCTGGTGGTCGATGCATCCCAGGGTGTCGAGGCCCAGACGCTGGCCAACGTCTATCAGGCGATGGAAGCCAACCACGAGATCGTGCCGATCCTGAACAAGATCGACCTGCCCGCCGCCGAGCCCGAGCGCGTGCGCGCACAGATCGAGGATGTGATCGGCATCCCCGCCGACGACGCGGTCGGAATCTCGGCCAAGACTGGCCTGAACATCGAAGGCGTGCTCGAAGCCCTTGTGACCCGCCTGCCCGCGCCAAGCGGCAACGCCGATGCGCCCCTGCAGGCCCTGCTGGTCGATAGCTGGTACGACCCCTATCTTGGCGTGATCATTCTGGTCCGCGTGATGCACGGCCGTCTGCGCCGTGGCGACAAGATCCGCATGATGGCATCCGGCGCGTCCTATCTGGTCGATCAGGTCGGCGTGTTCGCACCCCGCATGGTTCCGGTCGATGACCTTGGACCGGGCGAGATGGGCTATATCAATGCCGCCATCAAGACCGTTGCCGACTGCAACGTGGGCGACACGATTACCGAAGAACGCCGCCCTGCCACAACCGCGCTGCCGGGCTTCAAGCCTTCGATTCCTGTTGTCTGGTGCGGCCTTTATCCGATCGACGCGGACGATTTCGAAAAGCTGCGTGACAGCCTCTCGAAGCTGCGTCTCAACGATGCGTCCTTCCACTACGAGGCGGAAACCTCAGCGGCACTGGGTTTCGGTTTCCGCTGCGGCTTTCTTGGGCTGCTGCATCTGGAAATCATTCAGGAGCGTCTGTCGCGTGAGTTCAATCTCGATCTGATCGCGACCGCGCCGTCGGTGGTGTATCGCCTGAAGCGCACGAATGGCGTGATGGAAGAGTTGCACAACCCTGCCGACATGCCGGATTCGTCCCTGATCGAAACCATCGAGGAGCCTTGGATCAAGGCCACCATCATGGTGCCCGACGAATATCTCGGGCCGGTGCTCAGCCTGTGTTCGGAGCGTCGCGGCATCCAGAAAGACCTGACCTATGTCGGGAATCGCGCGATGGCGGTCTATCGTCTGCCACTGAACGAGGTGGTGTTCGACTTCTACGACCGCCTGAAGTCGATTTCCCGTGGCTATGCCAGCTTCGATTACCAGATGGACGATTATCTGGAGAGCGATCTGGTCCGTATCTCGATCCTGGTCAATCAGGAACCGGTCGACGCGCTGTCCTTCATCGCGCATCGTTCGGCAGCAGATTCCCGTGGACGTTCGATCTGCGCGAAGCTGAAGGAACTGATCCCGCGGCAGTTGTTCAAGATCGCCATTCAGGCGGCCATCGGATCGCGCGTGATTGCACGTGAGACGATCGGTGCGCTGTCCAAGGACGTGACGGCCAAGTGCTATGGCGGTGACATCTCGCGCAAGCGCAAGCTGCTGGAAAAGCAGAAAGAGGGCAAGAAGCGCATGCGTCAGTTCGGCAAGGTGGAAATCCCGCAGAGCGCGTTCCTTGCTGCCCTGAAGATGGACTGATCTGGAACGGGACTTTCGGGCTTTGCCCGACCCGGGCGGGGATCTCGATCCCTGCACCCTGCGGCTTTACCGACCGTTGCCCCAGCAGATAATTTTCGAGGGAACGCGCCGAGCAGACAGACAAAAAAAGCCGGGCAAAAGCCCGGCTTTTTCATGACTCCATCGAAGTGCGCGGTTACGCGATAACCTTGTCGGTCGCAGCACAGAACTTCTTCATGTCTTCTGCCGAACCAACCGTAATGCGCGACATGTTCGGCCATATGGGCCAGTTGCGACCGATGTCGACGCCCTGCGCCGCATATTCGGCCTTTACGCTCTTCGCAGGACGCTTCCAGTCGACCATGAACATGTTCGCATTGCTGGGAATGAACGTGATATTACGCTTGCGCAGGTATTCAAAGGTGGCTTCGCGCGCTGCGATCATTTCGTTCCTGCGGTTCACGATATTCGTGGACTGCTGCAGCGCCGACCCACCGATGGCCAATGCAACGATCGACAGCGTGCCGCTCTGGTTGCGCCCGTCATAGCGCATCATGCGCTCGTGCAGTTCCGGCTTGGCAAAGCTGAAGCCAAGGCGAAGGCCCGCCATGCCGAACAGCTTCGAGAAAGTCCGCAGGACGACGACATCCTTGTTCTGCGCGACCAGATACGCGGCACTTTTGGTTCCAGCGAAGTGCAGATATGCCTCGTCAACCACGACGATAGCACCCTCGGGCTTGTTGTTGACCAGCCACTCGATGTCTTCGATCGGGGTGACGGTGCCGGTCGGGTTATTGGGCGAGCACACATAATAAAGACCGGCGTTCGGGTCCGCCTTCACCATCGCGCGCACGTCAGCGGCATAGTTGTTGGCGGGGCTCAACGGTACTTTCGTGATCTTGACCTTCAACCACTCAGCCGTGCGCCATGCGGCCTCATATGTCGGGTCGGCCGTCACGAGACCCCGGGTGGGCGAGCAGAAGGTAACGACAACGCGCGACAGCGGATCGCTGGAACCGGGCCAGGGCAGGATGTGCGACGTCGGAATGCCCTCGACCTTTGACGCGGCCTCAATCAGTTGCTCGCGCAGGTTGGTCGGCTCGTAGCGGTTGCCGACCTTGATGGCGGCGGCACCCGCCTCGGCTGCCGTCGGGAACGGGCCTGTCCAGCACTCGTTCGTCGCGATCCGCACCATGCCCGACTTGTCCGGACGGTTCATTTCCGGGATGGCGGCAGCGGCATGCGCCTCCCCCATGAAGTGCGGCAGGGTTGCAGCCGCGGCGACCGGCATGCCCAGCAGGGCGGCGATGCGCCCGAACTGGCGCCGGGAATAGCCACGGTCCAACAGATCGTCGCGACCGTCCTTGGGGATCATCGTCGTCATCTCAAAACTCCGCACGGGCCGGGCGCGCCAGCCATCAATTGATTACGAATTCGATACTTTATCGCATCGAAACGGTTGTCAATTCTCATGTGCGGTGCGGTTGGAGCGGAGCAATCTTGCAGAAACACGAAAACGCGCCCCGGAGGGCCGGAGCGCGTTTTCCACAGGCAACCCGTCGCGGCGGCTGTCACCAGCCGCCACAAAGGTCAGAGGGTTGCAGTCACACCGAACTGGAAGGAGCGCATCACGATGCCCTTCTGAGCCCAGGACGAGTTGTAGAGGTAGGAACCATACGTCGCGAAGTCATACGGCGCACGGAAGCCCAGCAGGTTGTAGATGTTGGTGTAGACGGTCCAACGCGGGCTGATGCGATAGCTCAGGGTCAGATCGACATCCCAGAACGACTTCACATGGCACTGCGTGGTCGGAACGCCGTTAAAACCCTGCAAGCGGTTTTCACAGCCACGGCCCGGATACTGGTCTTCAGACACCGTCTTGTAACCGCTGGTGTAATACACCGTCGGCGTGAACGAGAAGTTCTTATAGATCAGCGTGTTCGACCAGTTGGCCTTCCAACGCGGCGTGCCCGAAGCCGAAACCGCATTATATGGCCCGATCGTCCCGGCATATTTCTGGGTCGATCCGTCCGGCAGCGTCAGCGTGTAGCTATGGACGAACGTCGCCTCGCCTTTGCTCACCCAACGGATGTTGTGGAAGATTCCCGGCAGGCGATGATTGGCGGTGATGTTCGCGTCGACACCGTCCGTCACCAGCTTGTTGGTATTGATATAGCCGAGATTGATGATGCCCGGACGACGGCTGCCATTCGGATTGTTCGGATCGGCAGCGTCTGGCGTCACGGAAACACCGGCAGGCAACGCAGAACCTTCGAGATAATCTTCAGCAACGGTCTGAGAGGCGATCGGGTTCGGAGCGATGTAGTGCTCCTTCTTGATGTAGTAGTAATCAATCGACAGACTGACCCAATCGGTCGGCGAGACGATGACGCCACCCGTGAAGTTCGTCGAAATTTCCGGCTTCAGGTTCTTGTTGCCGCTGGTGTTCACACCCAGGCTATAGGCTTGGCTGTATGCACCCGGATGGTCAGCAATAAAGCTGGCATTCGTTGGCGTGTAGGTCGTGTACCCGACGTTCGATCCGCCGGTTTCGGCAAAGCTCGGGACGCGGAAGCCCTTGGAGAAGGTGCCACGCAGGGCAAACTGCTTCACAGGCTTGAAGGTCACGCCGACCTTGGGCGAAAAGTGACTGAACCCTTCCGAATAATGATCGAAGCGACCCGACACGTCAGAGGTCAGCATCTTCAGGAAGGGAATGCCAACTTCGAAGAAGCCGGATTCCACGTAGCGATGTCCGGCTGCGTTGAACGGATTAATACCCGCATACTGTGCGCCCGGATTGGTCGCATCATAAGGGTTTGCGTTCGGATCATTCAGCTCTTCGTAACGCATGTTGCCGCCGATCGCGAGATCGACCATACCGCCCGGCAGCTTGAACAGGCCCTTGCTGGCCGACATTTCGCCCGAATATTCCTGCGTACCGGCATTCAGCACGTCTTTCGGCGAGATGAAGTTCAGCACCGAAGCGGGCGTTGCCGATGGGTTGGCAAGATTGAAGCTGCCATCCTGCAGTGCGCTGCGGGCGTTGTTGATGATCGGATAGCCGGTGTAGGTCGTCTGCAGGGTGGTCGCCATACCGACGAAGTTCACGTCATATTTCCAGTCCGAACCCCAGCTGGACGGAACCCAACCGGAATAGCGCGCGGACCCGCGGAAGTTCTGGCTGAACTGGCTCTCGCTGGGGATCAGGCCGCCGAACATATAGTACAGCTGCGAAGCCTGCCCAGAAGCTGCATACGGATCGTTCGGGTTGAGCTGACCATTGGCCAGCGTCGCCGGAATCGTAATACCCGTCAGTGTTGACTGAAGCGCCTGCGAAGACGATGTCGTGCCATACGGAATGTGCGACATATAGCTCGACAGCGCCTGCGAATACGTGAACATCGCAGTGAACTGCGAACGATCCGTTACATTGGCGATGAAGTGAGCCGTCGCGCTGATGCGGCGCAACTGGGGAGAAATCTGCGAATAGTTACCGATCTGATTGATCGAGCACGCTTGGCTGATGCCAGAAGCGCCTGCCGCCGTGCCGGTGGACAACGTGCTGCCAGCGCCACAGCTTGAACCCGGAAACACGGACCAAGGGCCGGTGCTGCCAGCGGGACGCACAAGCGGGGTGGTCGTGGGACGGAAGTTCTGGATCGAACCGTCGGCACCCTGCGCGTTGTAGTTGGCGTTCGTGCCACCAATCCCGGTCAGATCGCCCGTGTTGTAGGGATAGCCGAGCTGACGGTTATACAGCGCATCGTCTTCCTGATATTCGGAATTGACGTAGAAGTTGTAACCATCATTCGCCAGATCGCCATGACCGTACGTTGCGTACAGACGGCGATGGCCGTTGTCGCCACGCTGGCTCAGACCACCTTCGGCGTTGCCTTCAAAGCCCTGAATCTGCTTGCGCGTGATGAAGTTGACCACACCGGCGACGGCATCCGCACCATAGGTTGCAGAACCACCGTCCTGAAGAACGTCAACCGTCTCCATGATGGAGCTGGGCATCCAGTTGGTATCGACGAAGTTACGCTCACCGTCGTCGGACAGCGGGTAGTATGACAGACGCTGGCCATCCATTAGAACCAGGGTGGAATCCGTGCTCAGACCGCGAAGCGACGGAGCGGATGCACCACCGGCAAACGCGCCGTTGGCCGAGAACGCATTGGTCAGGTTACCGGCACCGTTGGACGCAAGCTGCTGAAGTGCGTCGGAAACGGTCTTGATACCACGCTGCTGCAAATCCTGACGGGTCAGGTGCGTGATCGGCGATGCGCTGGTCAGGTTCGGGTCGCGCAGCAGTGAGCCGGTCACGACAACGCTTTCCGTAGCTGGAGCAGCCCGTTCCGCCACGGCAGGCGCCGCAACGACAGCGGCGTTCATGCGGTTCGGCACGACGACCGGAGCAGCAGCCGTCGCGGCGACGGGTGCGCGCGCCGGTGTTGCCTTTGCGGTCGTTGCCTTGGCCGTCTTGGCCTTTTTGGCATGAGCCTTGCTGGTCGACTGCGCATGGCTCTGCGCGGTCTGGGCGAAGGCGGGGACAGCAACCATTCCGCTCATGGCGGTGAACGTCAGAAGAAGCACTTTGCCGTGGCGCAGTGTCTTCGACGTCGTCAGTTTCATGCGGCGTGCGCGCATATATTGAGGCTCCTGGGCGTCCGGCGAGGCGGACTCGTCAGAGGTTGGATCGACCCCGTATCGAATAGTCACTTTCCGAACGTTTCAGGCACACGCCGCAACTGCCCCCGACACCGGAAGAATCGTAACGAAGAATGTCTTTTGGGTTGCGAAAAGTAGTTGCTCTATTTCGATGTGATACAGTTGACTTCTCATCGTCTCTATACCGGTTTGATGTCAAGGATTCGAGACGCTGCCATGCGTGATATGCATCGCATTGTGGCAAAAAAGTTACAGGCTTTTTAGCCAACGGCCTTACTCTCTGCAGGCGACTTGCCGGCGCACGCTTCAGCCCGAGTTCGATGACAATCCACAAGCGCAGCCGACCACAGCATACCGCCACCAAGAAATGTGAGTATAATTTATGCTATTCCCGCCAATATTATAGGCGGAAGTGAAAATACTCATATTTCCGTGACGTTGCCTCAGCGCAAGGATTGGGGCTGGCACATCGTGGTCGGACCGCCAGACGCAACCGCATTCCAAGGGTCGCAATGTTGCATCGGAGAAGCACTGTGCGCGTCCCCTCACGGTCATGCAGGCGACATAAGACCGGTCTGTTGGAAGCGGTTTTTGCGGTTAATCGTTACCCTGAAAGAAGGACAAGAGACTAACGAAGTCCCATGCTGGTATACCAAGATTCTTTTCCAATAAGCAACAAAGGCAAATGATCCTTGAGAGCACATCTGCTCTCCCCGCAGAAAAGCCGACGCACATTCGCGGGAACCATTACCGTAGAAAAACGTTATACCAAGGTCGAAATCCGTGCCCCGCTGGGGCGCTCGAGACCTCTGGCGCGCCTCGCTCTCCTGCGCTGGGCCCGCACCCGAACCATCAGGGTTCGAAAAATCGAACATCAAGCCTAATCGCCGAATCTCAAGAGAAAATATCAAAATTATAAATCTATTCTTTATATGATATATTTATGTCCTTATTTTTACTGTTTTTAAATTAAAATTACCTTTCGTCGTCGATACGATGTCTCCTGCGGAATATTTTCCCCACATATGCCGACACTCGTGCGCTTTGCCGTCGAACACGAACCGCCGCCCTGCCGCGGGTCGGCAGCTGCGCTGCCTCACCACCAACTGTGACGTTTATGCAACGGAATTTACGCTGACAATTTGGGTTATAAAGACGTCCGAAATCGAGAAAAATTTCTTCGATTTGGAAGTAAAAAATCAAGATTATACAAACATCGTTGAATACAATCTGAAATACTTCTACGAAAATACGGACTTTTTGATACAAATCTTAAATAATAGAGATTTTTCGCTTCGGATTTTTTCTTTTCCAGGCGCTATGCGGCTGAACGTCACATATTTTAAGCTCAAAATATGTCGTAAAATTTCAATGTATATTGAGATTACCCTCGAAATACTGGACCGGCACGATCGAGACCGAAAGAAACCGCCTTTCACATCGCAAGCGAGACTGCGGCTTATCCCCACTCCCGCCCAATCCCTTCCTGATCACGGCCATGCAGCACCGAACCGTCGGAACGACTGCACCCGCTCACCTGAACAGTTGCCCAACGCTTGCGCGAGGCGCTATTTCAGGCACCATGACCGCCGCCGTTACACCTTCCGCCCCCCCGCCAGACACAATAAGCGTCGCAGGCACGCCAAAGCGCCAGGGCCGCCGTCCTGTCTTCACCCCCTCCCGCGTGGTGGCCTGGCCAGAGGGAGGCGCCTCCGCCATCCTGCGTAAAGCGCAACAGGCGCGCGGGATCGTCCGACTGGCACTGATCTGCCTTTGGGTGCCTTTGTCCGTGGGGTTCGAAGCGCTGTTGCTGCCGCTGCCCGGCACAGCCAAAATTCGCTGGACCCGCGTGATCTGGGGGGTGTTGTGCGGCCTGTTATCGCTGCGTATCAATGTCGTCGGTGCACGTCAGGGCTCGGTCGGCGGCGCACGCGCCAGACGCCGGGGAGAGCGCCCGGTCATCTATGTATCAAACCACTCGTCCTGGCTCGATATTCCCGTCCTTGGCACGATCTTGCCCTCCGTCTTTGTGGCAAAGGGCGAGATTTCGCGCTGGCCCATCATGGGTCTGGTCTCAAAGATCGGCCGGACGATCTTCGTCAGCCGCAATCGCAGCGCCACCGGTCGCGAGCGGGACGAAATGATCGACCGGCTGGCCGGGGGCGACAATCTGGTGCTGTTCCCCGAAGGCACATCTTCAGACGGCTCTCGTGTTCTGCCGTTTCTGTCCGCGTTTTTCGCTATCGCCAAAATGCCGCGCATTCCGGCCGACCGTCTGCCGCAGGCCGACGAATTGCGTCAGTTCCCACCCGGCATGACGCCGCTGATCCAGCCGGTGTCTGTGGTATATGATCGTCTGGACGGCCTTGCCGTAACGCGCGCCCGACGCCCGGTTTTCGCCTGGTATGGCGACATGGATCTCGGCCCGCATGTCTGGCAGTTGCTGCAATGGCGCTCCATGCGCGCAACCGTCGTACTGCACCCCCCGCTCGACCCGGACGACTTCGCCAGCCGAAAGGCTCTCGCTCAGGCTGCCTGGCGCGCGGTGTCACGCGGCAGTGCGGTGCTGCGACAGAACACGGCCCCGCTGCACGAAGCGACCTTGTAACGCGGCTTGCCTGACGCTCCGTTTCGTGATCGTTGCGTGTTCTTTGTGCCCCTGATGGAACCGACCGCCCCATGCCCGCCGCTAATGCTGCCCTCTCGCGGCAGGACATCCGCACGCTCGCCCTTGCCTCTCTCGGTGGGGCGCTGGAATTCTATGATTTCGTGATCTTCGCGTTCTTTGCGAAAATCATTGCGAGCCACTTCTTCCCGGCGTCACAGGCCGACTGGTTGCGGCAGACCGAAACTTTCGGGCTGTTCGGCGCGGGCTATCTGGCGCGTCCGCTAGGCGGGATCGTGATGGCGCATTTTGGCGACACAATCGGACGCAAGCGGATGTTCTCACTCAGCGTTCTGCTGATGGCGATCCCGACGCTGATCATCGGCGTTCTGCCGGATTACGGCATGATCGGACTGGCCGCGCCATTCCTGCTGCTGCTCATGCGTGTGGCGCAGGGCGTGGCGATCGGTGGCGAGGCCCCCGGTGGTTGGGTGTTCGTCGCCGAACATGCGGGCCGGGCACGCGTGGGCACTGCCTGCGGGCTGCTGTCAGCCGGGTTGACGGCTGGCATCCTGCTGGGCGCGCTGGTGTCGCTGGCTCTGCACGCCAGCCTGTCTGACGGGCGTATCGCTGACTGGGGTTGGCGCTTGCCGTTCCTGATCGGGGGCGTTTTCGGCCTCGGCGCGATGGTTCTGCGTCGCTGGTTGCAGGAAACCCCGGTCTTTACCGAACTGCACGCGCAACAGGCCCTTGCCCGGGAAATGCCGGTCGCGGCCATCCTTCGCGATCATCGTCCCGCCATCCTGCTGTCGATGCTCGGCACATGGACGCTGACGGCGGCGATCATTGTGCTGCTGCTCATGATGCCGGCCCTGCTGCAAACCCTGCACGGGTTCTCGCCGGCAGGCACGATGTGGGCAAATCTGGCCGGAACGGTCGCTATTACCATCGGGTCCGCGCTTGCCGGGGTGGCCGCGGACCGATGGGGAATGCGCCGCGTCCTGGTGCCGGTGTGCGGCGTGCTGATCGCCGGTGCCTATGGCCTCTATGCGCTGGCACCGGCTTATCCTGCGCTGCTGGTCCCGTGCGCCATCGTTGCGGGGTTGGGGGGCAGTTACGTCGGGCTTCTGCCGGTCGTGATGGTACGCGCGTTCCCGGCTGCCATGCGGTTTTCCGGTGTCTCGCTGTCCTACAACGTTGCGTATGCGATCTTCGGGGGCGTGACGCCTGCTGCTATATCAGCACTTGTGCATCACGCCGCACTCGCGCCCGCACACTACGTCGCAGTTGCGACGATCGTGGGATGCGTCGCGGTCTGGGCCATGCCGCGCGCCGAACGCTGAAGCCGGTGAGTCGGGGCTAGACCCCGACCCCTCAGCCGATCTGCTCGATCCCACCCATGTAAGGACGCAGCACTTCCGGCACCACAATCGCACCGGACTCGGTCTGGTAATTTTCCATCACGGCAATCAGCGTGCGACCCACCGCAAGGCCGGAGCCATTGAGCGTGTGCACGAACGAGGGAGCCCCGCCCGGCACCCGGAACCGTGCATTCATCCGACGCGCCTGAAAGTCCTGCGTATTGGAACAGGACGAAATTTCGCGCCATGCCTGCTGCCCCGGCAGCCATGCTTCCAGATCGAACGTCTTGGCCGCACCGAACCCGGTATCGCCCGCGCACAGCAGCATCCGCCGATACGGCACGCCCAGACGTTCCAGAACAGTCTCGGCGCAGCGGGTCATGCGCTCATGTTCCGCGTCACTCGCCTCGGGAGTCGTGACCGACACCATCTCGACCTTCGTGAACTGGTGCTGGCGCAGCATCCCGCGCACGTCGCGCCCGGCAGACCCGGCCTCGCTGCGGAAACAGGAGGACAGCGCGGTCATCCGCAGCGGCAACACGGCTTCGTCCAGGATATCGCCCGCGACACTGGCCGTCAGCGGCACTTCGGCGGTTGGAACCAGCCAGCGACCGTCCTCCGTGCGGAAGGACTGATCGGCGAATTTCGGCAGCTTGTCGGTGCCATACATCGCGGCTTCGTTCACCAGAACAGGCACACATGTCTCGGTGTAGCCATGTTCGCCGGTGTGCAGATCAAGCATGAACTGCCCCAACGCGCGTTCCAGACGGGCCAGCGCCCCACGCAGCACGACGAACCGCGCACCGGAGAGCTTGGCCGCAACCTCGAAATCCATCTGGCCGAGCGCTTCACCCAGTTCGAAATGCTGCTTCGGCGTGAAGCTCATGTCCGGGATGACGCCGTGCTGATGGACCACGACGTTCGCATCCTCGTCCCGTCCTTCCGGCACGGACGGGTCCAGACGGTTCGGCAGGACGGCGAGCGTCTCCGCGATTTCCGCGTCGATCAGGGAGGAACGCGCCTCCAGCGTCTCGATCTCACCACGCAGGGCGGTGCCCTCCGCCTCCAGGGCCGCGCTGTCCCCACCGCTTTTACGCAGCATGCCGATATCGCGGGCCAGCGCCTTGCGACGGGCCTGCGCTTCCTGCAATTGCGTGAGCGCAGCCCGGCGTTCCTCGTCACGCGACACGATGCGCTGTGCAACCGGCGACGCACCCCGGCGGGCAAGGTCGGCGTCGAAAGCGTCGGGGTCGGCGCGCAGGGCGCGAAGGTCGTGCATGGATCAGGCCTCTTCGATGGTCTCAGTCGGGCGCGGCTCAACCAGTCGCGCCGAAATGATCGAAATTTCATACAACCCGATCAGCGGTACGGCGAGACCGGTCTGCGTGATGATGTCCGGCGGCGTCAGCACCGCCGCGACCACAAACGCCCCGACATAGGCGTAGCGGCGGAATTTCCGCAGTCCGGCAGAATTCACAATCCCCACCCGCGCCAGTAGCGTCAGGACGACAGGCAGTTCGAACGCCACGCCGAACGCCATGATCAGCTTCATCACCAGCGCCAGATATTCGGACACTTTCGCCTGCAATTGGATCTGCAATCCGTCATCGCCGCCGCTGGTCTGGAACGACAGGAAGAACCGCCACGCAACCGGAAAGATGAAGTAATATGCCAGCGCAGCGCCCGCCAGAAACAGGATCGGCGTTGCAATCAGGAACGGCGCGAATGCCCGCTTCTCGCTGCGATAGAGACCCGGCGCGATGAAAATCCACGCCTGGATCGCCAACATCGGGAACGAGATGAAGGTCGCGCCAAAGAACGACACCTTGATGTAGGTGAAAAATGCCTCGTACAGCGCGGTGTAGATCAGATGCGGCTGCTCGCCCTTCTGACGCATGATCTCACCCAGCGGGCGAGCCAGAAACAGATAGATCTGACCTGCAAAGTGGTAGCAGACGAGGAAGCACACCGCGAACGTCACGGCCGACCAGATCAGCCGACGGCGCAGTTCGACCAGATGCTCCAGCAGGGGCATCGGTTCATCGTTGATCGAATCGTTTTTCAGAGCCATCTCTCCCGGCAGGTCGGCGCGCAACGCAGCATCATTCAGTCTCGACCGGGCCTTGTGTCACCGAAATGCGGCGACCGCCATGCATCACGCGCGGTGGCGGGATAATTGCGGGCGGACGCCGACGCATCCGGTCATTTGCCAGTCGACGTGCGGTGGCGGGTGGCAGGATCGGGGGCACCGGACCGGCAACGCTCAACTCCGGCGCAGACATGGCCGGGCTGTAAATCCGCTCCGCCGGGGGGGCGGGCAGACTGGATACGGGCACATCATGCGTGCCATCGCTCAGGGCTGAGGCGGAGCGGCCCGAAAAATCCGGGGCCTTCAGCCCGTCGCGCAGGGTCCGGTCCCCGTCGATCGCATTGAGAATGCGACCCCGTACGTTCATCCCGCGCAGATCGCGCAGATTATCGCGCACCTCGCTCAGGTCGGCCTCGCGCACGAAGTCGTCGACATGGGTCTGGAATTCGGACGCCATCTTGCGCGCCTTCTTGATCGCTCCGGTAACAGAGCGAATCGCTACGGGCATGTCCTTCGGGCCAATGAAAATGATCGCGACGACGCCGATCAGGGCAAACTCGGACCATGCAAAATCAAACATCGCTCAACCCGCGCGCCGCAGCGCATCCCTGACCAGTTCGGTAGCCGCCAGACCTACCATGCTGCGCCCCGGACGCAAACTGCTGCATCGCCGCACATCTGATCGGGGCCGCGACTCACGCCTCGGCCCGATCGGCTTCGGCTTCGGCTTCGGCTTCGGCTTCGGCCATATCTGCGTCCGGCAACGCGGGGTCAAGCGACGCCGGTCCGTCAGGGTCTTCACTGTCCGCCGCTTCCGGCGCACCGGCAGGCTGCGTCACGGGCGCGCTCGCAAGGTCGGTCTGCGGCACATCGACCATCAGTTCCTCCCGACGCGGCAGGTCCCGCAGATCGCGCAGCCCGAAATGGCGCAGGAAGTCCGAGGACGTGCCCCACAGGATCGGACGGCCAGGCACCTCCTTGCGCCCGCGCGGCACGATCAGCGATTCCTCGATCAGGCCGTCGATCACGCTCTGGCTCAGCGCAACACCACGGATCGCCTCGATCTCCGCGCGGGTGCAGGGCTGGTGATACGCCACGATGGCCAGCGTCTCCATCGCCGAACGCCCCAGACGACGAGGCCGCTCGATCAGTTTCGTCAATTTCGGTGCCAGGTCCTCGGCAGTGCGGAACTGCCACCCCCCAGCCACCCGCACCGGTGCCACGCCACGCCCGCGATACAGGCCGACAACGCCCTCCATCACGGCGGCAACATACAGGGCTAGATCCTCAACCTCGGCCGGAACCGCATCGTGGGCGGTCAGAACATCGGCGATGGCGCGCTCGCTGACGGGATCGACGCTCGCGAAGATCATCGCTTCGGCCAAGCGCAATGCTTCGGGGTCGGGGACGACAGCAGCTTGGGTCGTCATGCCTGCGGTATCGTCATTCATGACCGTCTTCCTTCTGTTCGATGCGCGTCTGCTGGCGCAGCAGGATGGCCCCGAAACTGGCTTCCTGCCGCAATTCGAGCTCCCCGCCCTTGGCCATTTCGAGCCCGGCGATCAGCGTTCCGGCAATCGCGGCACGGCGCATACGGCTCTGTTCCATCTCGTCCTTGGCGGTGTCGGGCAGAATGTCAGGCAGGATCTGATCGAGTGTTACCCATCCCTGCCCGTGCCCGGCTGCATCGGCACCCGGCACCATCTCCGTGCCCAGCAGTCGGCGCAGACGCACCAGCGCGTCCTGCACCGTCCAGAACCGCAGCCGCCGCGGCGCATAGGTCCGTTTGCGGGCCGTGCGGCGGATGGCCATCATATAGGCCGCCATCAGCGCTGGCAGTTCCAGACGCAGACCCGACCGGTCGATCTCACGCAATTCCTCGGCCTCGCCCCGGGCGAACACCTCGTGCCCCAGGCGCGGGCGCGCCGCCAGCCACTGACCCGCCAGCCGCATCCGCTCCAGTTCCGCCAGCCGCGCAGCCAGCAGCTCCGATGCTTCCTCGCCTTCCAGATCGACCCCGTCTTCGCTGGGCAGCAACAGGCGCGATTTCAACCAGGTCAGCCAAGCAGCCATGACCAGCCAGTCCGCCGCCAGTTCCAACCGGATACGGCGGGCGGATTCCACAACGGCCAGATATTGTTCGACCAGTTGCAGGATCGAAATCCGCGCCAGATCTACCTTCTGTGCGCGCGCCAGTTCCAGCAGCAGGTCCAGCGGCCCCTCGAAACCATCCAGTCGCAGCGGCGGTGAATGGGGGACGAGGTCCTCCTCCTCGGGCGGCATGGCGGATTCGCTCACGCGGCGATACCCGCCCGACCGGTCGTCATGTCAGAACCGCGCCAGCGTGCAGGCGACACCCTGCGCGCGGGCATGGATGCAGAACGACGTCGCCTCGGCAATCGAGGCAAAGCCTCGCGTCCGCAGCCGGAAGAACACGCTGCCGCCATGTTCCACCCGCTCGACCACCGGGCTGCGCCCTGCGAACAGGGTCGGCGCCGTCTTGGTGATGCGGTCCCATTCAGCATGCGCGGCCGCGTCCGACGCGAGTGCCGCAAGCTGCACGCCAAACGTGCCAGCGGCGGGTGGCGCGGGTTCGGGGGCAGAGGCGGTCTGGGCGGTCTCTGTCGGCGCGGGCGCTGCCGGAGATGCTGGTGCCGGGGATGCTGGTGCCGGCGCAGACGCGGGAGCCGAACGAGCCGGTGCCGGTGCCGTTGGAACTGGCGCCGCGGGCGTTACAGCAGCGGGCGCAGCGGCCTCAGGCTTTGGCTCGGGCGGGGCCGGCGACGTTTCGGCTGGCACATCATGCTTCATCTGGCGCGCAAATGCCTCCGGACTCGGTTGCTCGGGGCCGGGGGCCAGATGGGCCTGACCGTTCTGGTCTCCGCCCTGCGCCAGCTGAGATCCATAAATCTGCATGCCGCCCGGGTCCTTGGGCTTGTCGCGTACCGGTCCCGGCGGTGGGCCAAGCACGGGAATGCCGGACACCCGCGTCCCCAGCAGCGACCACCCGCCAACAGCAATCAGCAACACGACGCCAAGGCCCACGGCACCGTAGATCATACGACGCGTCGTCGCGTCGCTGCCCAGGCTGGCCGTCAGGCCGGACAGGAGCCCGCCTCCCGACGAACGCTCGCCACGACGGCGCGTCGGTCCGGCGTCGTCGTAATCCGCACTCATGCGTTCGCGTGCGCGATTGACCCGGTCGTCCGCATCACCGCGAGGGGTTTCGTTCATCGCATTTCCTCAACCGGCTGGACGCCCAGAACAGCAAGGCCGGAGCGGATCACAGTCGCAATCGCCTCGACCAGTGCGACCTTGGCGCGGGTCACTTCGGGTGCGTCTTCCTGAAGGAAGCGCAGCGTCGTGTCCTCTCGCCCCTTGTTCCACAGCGCGTGGAAATCACCGGCCAGTTCATTGAGATAGAACGCTATGCGATGCGGTTCGCGCGCGATCGCAGCACTTTCCACCATGCGCGGCCACTGTGAAATACGACGCAGAACCGCCAGTTCGGCTTCGGATTCAAGGTTCGCCAGCACCGCATCCTGCAGATGCACCGGCAGCACCGCATCTTCACCCAGTTGAGCGGCGGCCGCACGCAGAACGGAGCGGCACCGCGCATGGGCGTACTGCACGTAAAACACCGGATTGTCGCGCGTCTGCGCCACCACCTGATCGAGATCGAACTCCATCTGCGCGTCGGCCTTGCGCGTCAGCATGGTGAACCGCACCGCGTCACGCCCGACCTCGTCGATCAGATCACGCAGGGTCACGAAAGTGCCCGCGCGCTTGGACATCTTCACCGGCTCGCCATTCCGCACGATCCGCACGATCTGGCACAACACGACCGAAAGCTCCGACGTGTCGCCCACCAGTGCGCTGATCGCAGCTTTCATACGCGGCACGTAACCACCGTGATCGGCACCCCAGATGTCGATCATCATCGCGGCACCCCGCGCGGCCTTGTCTGCGTGATAGCCGATATCGTTGGCGAAATAGGTGTTCGATCCATCCGACTTCCGCAGCGGACGGTCCACGTCGTCACCGAATTCGCTGGATTTGAACAGGGTCTGCGGGCGCGCCTCCCAGTCATCGGGCAGTTTGCCCTTGGGCGGCTCCAGCACGCCTTCATACAGCAGACCCATCGCATCCAGACGGGCGATCGCGGCATCCGGCACACCATCGGCCAGAATCCTGGCTTCGCTGGTGAACACATCGTGCTGCACGCCCAGGGCCTGAAGGTCTTCGCGGATCGCAGCCATCATCGCGTCGACGGCAAAGGCGCGCACGGTCGGCAGCCACTGCTCAGCCGGGGCAATATCGCCGCCGTCCGACAGGGACGGGCCGAATTTCTCCGCCAGCATCTGGCCTACGGGGATCAGATATTCACCGCGATATTGCAGGCCACCGGGCACCCGCGCAGCGTAATCTTCTTCCGTCAGTTCGCTGCCGATGGCCTGCAGATACCGCCAGTAGGTCGCCCAGGCGAGTGCTACGACCTGCGCCCCGGCATCGTTGATGTAATATTCCTTGGTGACGGCATATCCCGCCTTGCCCAGCAGGTTGGCCAGCGCATCGCCCACCACCGCGCCGCGACAATGCCCGACATGCATCGGTCCGGTCGGATTGGCCGAAACATACTCCACGTTGACCGCAACATCCGCGCCCAGCGTGCTGTCACCATATGCCTCGCCACGCTGCAGCACGGTCGGCACCAGCGCCAGGAACCGGTCGGCAGACAGTGTCAGATTGACGAAGCCCGGACCTGCCGGCTCGGCCTTGACGATGCCCGGCACCTGCATCAGCGCGGCGGCCAGTTCGGCAGCGATCTCGACCGGGCGGCGCTTTGCGATCTTGGACACCAGCAAGGCAGCATTCGTCGCCATGTCCCCGTGCGCGACGTCGCGCGTGGGTGTCAGCTCGACTCGGGCGGCCACGTCATCAGGCAGATCCGGCACGATCTGCCCGAGGGCATCGAGGACATGGGCGCGAAAACGAACGAAAAGACAGTCAGACATAGGGCTCCGGATCCCAAGCGTGGTTTCCGATCGATAGCACAGGCCCGCGCTGAAGGTGCATCACCCCGGAACAGAAAGATCCGTCAGGCGTCGATATTCCTCCATCGCAAAGCGATCGGTCATGGAGGCGATATAATCCGTGACGACCTGACGCAAGTCCGTCCCTTCCAGACCGTGCGCCCGCTGACGCCAGATATCGGGCAGCAAAGACGGCTCGTCAGCCAGAATCGTGAAGATCGCCTCGGTCACCAAGCGCGCCTTGCGGGTCATGCGCTTGACCCGCCAATGGCGATACATCCGCTCGTACAGAAACGCCCGGATCGCCGCGTTATCCGCCGCAATCGCCGGGCTGAACGCCACGACCGGCATCCCCGCCTGACGAATATCGTCCACCGAACTCGGGGCCAGCGCCGCCAGATTGCGTGCCGTCTGTGTGGTCAGGTCGGATGCCAGGCGATCGATCACCCGCCTCACCGTCTCGTGACGGAGGCGATTGCGCGTGTCTTCGTTCTCCGGCAGACGAATCCCCTCGCGCGCTTCGCGCAGGGCTTCACCCACCAGCGGCAGGTCGGCCACGTCTTCCAGCGCCAGAAGCCCCGCCCGGAAACCATCGTCCATGTCATGACCGTGATAGGCAATGTCGTCGGCCATCGCCGCCACTTGTGCCTCCGCCGAGGCATAGGTGCCGAGATCGAGCGAGTGGCGTTCGTTATACGCCATCATATAGGGCGTCGGGTTCTTCACCGGACCGTTATGTTTTGCCAGCCCCTCCAGCGTCTCGAACGTCAGGTTCAGGCCGTCGAACGCGTGGTACCGCCGCTCCAGCAACGTCACGAGGCGGATCGACTGGGTATTGTGGTCGAAACCGCCCCAGTCGCGCAGAACCAGTTGCAACGCGTCCTCGCCCGCGTGGCCGAACGGCGTGTGCCCCAGGTCGTGCGCCAGCGCCAGTGCTTCCGTCAGATCCTCATCCAGATGGAGCGTCCGCGCGATGGAACGCGCGATCTGTGCGACTTCCAGCGAATGCGTCAGGCGTGTCCGGAAAAAGTCGCCCTCATGATTGATGAACACCTGCGTCTTGTACTGCAGCGTCCGGAAACCCGCCGAATGGATAACGCGGTCGCGGTCGCGCTGCCACGGCGAACGGTTCGCGGACTCAGCCTCGGGGTAGAGACGACCCCGCGCTGTGGAACGCTGGACCGCATAGGGAGCTAAACTCATGGCCGGACCTTTCGAATCGGGACGCGCGCCATATAAGCCCGGTTTGTTGCCGCGCGCCACGCCCCGACGGAGTGGGACATGGCGGCGCGGCGCCGATCAGCCCGCACCCACGACAACCAGCTTGCGGTTGACGAACTCCATGATCCCCAGATCGCCAAGTTCCCGACCGAACCCCGAGCGCTTGACCCCGCCGAACGGTAGTTCGGGTGCCGTGCTGGTCGCCTGATTGATGAAGACCATGCCGGTCTGGATGCGTGAAGCCAGCCGTTTTGCGCGGTCGTGATCGCCCGAGAAAATCGAACCGCCAAGCCCGTAATGCGAGTCATTGGCCAGAGCGACCAGCGCATCGTCGTCTTTCACGACAAACACCTGCGCCACAGGCCCGAAAAATTCCTGTGAAAAGGCGGGGTTGTCCTTGGCGATGTCCGTCAGGATGGTCGGCTCGAAAAAGAATCCATCGCGATCCGGTCGCTTTCCGCCCGTCACAACATGCGCACCATGGGCCACGGCTTCGTCCACCTGCTTCGTCAGTCGCTCCAGCGCGCCTTTGGTGCAAAGCGGCTGAAGGGTGGTGGATTCGTCGATTGGATCGCCCATTTTCGCAGCTTTGAACGCCTTCGTCAGCCCTTCGATGAAGGGTGCCGCGATGCGCTCATGCACGATAAAGCGCTTTGCTGCCGTGCAGACCTGACCGGCATTGGACAGCCGTGCGGCAGCACCGGTTTCGACTGCACGATCCAGATCAGCATCGTCCAGAACGGCAAAGATATCCATGCCACCCAGTTCCAGCGTCACTTTCTTCAGGTGCTTGCCCGCGATTGCGGCAACAGCGCTGCCCGCA
>Ga0157365_10000050_pt1 | contig 60857 bp, 53 predicted proteins | sample AttsexASBM3_FD_111478 | JGI IMG/M metagenome (GOLD analysis project Ga0157365, IMG submission 111478) | Fungus gardens microbial communities from leaf cutter ant in Ribeirão Preto, State of São Paulo, Brazil - Atta sexdens ASBM3 | ecosystem: Host-associated > Fungi > Mycelium > Unclassified ...
GGTCGGGATCTCCATCAGCGCGACGGTGCCTTTGCCCCAGCGGTTACGCGGCTCGACCCACAGGCTGGGACGCTTGTTATACCAGCCCATGACATCCTGATAGCTTTCGAATTTATGGTCGGTCTGTAACAGCCCGAAGCCTTTCGGGTTTTCATCCATAAACGCGTTGAACTGCAGGCGCTGCGGGTTATTGAGCGGGCGGCATACCCACTCGCCGTTGCCGCGCCACATCGCGAGGCGGTCGGAGTCGTGGATCTGCGGATGAATGGTGTCGCACATGCGGCGTTCGTTATTGCCGCAGCTGAACATACTGGTCATCGGCGCGATGCCGAGCTGTTTAATGTCTTTGCGCGCGAACAGGAAGTTTTCCACTTCCATGATGACCTGGCTCGCCTCGCAGTGGATGATGAATTTATAGGCCCCCGTCACGCTCGGGCTGTCGAGCAGCGCGTAAGCGACAAACGTGGTGTCCTGCGCTTTCGGGGTTTCAAACCAGAAGGCGGTGAAATCCGGGAACTCTTCCGGCGTGTCGGTGAAGGTGTCCACCGCCAGTCCGCGCGCGGAAAGGCCGTACTGATAAGTGCTGTCTACCGCGCGGAAATAGCTCGCGCCGAGGAAAGAAACGATATCGCGGCGCGCCAGCTCCGGGGCTTTAAACGCGCGGAACCCGGCGAAGCCAAGGTCGGTCTGCCCTTCCAGCTGGCGGGTATCGACGCCCGCGTCGTGGTAGTTAAAGAGTTCGGGGCGGAAATGCACTTCGCGCGCCTGACGGGTGGCGGAATCGAGCGAGAACATCCGCACGCGGCGGCGAAAGCCCATGCCGACGTGGAAAAACTGCACGTCGAGCTGGCGCCCTTCAAGGTTGTTCCACAGCGAATGCCCGGCATCATACTGAATGCTGTTATAGGCCTGCGGGGTAAGCGTCGCGAGCGTATTGGGCAGCGGGCGCGGCGCGCCGCCCCAGGGTTTGTCCGCGAGATCGGCGGCCATTGACTGTAACACGCTGAAATCGAAGGCGCGCGTCTGGCCGTCCGCGATACCGGACTCCTGCGCCCAGGCGTTACGGGAGAAAAGCGTGGCGAGACCTGGAGTGCCGCATGCCGCGGCGAGGGCCAACGAGGCCTTGATAAAACGTCTGCGGTTCATGCCTGAGAAACCGTCCTTTTTTGTCAAAGTATTTCGCAAGGCCAAAGCCTGGCGGCGGCAAATGTTACAAGCAATATGACCGCCCACTCTAGACAAAATTCAGAGTGAATCCAACAGGCGGCCGGAAAATTAAATAATCCCTTATATTTCAGATTAATAGACGCATAAAGATGGGTAAATTTATGTCAACGGCAGCGGCGTGGAGCCGCCCGGAATCAACAGGTTACTTCGCGTGCGGCCATTACAAGGCGCGCCGCGGCGGGTTTCGCAAAGATTAGCGAGAGCCATCACAAAAAACTATGGCTGACGATATTGCCAGCCGCACCGGGACAGGATAGTTTCTCGCACGCAGAGACTGGCGGCGTCGCGCCGTTCAGGCCCCTGTATATGCCTATATTCCTCCCTGTGGGAGGGGCCGACAAACGCACGATACAAACACGCCGGCCAACACCATAATTTTAATGATGATAGCTCACGGTGGCCCGGCTTTGCCGGGTTCTCTTTCGGGAAACGCCGCCCATTACCCCGCCACGCGGGGTTTTGTTTTTTAAGGGGCTAATCCAGCGTGACGTGATAGCGCATCACGCGCTTAAACAGCGCCAGCCGCGCGCGCATAAAGCGGTTCTCCAGCCGCCATCCCGCCTTTTTATTCATGCCGATACGCAGCAGACGATCGCGCCCGCGCACGCAGGCAAGCCAGCGCACCGGGCCGTCCAGCGCCTGACTCTGCGCGGTGGCGTCAGTGGCGAAGCGCACCCAGTAATCCGCCACCTGACCTGCGAAGGCGCGATCCGCCGCCGTGGCGTACGCTTTCACCGGGTCGGCAAGCGCCAGGTTATCGAACACGTAAGGCACTTCGTTGCCATGCCACGTGCCGTGGGCGTAGGTGTCCCGTTCGGCCTCGGCCACATAGTCAAACCAGTAGCGCCAGCACGGCACGCCGCGTCGGCTCTGCGCCTGCATCACTACAAACCCGAGCGTGGTAAATGCCATATCGCGACAGACCTGACGCCCCAGATCGCGGTCGCCGCGCACGCCCGGGTACAGCAGCCGGATAAGCCCGAGCCCGAAGCGCCGCTCGCGACGCAGCTTGCGGATCTGCTCTTCCAGATTAACGCCGAAATAGGCGAGCACGCTGGCTTCATCGCTGTTGCTGCCCACCATCACCGGCATCGGATGCTGGCGCGCGGCAAAAAACGTCTCCAGCATCGGCTCAGGCAATACGATGTCGCCCGCCACTGGCGCGGGGCCGATGACATGTGGCGCGGTGAGTTGCCAGAAGGTTTCTGCGGGCAGCGCGCGCAGCTGCGCCGCGTCGGGGTTTTCAAGGCCGAGATGCCGGGTCAGCGCCGCGCCGCTCGCCAGCGCCTTACGACGCGGGATATCGGGCAGCGTGTAGCCGCTCTGGATAATCGCTTTATGAAACAGCCCTTTCGCCAGCGGCGAGGCCATCAGCGACAGCACGCTACGCGCGCCAGCGGATTCGCCAAACAGCGTGACGTTGTCACGATCGCCCCCGAAGCCCGCGATGTTATCCTGCACCCAGCGCAGCGCGGCGATTTGATCGAGCAGCGCGAAGTTATAGACCGGACCTGCCTCATCTTCACCCTCCAGCGCCGGATGGGCGAAGAAGCCGAGATGGCCGAGGCGGTAGTTAAGCGTCACCAGCACCACGCCGCGACGCGCCAGCGCCTGGCCGTCGTAAGGCGGCAGGCTGCCCGCGCCGAGCGTAAACCCGCCGCCGTGCAGCCAGACCATCACCGGCAGCGGTTTATCGCGCGCGACCGGCGACCAGACGTTGAGATAAAGGCAATCTTCGCTGAACCCGCCCGGATCGCCGCCCGCCAGCTCGCGGCAAAACTGCGCGTTCTGCCAGCTGGCGGCGGAAAAAGCGGTGGCGTCGCGCGTCTCGCGCCAGGGTTCAGGCGGCTGCGGCGCGCGCCAGCGGCGTTCGCCCACCGGCGGCGCGGCATACGGAATGCCCCGCCAGACGGTAATATCCTGTTCTGTCACGCCGCGCACGTCGCCGTGCGTGGTCGTGACGATCGGCAGTTCCGGGTTGCGCATTACGGCTTCCTTTTTTTAACGGCAATCCCTGGAGCGTAGCCGGTTCAGAGCAGACCGCAACGTCGTTTGCTGCGATCTTCCGCCTCCTGATAGAGCGTGAACTCGTCGAGCACCGGGCTGCCGAGCGCCGCTTCGAAGGTGTCGCGGCTGGCGTTGCCGTGGCGGCGCGCCCGCGCGTCTTCGCCAAGATTGGACTGAAAGATCCCCGCCGCGCTGACCGGCAGAAAATCCTCATAGATAATCGGCTGCGCCACCAGCCAGCCGCGCTCAATCAGCGGCTGCGGATCGTCGCCAGGACGAATGGCGTGGCGGTGTTTTTCGCCGACCGGCGTCAGGCGGTAGCGAAAATAGGCCAGCCCCTGGCGTCGCAGCAGCGTGTCGCTGTCCGGAAAGCGGCTGAACGCCTCCTGCAATTTCAGCTGGTGCGTCAGGTTATCTTTGCCGCTCCCGGCCACCGCCAGCAGTTCATCATAGAGCGCGCGGCCTTTGGGCGTCAGCGCCATGCCGCGCTGTTCAATTTCGCCGAAGCGCGCGGTATGCGTGCCGGGGCTGTCGCCGCCAAAGCGGATCGGCTCTTCAAGCGCTTTAAAGCTGGTCTGGCGCAGCAGAATCGGAAATTCGCGGCGCGGCGGCCCTTCGATAACCGCCTTCGGTTCAATGCCATATTCCGGCATCAGCGCCTGCACGCGGTCGATATCCAGCGTGCGCGGCGTCAGGTGGTTGATGTGACAGCCGCGAAAGCACACCACATCGGCAATCAGCCGGTGCTCGTCATGCAGCGCCTGATAGGTGGCGGCGTCCACCGTCGCATGGCTGTGCCAGCGGAACGTCTCCAGCGCCTCGCGCACAAACTCCTCCGCCTGCGCGGCATCAAACCCGCCCTGCTCGTCGTAGATATTCAGCAGTTCATAGCAGCGATGGGTAAAGATATCGCGACGCGAAAGCACCGCCGCCGCGCGCTTGCGCAGCTTTTCGTCCTCAATAAGCTCAAGGCGCAGCAGCGAGGTGAAAATGCGAAACGGATTACGCGCCAGCGCCACGTCATCCACCGGGCGAAACGCCGTGGAGTGGACCGGCACGCCCGCCTGCGAGAGATCGTAATAGCCAACCGGCTGCATCCCCATAATGGCGAAAATACGTCGCAGCGTCGCCAGCTCTTCGGCGGTGCCGACGCGAATGGCCCCGTGGCGCTCGACGTTAAGCCGCGCCAGTTCATCGGCGTTGGCGAGCTGCTCATGGAGCTGCGGGTGGCTTTCCAGTACCGCCAGGTTAACGTCGGCCACCAGTTCCAGCAGCGTACCATATTGCGGCACCTCGTCCTGGTACATGGCCGACATGGCCTGCGAAAAATGTTCCCGAATCTCATCTGCCGTGATGCTGTTCGCCATGGTGTCGTGCCTCCAGTGAATATTGCTGAGATTGTAGAGAACGGCGGCAGTTTCAGCGGTGAAGAATTTACAATTTGTGATCCAAAACGTAACAAGGGGTCGGGCGCAGCACGCAAGGCAAAAAGCGCGATAAAACAACAGGCAACGGCACAACGCCTGCCGCCGCCTTGCGCCGTCTGGCTTACATCCGGTCACACCCGACGCGCCGGGCGCGACCGCATTATGGATATCTCTTCTGCGTGCCGGATGATGATGTTGAAAATTTATCGGTTTTGTTAATATTATTTTGCTAGCAAGTTATCAAAATTAAACAAGTTATCTTGTCACCGCTGCCGCTCTGTTTTTAACATCAGATATGGAAAAAAATGGTCTGTTCTCCCAGCGCATTCGCTTGCGCCATCTGCATACTTTCGTGGCCGTCGCCCAGCAGGGAACCCTTGGGCGCGCGGCGGAAACCCTTAACCTCAGCCAGCCTGCGCTATCCAAAACGCTCAACGAGCTGGAGCAGCTGACCGGCGCGCGGCTTTTTGAGCGCGGACGTCTCGGCGCGCAGCTCACTCTCACAGGCGAGCAGTTCCTCACCCATGCGGTGAAGGTGCTCGACGCCCTCAATCACGCAGGCCAGGCGCTGAACCGCAAGCCGGAGGAAGGCTGCGACGTGGTGCGCATCGGCGCGCTGCCGACCGCCGCGCTCGGCGTGCTGCCGGCGGTGATAGGCCCGTTCCACAAGCAGCAGAGCGATATCACGCTGCAGGTGGCCATTATGAACAACACGATGCTGCTGGCGGGCCTGAAATCGGGCGAGCTGGATCTCGGCGTGGGCAGAATGTCCGACCCTGAACTGATGACCGGGCTTAATTACGAACTGCTGTTTATGGAATCCCTGAAGCTGGTGGTGCGCCCCGGCCATCCGCTGTTGCAAGATACGGTGACGTTAAGCCGCGTGATGGAGTGGCCCGTGGTGGTCTCGCCCAAAGGCACGGTGCCGCGCGACAACGCCGAAACGCTGCTGGCAAGCCAGGGCTGCGAGCTGCCCGCCACCTGCATTGAGACGCTCTCGGCGTCGCTGTCGCGCCAGCTGACCGTGGATTACAACTACGTCTGGTTTGTACCGTCCGGGGCGGTGAAAGAGGATTTACGTCAGGGTACGCTGACGGCGCTGCCGATTGTTATTCCCGGCCCCGGCGAGCCGATTGGCATTCTGACGCGCGTTGATGCCCCGCTCTCCCAGGGCGCGCGGGCGCTGCTGTCGTCGATTCGCAAGTCCATGCTCAACTGACCGCCAGCGCCTCGCGGACTTACTTAGCGTGAAAAGTAATAAGCCCGAAGGGTTGCCATCCGGCGCGCGATATCGTTTAAATGACAGATACGCCTTTATCCTGACGGGAGTTCTGTTATGTCAACGCTGTTAGAACCGGTAAACATTGGCGCGCTGGAGTTAAAAAATCGCGTCGTGATGGCGCCGCTGACGCGCATGCGCGCGGTTAACGATCGCACGCCGGGCGAAATCGTCAAGACGTACTACACCCAGCGCGCCAGCGCAGGGCTTATCTTCACCGAGGCGACCTCGGTCACGCCGCAGGGCGTCGGTTACCCGAACACGCCGGGGATTTGGTCGGAACAGCAGGTCAGCGCGTGGCGGGAAATTGTCGACGCCGTGCATCAGGCGGGCGGTCGAATGGTGTTGCAGCTCTGGCACGTAGGCCGCGTCTCCGACCCGGTGTTTCTTAACGGTGAAAAGCCGGTCGCGCCCAGCGCCATCGCGCCGGAAGGCCACGTCACTACCGTGCGCCCGAAACGCCCTTATGGCACCCCGCGCGCGCTGGAAACCCATGAGATCCCGGGTATCGTCGAAGATTTCCGCCGGGCCGCCATTAACGCCAAGCGCGCGGGCTTTGACGCGGTGGAGATCCACGCGGCGAACGGCTATCTGTTCGATCAGTTCCTGCATGACGGCTCTAACCAGCGCACCGATGAGTACGGCGGCAGCATTGAAAATCGCGCGCGCTTCCTGCTGGAGACCGTCGACGCGCTGCTGACCGAATGGCCCGCCGACCGCGTCGGGGTACATCTGAATTTAATGTCCAACTCTTACTCGATGCACGATTCCGACCCGGTAGCGATGTTCGGCTACGTGCTGGAGCAGTTAAACGCGCGCCGCCTGGCGTTTGTCTTCTCGCGTGAAGCGCTGGACACGCCGAACCGCGTCGGCCCGCAAATTCGCCATAAATTCAGCGGCGCGTGGATAGCCAACGAAGGGCTGACCAAAGAGAGCGCCGAGGCGGTGATTGCCAGCGGCGAAGCGGATGCGGCGGCGTTCGGCAAGCTCTATATCGCCAACCCGGATTTAGTGGCGCGTTTTCGCCAGAACGGGCCGTACAACCCGCTTAACGACGCGACCATCTACGCCGAAGGCGCGACCGGCTATACCGATTACCCGTTCCTGGACGACGAGACGGCGTAAAGGCGGGCTGTATTGTCAGGGCGCTGCGGCGCCCTTTTCTTTTTACGCAGCCGTAAAAAAACCCCGGCAAGCCGGGGTTTGGGCGCATCGCGCTTTGAGGGTAAAGCGCGGGTAAGCGGGATTATGCCGCTTTGGATGCTTTCGCGTTGATCGCGGTTTCGGCGATGGTGGTCAGTTTGCCGTCGGTGGATTTCTCCTCCTCAAGGGTCGCTGCCAGCAGTTTTTTCGCGTCTTTATAACCTAACTGTTCCGCCAGGGTGCAGAGCGTGCCGTAAGCGGCGATTTCATAGTGCTCCACCTTCTGCGCGGCGGCGATAAGGCCTGCGTCACGTACCGGGCCCTGCTCAATCTCGTCAATCACTTCCTGGCCTTCTTCAATCAGCCCTTCCATCGCCACGCATTTGATGCGGCGCAGTTTAAGCTCAGGCACGCTTTCAACCACCTGATCGATACGCTCAATCTGGCCTCGGGTTTCCTCAAGGTGCGCGCGGAATGCCGCGGCCAGCTTTTCATCAGAAGAGGCGCGCGCCAGCTTCGGCAGAGCGCGGGTCAGCTGTTTCTCTGCGCTATAGGTGTCTGAAAGTAAATGTACAAAAAGATCCTGAGCGGTTTTGATCTGCATCTCTTGCCTCCATTAGGGTTGTCAAAAGTAAAGCCCTTTAAGCATGGACAAGGAATGGAAAAATAAGCCAGGCGGCAAACGCGAAAAGTGATACAGCATAATCCTAAAACGCGCCGCGAAAAAAAGCCGCTCACGGGAGCGGCCAAAGGTCAGGCTAAGAGTAGAGCTACGGGCAGACTGCGCTGCCCTTGATGGATCAGAAGGTTTCCCAGTGTTCGCTTTTGGCGAGCGCCGCGCGCGGAACGACCGGCGCCAGCGGCTGCGCCGCCGGGGATTGCGGTTCATGTTTACGGGCCGGCGCCGCGCCGCTTAAGCGGAAGGTGCCAACGGCCTGGGTCAGGCGTCCGGCCTGCTCTTCGAGCGATACCGCCGCCGATGACGCCTCTTCCACCAGCGAGGCGTTCTGCTGCGTCACGTTGTCCATTTCGGCGATGGCCTGCGCCACCTGCTCGATGCCCTGACGCTGTTCGTCAGACGCGGCGGCGATCTCCAGCATAATGTCGGTCAGGCGTTTCACCGCCTCGACGATGCCTTTCATCGTGTCGCCGGCGTTCACCACTTCGCTGGAGCCGCGATCGATAAGCGCCACCGATTCGCTGATAAGCCCCTCAATCTCTTTCGCCGCCTGGGCGCTGCGACTCGCGAGCGTGCGCACTTCGCTGGCGACCACCGCGAAGCCGCGGCCCTGTTCACCGGCGCGCGCCGCTTCTACCGCGGCGTTCAGCGCCAGGATATTGGTCTGGAAGGCGATGCTGTTAATGACGGCGGTGATTTCAGAAATTTTCTTCGAGCTGCTGGAGATGTTGCCCATCGTCGTCACCACGCCGGAGACAATCTGCCCGCCGGTGGTGGCTTTACCGGAGGCGTCCTGCGCCAGTTTGCTGGCATGGTGGGCGTTGTCGGCATTCTGTTTCACGGTGGCGGTCAGCTGCTCCATGCTGGCGGCGGTCTGCTCCAGCGCGGCGGCCTGCTGCTCGGTGCGAGAAGAGAGATCGGTATTGCCTGCGGAGATTTCGCTGGTGCCCTGGTAAATGGCCTGCGCGCCTTCACGCACGGCGCTGACGGTGGTGACCAGCGAGCGCTGCATCATTTGCAGATGCTGGCTAAGACGGCCGATTTCACTGCGCCCGGTCGCCTCTTCCGGCAGGGTGAGATCGCCGCTGGCGATGGTTTCAATGCGCGTCGCGGCATGTTGCAGCGGGACAATCACCACGCGGCGCAGCACCACGAAGGTCAACAGCGTCATGACCAGCGCCACCGCGAACGCGGCGACCATCACCATCAGGCTGAAATGGGTGCGGCTGCTGGCGTCGCTGCGCAGCTGTTCCACGCGATCGGTGCGGCTTGCCAGCGCTTTTGCGAGCACTTTGTTGTAGTCATCGTCAAGCTTGCGGGCCGTTTCGTTTTCATGCTCGATAATCGCTTCGAACATACCGTTTTTGGCATATTTCAGCATCGGCGCGAGGCCTGCCACATAAGCGTCGTAACGGGCTTTCAGCTCGCTGTCGAGCGCCGCTTCAGACTCCGCGTGCGACTCGCGATCCACATATTGTTTAAAGCCCACGTTGGCCTGCGCAATCGCTTTTTCGGCATCCGCGATGTTGCGCTTCATATCCTCCATTTCGGCGACGCGGCTGGCGGCGCCCGCATGGATCATATTAATACGCGCCGTGCGAAGCTGGTTGGCGCTATCCGCAAGCCCACTGCGAATTTGAATTTCCTGCGTTACGTTATTAAGCGCGCTGTCGCCCTGCATAAGGAAGTATCCTGCCAGCCCGCCGCAAAGAGCGAACAACACCAGAATCCCTCCCAGAATGACGGAGAACAGCGGGACAAGCCGAATGTGATGCCAGAAGCTTAGCGCCCCGGAATCACGGGTTGTTGTTTTATTCATGGCCACGATTTCCCTTTGGGTAAGATGCAAAAATAGTCTTGCCTTTAGGACATCGGCAGATTTGCGTAAACGCTTACCCTTAAAAGCGATACCTGGCTCACAGATTCGAAAAGAGGGGCTAAAGTGCGGAAAGGTGAAAACGCCAGCGGTTGCTAAGCCGCTGGCGAATAAGGTTATTTATCGCCGAAGTGAATAACGGTACGAATCGATTTGCCTTCATGCATCAGGTCGAACGCCTCGTTGATCTGCTCAAGCGGCAGGCGGTGCGTAATGAAAGGATCGAGGCGAATCTTGCCCGCCATCGCATCTTCCACCATGCCCGGCAGCTGGGTGCGTCCTTTCACGCCGCCAAACGCCGAGCCGCGCCAGACGCGGCCTGTGACCAGCTGGAACGGACGGGTTTTGATCTCCTGGCCTGCGCCAGCCACGCCGATGATAACGCTTTCACCCCAGCCTTTATGGCAGCATTCCAGCGCCGCGCGCATCACGTTGACGTTGCCGATGCACTCAAAGCTGAAATCAACGCCGCCGTCGGTCATCTCAACGATAACGTCCTGAATCGGCTTATCGTAGTCGTTCGGGTTAACGAAATCCGTCGCGCCCATTTCGCCCGCGAGCTTAAATTTCTCCGGGTTGGTATCGACCGCGAGAATACGTCCGGCTTTCGCCTGTACCGCGCCCTGGATAACCGCAAGCCCGATGCCGCCGAGACCGAACACCGCAACGGTGTCGCCCTCTTTCACTTTCGCGGTGTTATGCACCGCGCCGATGCCGGTGGTGACGCCGCAGCCGAGCAGGCAGACTTTATCCAGCGGCGCCTGCGGGTTGACTTTCGCCAGCGAAATTTCGGCAACCACGGTGTACTCGGAGAACGTGCTGGTGCCCATGTAGTGGTAAACCGGCTCGCCGTTATAAGAAAAACGGGTGGTGCCGTCCGGCATCAGGCCTTTGCCCTGGGTGGCGCGTACCGCCTGACAGAGGTTGGTTTTACCGGATTTACAGAACTTACACTCACCGCATTCGGCGGTATAAAGCGGGATCACATGGTCGCCTGGCTTCAGGCTGGTGACGCCCTCGCCCACTTCCACGACCACGCCGCCGCCTTCATGGCCGAGCACCGCCGGGAACACACCTTCAGGATCTTCGCCGGAGAGCGTGAACGCATCGGTATGGCAGACGCCGGTATGGGTGATTTTGACCAGCACTTCGCCCTTTTTCGGCGGCGCGACGTCAATTTCTACGATCTCCAGCGGCTTGCCGGGACCAAATGCGACTGCTGCACGTGATTTCATAATGTCCTTCCGTTGTAGTGAGTCGTCATAGTTATTTTAGATAAGCGCGCAGAAGCTGGCCGATTTCCGCCATCCGCTGCGCGCGCTGCTCAGGCGTGGTGTCGCCGCTGACCAGCTCATCTTTTAAGTGAATTTCCACCATCTCGCCCATCAGGCCGTTGGCGGCGCCGCGTACCGCGGCGATTTGCTGCAGAATGGCGATGCACGGATCGCCCGCCTCAAGCGCGCGCTCCAGCGCCTCCGCCTGGCCGCGAATGCGGCGCACGCGGGTCAGAATGCGTTTTTTGTCTTCAGGAGAATGCGGCATGGTGTTAGCCTTTGCTGATACTATAGGGGGGTATGGTATATGAATGCTGTTTGACGTGTAAAGCGTATTTTATACAACGGTTACCACGATGCGTCCTTTTGTCGTTTCGGCATACAAACAGAATTACCAGGCATTCACTGCAAATTATCAACAGCAATAATATTTATGTTCACCAATAACCCCTGAAGCTCAGTGAATATATTGACAGATGAAATAACTCCTTTTGTTAATTAATTTTAAATTAAGACGTTTATTTTACTTCGTATGGAATCTTAGAAACTTTACGTTAATAGAAAGGAATGCGTCATGCTGCGTTGTAAATTCCATTTGAATAGCCAGTCGCTCTCAAATCTGAGCTGCCCTGGCGTTGGCTTTTTTCCGGCCTATTCAGGCGTTGAGGGCAATAAACGAAACAACCCCGGTTTTGTTACCACGCCAAACGAAGGTCCTCTTCCTCCCGGCAAATATTATATTGTGGATCGCCCTAAAGGTTATGGCTCCGCCATTAAAGATTACGTTTCAAGCCAGGTAAGCGGCTCAGACCGCAATGTCTGGTTCGCGCTCTACCGTGAAGACGACAAGATTGATGACCTTACCTTCATCGAGCATGTTCAGCGTGGCGCTTTCAGACTTCACCCTGCGGGTTATGCCGGAATCAGTAAAGGATGCATCACCCTGCCTTCAAAAGAACACTTTATTACCTTGCGAAGCGCATTACTGGCTTCACCGCCCGTCATGGTGGGTGCCTCGCTAATGGCCTATGGCACAATACAGGTATATTAATGAACATCCTGAAAAACATACTCATTTGGTATTTTTATACGGCCACGTTTGTCACTATTTTTACGCTTCTTTTCATCGTGGTTCCTGAGGATTCACTCTATAGCATTATCTATGGCGCACATGTCGAAACAGATGCGGTTGCATGGGATAATATTCATATAACGATATTATTAATTTCTGCACTTTTCCTGAACAGCCTCGTAATCTGTTTCTTTTCACGCTTAACGTTTGCACGGTTCAAATAAGCGCCCTTTTAAATTATCCATAAAGCCGTCGATAAGGCGGCTTTATCGCTTTGCATTACTCTCCTCCGCCCTATAAAGGTAAATGGCTCACCTCACGGTTGCCGAACAAAAAACGCCCCCCCTGGTCAATGCACCTTACATACGACCGGCCCCGAAAAGCAGATAAACTTGACTTAAAAACATTCACCAGCCGTATATATAACCCTCAACCAAACTAGCAGCATGATATATCTCAATACCGTCAGCTTTGCAGCGTGTCATAACGGCCACTCTGTAAAAAACAGGATGGTTATGAAAACGTTTTTGCTAGTGGTAGTACTTGCCCTCACCCCGCACCTCGCGCAGGCCTTCGCTTTCGATAACAGTGTGTTAATGCTGCGCTGCCCCGGCAGAGGCAGCATTGAGGTGATCCTGCATCGCTATGAGCATACGCAGGAGGCCTGGGGCGACGAGGAGTTTGAAACCGGAGGCGGTCAGATCCGACGAGGCAATGTCGTGATTTTCCCTTTCGCCAATCTGGACCGCATGATTTACGACCAGATGACCCACGCGTTTGGCTTCTGGTACGCCCGGGAGGCGCGGTTCGTTCGCTGCCAGCTCCAGAGTATTCGTAACGCCTGGCCGGTGGATATCCCTTATTTTCGCGAATAAACCGCGGGCCGCTTAACGCCGCAGCGGCAATCCGGCGGTTTCTTTGGCGCGCATCACGGTAATAAAAGTCACCAGCGCCGCGCCCATCACATAAAACGCGGGCGAGAAAAGATTGCCGGTCGAGGCGATGAGAAACGCCGAAAACCACGGCGTGATACCGCCGAAAAAGGCGACCGAGAGATTATAAGCGACCGACAGACCGCCGTAGCGCACGCTGGTCGGAAACAGTTCGGCCATCGCCGCGCTGCACGCGCCATCGAAGGCGGCGATAAACGCGCCCAGCAGCAGCATCGCCAGCACGGCGGAGAGCATGTCGCCATTCGCCATCACCATCAGCGCCGGATAGGTAAAGAGAATAAACCCGCCGCAGCCCGCCAGCATCAGCGGGCGACGGCCGTAGCGATCGGAGAGCCAGCCCATAAACGGCACCATCACCGCGATGCCGAACAGGCCGACGGTGGTGATCGCGTAGGCATCAAGCTTACTAAAGTGCATCTGGGTGATGAGATAGCCCGGCATAAAGGTTTGCAGCATCCAGTGACCAACCGCCTTAATCACCACAAAACCCACGCAGAACAGCAGCGCGCCGCGGGCGCTGGTCAGCGTGCTGCGCAGCGGCGCGGCGTGCGTGGTGCCCGCTTTCGCCGCCGCCTGGAATTCCGGGGTATCCTCAAGGTGGGTTCGCAGATAAAGTCCCACCCAGCCGAGCGGCCCGGCTATCAGAAACGGAATACGCCAGCCCCAGTCGTTCATCGCGGTTTCGCCAAGCCCGGCGGTGAGCAGAAACACAAGCCCAGAGCCCGCGACAAACGCCATAAAACCGAAGTTATCGATCCAGCAGGTGAAATAGCCGCGCTTTTGCACCGGCGCGTATTCAGCGAGAAACGTGGTCGCGCCGGAGGTTTCACCGCCTGCCGCGAAGCCCTGCACCAGGCGGGTGAGCACCAGCAGCGTCGGGGCCAGCAGGCCAATCTGATGGTAGGTAGGCAGCAGGCCCATAATGAAGGTGGCGCCGGAGGTGAGCAGGATAACCGTCGCCAGCACCCGCTTGCGCCCGATGCGATCGCCGAGCGAGCCGAAATAGAGCCCGCCGAGCGGGCGCATCACAAACCCCGCGCCGAACACCGCGAACGAAGAGAGCAGCGCCGCCGCCGGGTCGCCCGTCTGGAAGAACTGCATGCCGATAATCGCCGCCAGAGTGCCATAGAGCCCGAAGTCGAACCATTCGACAAAATGTCCGACCCCGGTCGCCAGCAAGACCTTGCGTAGTTTACGCGCCAGCAGCGCCTGGTCATCCACGGCGGCTCCTGTCACTTCACGTTCAACTGACTGCGTCATAATGCCTCTCCTGGCTGGCGCGGCGGATCACTGCGCAAGCGTGTTTCTATAATAGATATAGATCTATAAGCCGCCATGACGAGACCGCCCACGTTGCGCCGTTTAAAATGTGAGCTACGCCACGCTGCCCTGCGTAAAAAGTCGCCAGGATCACACTTCGATGCGCGTTAACCGCGCTTGCCCGGCATCATGCGCACCAGCGTGTTGTCCTTCCAGAAATAGTGGTGCAGCAGCGCCGCCGCTGCATGTAGCCCAATCACAAAGTAGCTGAGATTGGCGATAAACGCATGAATGGCGCGCAGTTCCATTTCGCGATCTTCATTGGGCTCGGCCGCCACCGGCATGCTGATGCCAAAAGCGAACCATTCACTGCCGCCATAATATTTGGCGACAATGCCGAGCAGCGGCAGGCCGATAAACATCAGATAGATGACGAGATGCACCAGATGGGAAAGCCCGATATACATCGCGCGCGGTTTCGGCACGATGGGCGGCGCGGGGTATTTCACCCGCACCAGCAGGCGCGTCACCATCAGCGCCAGGATCGCGATACCGCAGCTGAAGTGCGTCCAGATAAACAGCCGCCCGATATGTCGCGGCACCAGGCCGCGTAGCTCCATGGCCGCATAAGCCATCACCACAAGAATAAACACCAGCCAGTGAAGCGTGATTTGCAACGAGGTGTATTTACTGCGCATAAGACTATCCTGATTAAACGCAACGAAAAGACCAGGATAACGGCTGAAGATTAAATATTCATTAGTTTTCATGCCCCGATAAACGTGAAGGAGAGAACATGAAGGCTCAGGAGGTTCTGTTAACCCGCATGCGCGAGGCGGTGGCGCAACGCCATACGCTCTCCGTCTGGCCGCAGGGCGAAGCGCCGGGCGCGCAAGTCAGCCGGGCGGTGTTTACCCTTGAGGAGCACCGGACCGGCGAGAGCGAGCTTGACCGCGCCGTCACCGGCGTGCGTGCGCCGCGCATCGAGGTCTATGCGCCGCGCGAGCCCAACGGCGTGGGGCTGCTGGTAACGCCCGGCGGCGGTTACCGCCTCGTGGTGCTGGATAAAGAAGGCAGCGAGCTGGCGCCCGCGTTTAACGACCGTGGCTATACGCTGTTTGTGATGACCTACCGCCTGCCGGGCGATGGCCACGCCGAAGGGGCCGACGCGCCGCTGGCGGATGTACAGCGCGCCATGCGGCTTATCCGCGCCCAGGCGGCGCGCTGGCGGCTCGACCCGGAGAAACTCGGCGTGCTGGGCTTCTCCGCAGGCGGGCACGCCGCCGCGAGCCTCGGCACCCGCTGGAACGACGCGGTCTACGCGCCGCTTGATGACACCGACGCGTACAGCGCCCGTCCGGCGTTTATGGGCCTGGTCTACCCGGTCATGACGATGGAAGAACCCGTCGCGCACGCAGGCTCCCGGCAGGCGCTTATCGGCACGCAGCCCGATGAAAACGCTATCCGTCGCTATTCGCCTGAAAAAGCAGTCGACCGCGCCACCCCGCCCGCCTTTTTACTGCACGCGGTGGACGACCCGGCGGTGAACGTGGAGAACAGCCTGCTGATGTTTAACGCCCTGCGGGCGCAGGGCGTACCGGTGGAAATGCATCTGTTCGAGCAGGGCCAGCATGGGTTCGGCATTCGCGACGCGCTGGGCCTGCCCGCGCAGATCTGGCCGGCGCTGCTGATGAACTGGATCGAGAGTCGGTGGTAACGCAGCGGACCGCCCGCAGGCGGCCCTCTGCGCTGACATAACGCCGCCGCGCCCGGCCGCTATCAGGCAAGCGAGCGATGGCGTAAAAAGCTGGTGAGCTGCGGCTCATCATGCAGCGCCTGCCAGGCCTCCAGCACCTCAGGCGGGATGACCACGTCATCGATGAAGTCGCGACCCGCCGGGCCGTAGCCGTTCGCGTCGTTGCGCAGGCGCGGGATCTCGCCCAGCACCAGCGACAGGTAACGCTCAACCGGCCAGAGCCCTTCCGACGGCTCGCGAAACTGCACCGCCCGCGCGCCGTTTTCCAGCACGGGCTGTACCGCCGGGTAGCTCAGCCACTTCGGCGATGAAGCCGCGCCGCGCCAGGCGCGCGTGAAGGTGGCATGGGTGCGCCGCTGCATGGTCGGGTCCTGAATCAGCACCGCCCGCGCGGGCAGTTCGCCGCGCGCCTCCAGCAGCGCACGGGTGAAGCTGGCGTTCTCGCCGCAGTTGGTGGACTTCTCTTCGACAATAATCTGCTCTTCCGGCACTTCATGAAACTCGCGGGCGATACGGGCCAGGATCCCCGCCTCGGTAAGCCCGGTGGTGCGCAGGCGGTTATAGCGCGGGTGCTGCGCCACGGCGGCATACAGGAAGGTGGTGGAATGGCCCAGCCCACCCGTGATCAGCAGCGGCAATCCGCTCGCTTTAGCGAGCTGCGCGGCGGCATCGATGGTGGGCAACACCGCGTTACCGGCCAGTACGATAAGCTGCGCGTCATCATTACCGGGTACAGCCGAGAAATCGTTACGGGCAAGCCACCCGCCGATGAGGTTAACGCGTTGCAGTGTGCCTTGCGACAGCAGAGGAAAAGGCATCATGTTCATGGTTACCTCCTTTATAAGAGCCAGTCTTAAGCCTAACGACTGACGTACACCCGCCCTACCGGAGAGCTCCTAATCTGTCTGTGCCGGGCATGTGGTGACGCTTCGCTGATCCTCAAAAAACGTCATCCCTCGGTAAGGCCGCGCGCGGCAGGCGGCGAGCGACGCACATTATATCGGTTTTTTAATATCGTATTGTTATTTATATAGTCCGAAATAAAAGCCATTTGCTTCTTCATTGCATGCATAAACAGTAAACTCAGCCATCAATAAATCACCGCTCAGCAACATACCCCCGAAATAATTTGTCGGGGGATGCTTATTAACTTTTTAGTTTATAAAATTAAGAGGCAAATCTAATGTCACATAAGCAATACACTTCGCCACGGGTATTTCGCCTAATCGGCACTGTAGGCGCCTGCGGCACGAATAACCGCAGTGAAGTTAAAACCATTCAGACTATGATCAGTGATGCTGGCTATAAAACGATAACTGGCCGGACGGTTATCCCCAATGGGATATGTAACAGCGATACTATTGAAGGCATACGTTGGTATCAGCGTCTTTTAAACCTTTCACCAACAGGCTTAATACATCCTGTGGATCACTGGGTTATAGAGGCGTTAGACAACTCAGTCGATATGCACTGGCGGCCACGACATGTGAGCGGGTCCCTAAGAGTAAGCCAGGGCCAGTTTACGTTCGATAATGAAGGTATTGATTACATTACAGCGGTCGAACCTTTTCGCCAGCCGCAGCGAATGCCACAATTCTCCCGCATCTTACATTGGCCCGGTACTTTCGCATCGGGTGTTACGCTGGGCCGAGGATACGACATGGGTAACAGAAGCGCGGGAGACATTCTGTTTTGCTTACGACAAGCGGGCGTTGAGGAATATAAATCTCAGATTTGTGCAAGAGCGTCAGGATTGAAAGGAAGAGCAGCAGGCAGTTTCGTGCAATACTATGGACATCTTGTAGGGGAAATTACGCATTTTCAGCAAATAAATTTGTTTGAGCTCATTTATCCAAAGTATGTTAATCTGGCTAAAAACTATTATTTAAAATACACAACCCAAAAAGTGATTATAAACAACGCCACAGAATGGTCATCGCTCAACATAAGGATAAAAAACGTGTATGTAGATATCATTTTTCAGGGAGTCGATGATATTAAATCACTCGTTGCCTGCGTTTCAAAAAATGATAGCGCGCAACTGATCACGCTAATCGGCAAGACACCAACGTATATGAATTATGAAAATAATCGCAATCGCATTGGATACTTGCAATGAAAATTAAACATTGCCTCTTCGGATTCCTTTTTTTTTACAGCTATGCATATGCCACTCCCTTTTTTAAAGGCGATGAAATTCCTCGCTGTCTTGCCCTGCCCCATGCAGAAGATATACAGCAAAAGTGTAAAGAGAACGCGCTAAAGGCATCAGAGCAGGCATTAGCAAAAACGGTTGAGCAATTACAGGCGATGATCGATGAAAACTACGACGATCCGTTTACATTAGACGCCGATTCCCCCGTTAAAATCAGCGAAGTATTTAAGGAGCGCTTCAGCCAGTCACAAACGTTATGGCTGGCCTCACGCAATCAATTCTGTTCGGCGAAAGCCGCCCTGGTGGGCGAGTGGGCGCAGAGCCAGTCGGATATCATGCTCCAGTGCATTGTCGATCTTAATAAAGCGCGTGCGCAGGAGATAAAAACCGCCTGGGCGCTTCGCTAATCCTCAAAAAACGTCATCCCCTGGTAAGGTCGCGCGCGGCAGGCGGCCAGTCGGGTGGCGAGACTGCCGACGTGCAGCTCCAGCTGATGCCCGTCCGGGTCGAGAAAATACCAGGAGTCGCCTTCGCTGCGGTTGGTTTTCCAGGTCTGGACGCCCGCGCGGGTGAGGGTTTCCACCCTGCGGGGGAAATCCGCCTCGCTGACGGTAAACGCATAATGGGTGTAATCCGCAGGCGGCGCGCCAGCGCCGTCGTCAAGCGACAGGCAGAGCCACAGGTCGCCGCAGGAGAGATACGCCCCGCCGTCCCAGACGGCATGCCGCCGCAGCCCCAGCAGCGTATGATAAAACGCGACGCTTCGCGCGACATCGCGCACCGCGAGCGTCAGATGATTAAGCCCGCTCAGCATGGCGCGCCGCATCCTGCAAATCTCGTGCGAAACAGACCGCATCTTCCTGGCCCACATAGCGCCCGTAGTTGTCGATTATCTGGTAGCCGCGCCGCAGGTAAAACTCCACCGCGCGTGAATTGGTGCGGCGGGTTTCGAGCCAGGCCTGCTGATAGCCGAATTCGCGGGCGAAGCGCTCCGCCGCGCTTAATAACTGGCTGCCCGCGCCGGGGTTATCGGGCAGCGCAAACAGGCGTTTGATTTCGGCGATGCCGGGCCTGAGCGGGCGGCACGCCACGCAGCCGACGGCCACGCCGTCGCCGTTACGCGCCAGCAGAAACGTCGCGCCCTCAACGCGCACGTCGTCGTTGTCAAACGACTGTCGGCCCGAGCTGCCGGTGAGCGCCGCCAGCGTCTCGGAGAGCGCGGCCAGCAAAGGAATGGCGTCCGGGTGTGTCGGATCGCACGGTTCAATCAGGTAATCGGGCATGTTTTCCTCTCAGTCACGCGGCATCAGACCGCATCAACAGCATAGCGCAGCGGCATTACGGGTCGCGCGAATTCAGACAACGCGCTTCGATTCATTCACGTAATTGTTCAAAGATAAATTTACATTCGCTTGAATTATCAAAACAGAGGGTTCTAAACTCGTTAGAGTACTAACGATATGGACTCCCTTTTGGATACGCGTGACCTCACTTTTTCTCATCTTTTATGGATGACCGCCCACCACTGGCGGCTGGCGGTCGACCGTCGACTGAAAAATCTCGGCATGAGCCAGGCAAGCTGGGTGGCCGTCGCCGCGATAGCCCGTCACGACACCCCGCTGTCGCAGGGCGAGCTGGCCCAACAATTGGGCGTCGAGAGCGCGACGCTGGTGCCGCTGCTTAACCGTCTGGTGGCGCAGCAGCTCATTGAGCGGGTCACGCCGCCGGGCGATCGCCGCAAGCGGCTACTGGTGGCCACCGCAGAGGGCCAGGCGCTGTATCAAAAGGTGAAAGTCGAGGCGGATGGACTCCGGGAGACTATTCTCTCTACGATCCCGCCGGATGAACTGGCGGCCACGCGTCGCGTGCTGGAGCGTTTGTTGCAGGAAATCGAAAATCAGTCATGCGAACGGTAAAACAAGACCCTTACGCGCCGCGCGAGTGGGCGCCCCATGAAAAACCGATGCTGCTCGGCTCGCCGTCGACGCCGCACCACCCGCCTTACAAACGCATCGCCTACGGTATTGTCGGGCTGCTGGTGTGTCTGACCGGCGCGCTCAGTAACGCGATGGTGACCGCCAATCTGCAAAATTTGCAGGGCACGTTCGCCGCCTGGTCGACTGAAATCGCCTGGCTGCCGGCGGTTTATGTGATGACGAACGTCTCCATCAACCTGCTGCTGGTGAAGTTTCGCCAGCAGTACGGGCTGCGCGCGTTTACCGAAGGGTTCCTGGTGCTCTATGTGCTGGTGACGTTTTTTCACCTCTTCGTGAACGATCTCAACACCGCGATGATGGTGCGCGCCGCCCACGGTATGGTGGGCGCGGCGTTAAGTTCGCTCGGTATCTATTACCAGATCCAGGCGTGGCCCGCGAAGCATCGCCTGAAGGCGCTGACCATCGGCATCACCGGCTCGCAGCTCGCTATCCCCATCGCCCGCCTCTTCTCCACCGAGCTGCTGGAGCTCGACGAGTGGCGCGGGCTTTATCTCTTCGAGCTGGGGCTGGCGATGATTTCGCTCGCCTGCGTGGTGGCGCTTAAGCTGCCGCCGGGCGATCGCCGTAAAGTGTTTGAGAAGAAAGATTTTATTACGTTCCTGCTGATGGCGCCCGGCATGGCGCTGTTGTGCGGCGCGCTGTCGCTGGGGCGTCTCGACTGGTGGTTTGAGGCCCCGTGGATAGGCTGGGCGCTCGGCGCATCGCTGGTGCTTATCGTGACCGCTATCGCCTTTGAGCATAACCGCAACAACCCGCTGCTCAACACCCGCTGGCTCTCCAGCGGCAGCATCGTACGGCTCGGGCTTATCATGGTGCTGATCCGCATCGTGCTGGCGGAGCAGAACACCGGCGCTATCGGCTGGCTGCAATATGTCGGATTGCAAAATGAGCAGATGACCCATCTGGCGCTGGCGATTCTGGCTGGCGTGGTGTGCGGCATCGTCACCAGCGCGCTCACCATCAACCCGCAGAAAACCGTCTGGCCGATTATGGTGTCGCTGGCGCTGATGATCATCGCCTCGCTGATGGACAGCCAGGCCACCAGCCAGACCCGCGCCGATCAGATGCTGATAAGCCAGTTCCTGCTCGGCTTCGGCAGCGCGTTTTTCCTGGCCCCCGCGATGCTCGCGGGCATCGGCGGCGTGATAGCCGACCCGCGCAACCTCGTGAGTTTTTCGGTGCTGTTCGGCATGAGCCAGAACCTGGGCGGGCTTATCGGCTCGGCGCTCCTCGGCACCTTCCAGACCTGGCGGGAGAAATATCACTCCAGCCTGCTGGCCGATCAGCTCTCCTCGCTAAGCCCGCTGGTGAACGAGCGGCTCGCGCAGTACAGCCAGCTGTGGGGCAATGTGCTTAACGACCCGACACTGCTGAACGCCCAGGCGGTGCAGCAGTTGCAGACGGTCGCCACCACCGAGGCGAATATTCTGGCCTATAACGATACCTGTCTTTTAACGGCGGCGATTGCCGCCTCGACGCTGCTGTGGATTTTCTGGCGTCTCATCCGTCTGCGGCTCGCCGCGCGGCGGGCGCTGAAACAGGCGATGCAGAGCAGCCCGTAACCTGACGACTTTTTGACTGACATAATTCTGGAGTAGTGATGAGCCAACAAGGCGCCCCCACCCCCGCGTCGCCGGAAAAAAACAACCTGCGCGTGGTTTCCTTTTTCGCCGCTGGCGCCATCGGGCTGGTCGGCCTGCTGGTGATTATGTACGCCTGGCAGTTGCCGCCCTTTACCCGCCACGCGGCCTCGACCGATAACGCCTACGTGCGCGGCATGACGACGTTTATCAGCCCGCAGGTCAACGGCTATATCACCGCCGTCAACGTGCAGGATTTCGCGCACGTGAAACAGGGCGACGTGCTGATGACGATTGATGACCGCATCTATAAACAGCGGGTCCATCAGGCGCAGGCGACGCTCGCCATGCGCGAGGCGGCGCTTGCCAATAACCGCCAGCAGCGCCGCAGCGCCGAGGCGACTATCGAGCAGAATAAAGCCGCGCTCGCCAGCGCCCGCGCCCAGAGCCTGCACAACCAGGCCGATTTACGCCGTGTGAAAGCGCTGACGGAAGACGGGTCGCTGTCGGTGCGCGAGCGCGACGCCGCCATCGCCAGCGCCGCCCAGGGCAGCGCCAGCGTCGAGCAGGCCGCCGCCCAGCTTGAGGTGTCGCGTCAGAATCTGCAAAGCGTCATCGTCAACCGCGCCTCGCTGGAGGCGGATGTGGCAAACGCCCGCGCGGCGCTGGAGCTTGCCGAAATCGATCTGCAAAACACCCGCATCGTCGCCCCGCGCGACGGGCAGCTCGGCCAGATAACCGTCCGCCAGGGCGGCTACGTCACCGCCGGTACGCGACTCACCTCGCTGGTGCCGCCGCAGCACTGGATCATCGCCAATCTCAAAGAAACGCAGCTTGCCGATGTGAAAACCGGGCAGCGGGTCACCTTTACCGTGGACGCGCTGAATGACGAAAAATTCGAGGGCCGCGTGCAGAGCATTTCCCCGGCGACGGGCGTCGAATTCAGCGCCATCACGCCGGATAACGCCACCGGCAACTTTGTGAAAATCGCCCAGCGCATTCCGGTGCGCATAGAGGTGCTCGGCGACGCCGACAAACGCGCCCGTCTGCGCCCCGGCATGTCAGTGCAGGTCACGATTGACACCCACAGCGAGGAGCCATGATGCGTCGTTCTCTCGCCGTGCTGACCGTCGCCCTGCTGCTGGCGGGCTGTCATTCAGGCCGCGTCGAACAGGCGCAACCCACGCTTACGATCCCGCCCGCCTGGCGCGCCACGGTGGGGCCGTCGTCACCGACGGAGGGTTTCTGGTGGCGTAATTTTCATGACGCTGCCCTGAACCGTTATGTTGACCAGGCGCTGCGCTATAACAGCGACGTGCTGCTGGCGCGCGAGCGGGTGAATCAATACCAGGCGCAGGCGCAGGCCGCGCTTGGCGACCGCTTCCCGACGCTTGACGCAGGCTTTAGCGCCGGGCGCAGCCGTTCGCAGTCCGCCGCGACGGGCCTGCCGGTGTATGGCGATCTCTACAAGGGCAGCCTGAATGCGAGCTATAACGTCGATATCTGGGGCCAGTACGCCAGCGCCGCCGACGCCGCGCAGGCGAGCCTGGAAGCGCAGAAAGCCGCGGCGGCGGCCGCGAACCTGACGGTGGCGTCGCAGGTGGCGTCCGGCTATATCACGCTGCTGGCGCTCGATGAACAGCTGCGCGTGACCCGCTCGACGCTGGCGGCGCGCGAAGACGCGCTGAAACTGGCGAAGCGCCAGTATGAAACCGGCTACAGCTCGCGGCTGGAGCTGGTGCAGTCGGAATCCGAACTGCGCGCCACGCGCGCGCAAATTCCGCAGCTTCAGCATCAGATAACCCAGCAGGAGAACGCGCTCAGCATTCTCCTCGGTCAGAACCCCGGCGCAATTGCGCGCGGCGGCGAATTTGACGCCCTAAGCCCGCTCGCTATTCCGTCGCAGCTGCCCTCGTCGCTGTTAAACCGCCGCCCCGATATCGTGCAGGCCGAGCGGACGCTGGTGGCGAGTGATGCGCAGCTGAACGTCGCCCGCGCGCGCCTGCTGCCGGGGATCAATCTCACCGCCTCCGGGTCGCTGCAGGAAAACACGCTGCCGGAACTGCTCGCCAATCCGCTGCGGCTCTGGAGCGTGGGCGCAAGCGTGCTGGCGCCGCTGCTGAATCGCGAAGCGCTGAACGCGCAGGTCGATGTGACAACGTCACAGAAAAATCAGGCGCTATATAGCTATGAAAGCACCGTGCGTAACGCGTTTCGGGAAGTGAACGACAGCCTTGATGCGGTAGCGCGTCTTGGCGAACAGCTTGTCGAGCTACAGGCGCAGGAGCAGGCGGCGCAGGAGACGCTGCACATCGCGCATAACCGTTACCAGAACGGCTACGCCTCTTATCTTGATGAGCTGGACGCCAGGCGCACGCTCTTCTCTACCCAGCTTAACGTGGTGCAGGTGAAAAATAATCTGCTGCTGGCGCAGGTGGATCTGTACCGTGCGCTCGGCGGTGGCTGGCCCGGCGCAGTGACAGCCGATTAAAAACCATGCTATGCTGCTCATGTTACCTTTTGTTAACATAACAATTACTTATGAATAACATGGCGTGCCTGCGCGGCGCGCGTTAAGGAGAGCGGTTCTATGCAGCAAAAGTGGAGCGAGGTGGACGAGTATCTTCAGCAGGCGCTAATCGCAGAGGACCCGCTGATGGCGCAGGTGCTGGCAAACAATCACCAGGCAGGCCTGCCGCCGCATGACGTTTCACCTTTACAGGGCCAGTTTCTGGCGCTGCTGGTGATGATGACCGGCGCGAAACGGGTGCTGGAAATCGGCACGCTCGGCGCGTACAGCACGCTGTGGCTGGCGCGCGCGTTGCCGGATGACGGGCTGGTCGTGACGCTTGAGGCGAGTGCCGAACACGCCGAAGTCGCGGCGGCGAACCTGGCGCTGGCGAGCGTGGCGCCAAAGGTGCAGCTGCGCGTTGGCCCGGCGGCGGAGAGCCTGCCGCTCTACGCCGATGAGCCGCCGTTTGATTTGATTTTTATCGACGCCGATAAGCCGAACAACCCGCTTTACCTTGAGTGGGCGCTGACGCTGTCGCGCACCGGGACGGTGATTGTCGGCGATAACGTCGTGCGCGACGGCGCCGTGACCGATCCGCACAGCGACGATCAACGCGTGCAGGGCGTGCGCACGTTTATTGAGATGCTTGGCAACCATCCGCGCCTGCGCGCCACCGCCCTGCAAACCGTCGGCAGCAAAGGCTGGGACGGATTTACCCTCGCGGTGGTGAAGTAATTACGGTCTGACGGGTTGTGTGCGTTTTGACATGGCGGGTGCGCTACGCTTACCCGCCCTACGCCATACACAGGTTAACGTGGGTTTGTAGGGTGGGTAAGCGCAGCGCACCCACCATCATCCCTCACCGTCCCTCGCTAAAACCCAACAGACGACCCACCTACCCGCCGACCTGCTCCATCGCCTGCAATACGCGCTTGTCGGAGACCGGATACGGCGTGCCGAGCTGCTGGGCGAAATAGCTGACCCGCAACTCTTCTATCATCCAGCGGATCTCCTGCACGTCGTCATCGTCGCGGCGCGCGGGCGGCAGCTTGTTGAGCCACTGCTGCCACGCCTGCTGTACGGCTTCCACCTTCAGCATCTGCGCGCGATCGCGGTGCGGGTCGACGGCCATTTTCTCCAGGCGTTTTTCGATGGCGTTGAGATAACGCAGCGTGTCGCCGAGTCTCTTGTAACCGTTGCCGGTCACAAACCCGCGATACACCAGCCCGCTCATCTGGGCTTTGATGTCCGAGAGCCCGAGCGCCATCGTCATGTCCACGCGCCCTTTCAGCCGCTTGTTGATACTGAAGACCGCCGTCAGGATCTGCTCCACCTGTTTTGCGATATCCACGACGGTGTCGTTCAGCTCCGCGCGCACTTTCTCATGCAGCTGCGCAAAGCCTTCTTCGGTCCACACCGGCCCGCCGTTCTCAGCGATAAGCTTATCGACGCCGCAGGAGATGCAGTCATCAATCAGATCCAGCACCTTGCCATACGGGTTGAAGTAAAGCCCGAGTTTCGCTTTGTTCGGCAGCTTCTCGTGCAGATATTTAATCGGCGACGGAATGTTGAGCAGCAGCAGGCGGCGCAGGCCGCGCCACATGGCGCGCTGCTGCTCCTGCGGGTTGTCGAACAGCCGGATGCCGACGCTCTCTTTCTCATCCACCAGCGCCGGGAAGGCTTTCACCTGGTAGCCGCCGCGCTTCTGCTCGTAGCGTTCAGGTAGCGCGCCGAAGCTCCAGATATGCAGGCCGCTCTGCTCGATGCCGTCATCGGCTACCGCTGAGAGCGTCTCCTGCACTTTTTCCTTAAGCCCCTCTTTCAGCGCGCTGAGATCTCTGCCCTCACGCAGTTTTCGCCCTTTCTCATCCACAACGCGGAAGGTCATTTTCAGGTGATCGGGCACCTGTTCCACCTGCCACGCCTCGCGGTCGATGGTGACGCCGGTCATGCGACGCAGTTCGCGCTCCAGCGCGTCCAGCAGCGGCAACGCCAGCGGCGTGACGCGGCCTAAAAACGCCTCGGCGTAGTTCGGCGCGGGCACGAAATTGCGGCGCACCGGCTTCGGCAGAGATTTGATCAGCGCGATAATCAGCTCGCGGCGCATCCCCGGCACCTGCCACTCAAAGCCCGCCTCTTCCACCTGGTTTAACAGCGGCAGCGGAATATGCACCGTCACGCCGTCGGCGTCGCCGCCCGGTTCAAACTGATAGGTCAGGCGCAGTTTCAGGTTGCCCTGATGCCAGAAGTTCGGGTAGTCGAGTTTGCTGACTTTCTCCGCGCCCTCTTTAATCAGCATGCTCTTTTCGAAATTGAGCAAGTCCGGCGTCTCGCGGCTCGCCGTCTTCCACCAGCTGTCGAAGTGGCGCGCGGAGATGGCCTCATGGCTGATGCGCTGGTCGTAAAACTCAAACAGTGTGTCGTCATCCACCAGAATGTCGCGGCGGCGCGATTTGTGCTCCAGCTCTTCCACTTCGGCGCGCAGTTTCTGGTTGTCGCGGAAAAAGGCGTGGCGCGTCTGCCAGTCGCCTTCCACCAGCGCGTGGCGGATAAACAGCTCGCGGGAGAGCGTCGGGTCAATCTGGCTGTAGTTGACGCTACGCGCCGCCACAATCGGCAGGCCATAAAGCGTGACTTTTTCGCTCGCCATCACCGCGCCCTGCGCGCGCTCCCAGTGCGGCTCGCTGTATGAGCGCTTAATGAGGTGCTGCGCCACCGGCTCGATCCACTCCGGGTCGATACGCGCGGCGATGCGGCCCCACAGGCGGCTGGTTTCCACCAGCTCCGCTACCATCACCCACTTCGGCGGCTTTTTAAACAGCCCGGAGCCTGGGAAAATCGAGAAACGGGCGTTGCGCGCGCCGGTGTACTCCTGCTTATCGGCGTCTTTCATGCCGATGTGCGACAGCAGGCCAGTGAGGAGCGCAGTGTGCACCTCGCGATAACCTGCCGGTTCGCTGTTCACCGGAATGCCGAGCTCTTTCACCACCTGGCGCAGCTGGGTGTAGATATCCTGCCACTCGCGTACGCGCAGATAGTTAAGGTAATCGGTGCGGCACAGACGGCGGAACTGGTTAGAGGAGAGCGCCTTCTGCTGCTCGCCGAGGTAGTTCCACAGGTTCACGAACGCCAGGAAATCGGACTCTTTATCGTGGAAGCGGCGGTGTTTTTCATCGGACGCCTGCTGTTTATCCAGCGGGCGCTCGCGCGGATCCTGAATAGAGAGCGCCGAGGTAATAATCATCGCCTCGCGCACACAGCCGTGCTTTTGCGCCTCCAGCACCATGCGCGCGAGACGGGGGTCCACCGGCAGTTGCGAAAGCTGACGGCCCAGCGGGGTGAGCTTATAGACCGCCGCCTGCGCGTCGGTGGTAATGGCCCCGAGTTCTTCCAGCAGCCGTACGCCATCCTGAATATTGCGCTTGTCCGGCGCTTCGACAAACGGGAACGCCGCGATATCGCCCAGACCCAGCGCGGTCATCTGCAGAATAACGGACGCCAGGTTGGTGCGCAGGATTTCCGGGTCGGTAAATTCCGGGCGCGAGAGGAAGTCGTCTTCGGAATACAGCCGGATACAGATGCCTTCCGAGACGCGGCCGCAGCGCCCTTTACGCTGGTTGGCGGAGGCCTGGGAGACCGGCTCAATCGGCAGGCGCTGCACTTTGGTGCGATAGCTGTAGCGGCTGATGCGCGCGGTGCCGGGGTCGATGACATATTTAATGCCCGGCACGGTGAGCGAGGTTTCCGCTACGTTCGTAGCGAGCACAATGCGCCGCCCTGAGTGCGGCTGAAAGACCCGGTTCTGCTCGCTGTTGGAGAGCCGCGCATAGAGCGGCAGCACCTCGGTATGCGGCAGGTTGAGCTTCATCAGGCCGTCGGCGGTGTCGCGAATTTCGCGCTCGCCGCTCATAAAGATGAGGATGTCGCCCGGCCCTTCGCGGCCCAGTTCGTCCACGGCGTCGAAAATCGCCTGCAGCTGATCGCGCTCGGTATCGTCAGCGTCCTCCACGATCGGGCGATAGCGAACCTCGACCGGGTAGGTACGGCCAGAGACTTCGATAATCGGCGCGTTATTAAAGTGGCGCGAGAAACGCTCAGGATCGATGGTCGCAGAGGTGATGATGATTTTCAGATCCGGGCGCTTTGGCAGCAGCTCGCGCAGGTAGCCCAGCAGGAAATCGATATTCAGGCTGCGCTCGTGCGCCTCATCGATGATGATAGTGTCGTACTGCATCAGCAGCCGGTCCTGCTGGATTTCCGCCAGCAGAATACCGTCGGTCATCAGCTTGACCATCGTGTTGTCGCTGACGTGATCGCTAAAGCGCACTTTATATCCGACGCAGCCGCCCGGCTCGGTTTGCAGCTCTTCGGCGATGCGGTTGGCGACGGTGCGCGCAGCCAGACGACGCGGCTGGGTATGGCCGATAAGCCCTTTCACCCCGCGGCCCAGCTCCATGCAGATTTTCGGCAGCTGGGTGGTTTTCCCGGAGCCGGTTTCCCCGGCCACGATAACGACCTGATGGTCGCGCACCGCGTTGAGGATATCCTGTTTCTTCTGGCTGACCGGCAGGTTTTCCGGGTAGGTGATGGCCGGACGCGCGGCTTCACGCAGCAGGACACGTCCTGCCGCTTCGTCTATCTCCTGAGAGAGCTGTTCGAAAAGCGCCTGCTGAGATTCAGTATTTTTAATCTTTTTCGCGCCATGCAGACGGCGAGCGAAGCGGCTTTTGTCGCGCAGCATCAGCGAGTCGAGGCGTGCCATCAGGGCAGAGAGTGTAATATTTTGTTTTTCCATCATTGAGTTATATGGCCCGTGTCAGGCCCGTCAAATCAAAAGGTTTCATTAAGCGTAGAGTACCACAACACGGACAGGCGCGCCTTGTTCAAAAAATTAGAACATAGACTTCGATATATTGCGCTATCACTGCACCAGGTTTGTGAATAGAGTTGTGCTCAAGCAACGGGGGCAACCGCCCTGACAACCAAATCAAAAAGGAACATTCTATGAGCAAAGTACTCGTTCTGAAGTCCAGTATTCTGGCAGGTTACTCCCAGTCCAACCAGCTTTCCGACTACTTCGTTGACCAGTGGCGTGAAAAGCACAGCGCGGATGAAATCACCGTGCGCGATCTGGCCGCGAACCCGGTACCGGTGCTGGATGGTGAACTGGTGGGTGCCCTGCGTCCGTCAGACGCGCCGCTGACCCCGCGTCAGCAGGAAGCGCTGGCGCTCTCTGATGAACTGATTGCCGAGCTGAACGCGCACGATGTGATTGTTATTGCGGCGCCGATGTACAATTTCAACATCCCGACCCAGCTGAAAAACTACTTTGACCTCGTAGCCCGCGCTGGCGTGACGTTCCGCTACACCGAGAAAGGCCCGGAAGGTCTGGTGAACGGCAAACGCGTTATCGTGCTGACCAGCCGCGGCGGTATTCATAAAGACACCCCGACCGACCTGGTGACCCCGTATCTCTCCCTTTTCCTGGGCTTTATCGGTATGACCGACGTGAAATTCGTGTTCGCCGAAGGCATCGCGTATGGCCCGGAAATGGCGACCAAAGCGCAGAGCGACGCGAAAGCCGCTATCGACGCGCTGATCGCGGCGTAAGAGACGCCAGCGACAAAAAACCGCCCTTCGGGGCGGTTTTTTTATGGGCGAACGGCAGCGTTACACCACCACCCACGGCGTTTCGTCGAGCGAAAAACAGAGCGTGTTGTCGCGGACATAATAGGGAATGGTGTAGGTGCGCGGATCGTGCATGTTGCGATCGCAGCACGGCTCGAAGTAATGCACCAGGCAGCGGAAGGTAAACGTGCTGTCTGTCACCCCGGTTATCTCAAACGACTCTGGCTGATACGCGTAGCGGATATCATCCGGATGCTCGGACATCACCAGCGTTTTAAACAGCCCGGCGTTGGCGCGCAGGGTATCTGCGATAGCGGACAACGACGGCGCGCCGTCCAGCGGCAGAGTATAGTCAGTGGACATAAGGTTTCTCCTGTAAGAACGCGCCCCGAGCGTGACACAGGGGCACGCGTTCGTCTGTTACCCGTGGGGGGTAGCGGCGCTATTTTTTCATCCAGCGGCCATTAATGCCGCGCACATATTCCCCGGTTTTACTGCGCTCCACCAGCTTCTGGCCCGCCATTTGCGCCACCGTATCGACCGGCAGACCGTTCTGGCGCGCCACCTCCCGGTAGCTTTCAGCGCGCGCCTGATTGATGCGCGCCACAAGCGCCGTAGTGTCGGCATCCTGCGCCCGCGGCGCGAGATAGCCGCTCAACGTTTCGCCCACGCGCCCCTGGGCGCGGGCCTCTTCCAGCGTCAGCGCGACGCTGACGGGGCTTGCCAGCAGCAAGACCAGCGTTAACAGCAGCAGGCGTTTCATCGTCTCGCCTCCTCAGAAGAGATCGCTGCGGCGTTGCAGCAACGCCTCGACGTCTTTATCCACTTTAATATGGATGTCGTGTTCGATTTTGACGTTCATATTAATGGTAATCGGCTCTTTTGGCGCCGCCACTTCGATACGCGGCGTACAGCCGCACAGGGCCATGATGATGGCGCCCGACAGCAGCGCGGTTACGGTTTTCATGGTTGCTCCTCGCAGGTCTTCCCTGACGTTGCCTTGCAGCGCGCGGCGGGCAGCGTCGCGTGTTGCTCAAGCCAGGACTGTAAATTGTCGCCAAAGCGTAAACTGCGCCACAGCGTGAAAAGATTTTCCTGATGCTGATAGTTAAGCCGCACGCCGCTTTTTTTGCCGTCGACGTGGCTTTCGCCCTGGAATTCCGAGCGCATGCGCAGCACGCCGAGGTTATCGACGTCGATCCGCGTCCAGGAGCGGGAAATCTCCATATAACGCAGCCAGTTGACCGCCGCGGCCGCCGCCGCGTTATCGCGCGCCATCGCGTCGGCCATCTCTTTATCGACGCGCAGCGTCAGCGGGCCGGGGCTGGTAAGCCAGCCATCATGCACAATCCACTGCGGGTTATCGAGCCAAAGCGGCAGCGCGCCGTTAATCGCCCCCGACAGCGCCACCTGTTTGACATTGGTCGCGGTTATCAGCTCGCTTGACGAGATATTCTCCAGGCGCAGCAGCGCGGGCGTGTGCTGCGGCATCCGCAGCTGCTGCATACGGACGCTGCCGCCGAGCAGCGACGCGCTGACATCGCTTAGCACCAGCGGACGCGCCTCGCTCCACGGGTAGCTGCCCTGGAGCGACGCGGTGATGTCCCGCGCCGGCACCTGGCTTTGGATCTCCGCAATTCGCAGGCGCACCGGCCCGCGCGTGCCGAGCTGCCAGGTGGCATCGCGAAAACGAAACGGCAGCACGAAATCGACGCCGTTAAACTGGTTGTCTTTAGTCCAGGCGCTGCCCTGTTTCACCACGCCATGCCCGCCCGCCTCGACGCCCTGACTGGCGGCGGCGGAAAACGCCACCTGGGCATAAAAGCCGCCGTCGCGCAGCAGCAGTTTCCAGTCTGGCGGTAGCAGCGGCTGGAACACCGCGAGCGGCTGCGGCGCCCACCACGCCTGACCGCGCAGTCGCTCACCGTCCCAGCGGCCATTGACGCGCACCGGCCCTATCTCGCCCGCGTGCAAATCGCCCTTAAACTGGAATGCGCTCGGGTCGCGCCCGCTGACGCTGAAGTTAAGCGTCGAGGGTGGAAGACTCGCCCCGCTCGCAAAGCGAGTTTCTCCGGCGTCAAGCTTCAGCGCGCCTTCCAGCGCCTGCGCCGTTTCCCCCCGCGCCCAGCGCACCGGCGTGCTGAGCGCGAGCTGCGGATGCCCGACCGTCACGCTGCCATAACGCCATTGATCGAAACGGGTGTTCAGTTCGCTGAGCGTAATCACCTCATCGCGCCACTCGCCGCGCCCGGCGATGGACCAGCGCGACTGCACTGGCTCGAACGTGCCGTTACCCCAGTAGCGCCAGCGCCACAGCCCCGCATCCGGCAGGAAATCGTCGGCGCGGCCATCGAGATGCAGCAGCATGTCGCCCTGCCCGGGCTCGCTGGCGCGCGCGATAGCCTGGAGTCGTCCGTCGACGCCCTTTTCGGTCACGGTGACGCCCGCAAGCGGCCAGCGGATCTCTTCAATATTCAGCGCGTCAATCACGCGACCGCGCGAGCGCAGCAGCGCGCCCGGCAGAAAGCGCAGCTCGGGCGACAGCAGCGGGCCGCCGAGCGTGGCGGGCAGGCTCGCGTAGAACGCCAGCGCGTCCTGTTTGGCCTCGCCGGTAATGCGCAGCGGCATAGCGCTCTGGCGCAGGCTGAGCGTGCCGGGGCCGAAAGTCAGCACCGCGTTGCCCTTACCCGCGCTGCCCTGCGTGACCACGTTCAGGCGTCCGCTGACGCGCGCGGCCTCAAGGCCGCCGCGCCAGTTCTCCACGCGCAGCCCCACGCGCCCGCTCAGCGGAAACCCCTGATACGGCCAGCGCCAGCGACCGTCGCTGAAGGCGAACGCGTCGTGCCCGGCCTGCCACGGCAGATCCAGCAGCGGGTCGGGATCGTCTTCGGCGAAGACCAGCAGTTGCCCCTCCCCGCCGCGCCACTCCAGCTGCGCACGGGCGTGATACGGCGCCTGCGGCAGCGAAAACCGCGCCTGCGCCGCGCCTTTGGTGGGGATGCCGTCCGGCATCAGCCCCAGCGTGAACTCGCCGAGTAGCGAGACCGGCGGCTGGCCGTCAAAAGCGTGAAAGCGCAGGCGCTCCACCTTCAGCGCCTGCCCGGCAAGGCGGGTCTGGATTTCGAGCTTCTGACCAGTGAATGTCACCACCTGCGCCTGCGGGCTCAGGGTCGCCTGCAGGGCACCTACGTAATCGGCGAGGTCAACGAGCGTCAGGCGCGCGATATCCACCTCGCTTTCCGGCAGCATCGACTGCCACTGGGCGAGCGTGCGCGGCGCGCCGGGCGCGGGGTCGTCGGGAATGGCGCTGACGCAGCCGGTGTTGAGCGTGAGCGCATCAAGATGCAGCCGCCAGCGCGCCGGGTGGCTTAAGACGACGTTTTGCGCATGGGCGAGTTCGCACTCGCCGGCGAAATAGCGCAGGTCCGGCAGGACGATAGCGGAACGGGTCAGGCGCGGACGCTGCTCCAGCGCGATGCGCGTTCCCTGCGGCAGCCAGACGCCAGCCAGCGTCGGCAGCCAGTAGCCTGCGGTTAACAGCAGAGCGAGCGGCAGCAGCACAACCAGAAGTAATAAAGCGATGACGGCTCTGTATTTACCCTTCATGGGCCGTTAATATCCTGATTCAGCGAGAATTTATGCCGAAGAAAGCGTTTATTGTGACACCTTTAACAGGCCAGGTGAAGCCAGGGCGGCTCTGAAAGCATAGTTGACCTAGAATTAGAGGTAAGCCCCTGTCCGACAATTAATTTTTAAACTTTGTACGCTTTTTTTAATTATGCTAACGTGATCACAGAAAATCACTGGAGAAAGTCTTATGAAACTGGCGGTTTATAGCACAAAGCAGTACGACAAAAAGTATTTGCAGCATGTTAACCAGGAATATGGCTTCGATCTTGAATTTTATGACTTCCTTTTAACCGAACGCACGGCGAAAACCGCTATTCATTGCGACGGCGTCTGTATTTTCGTTAACGACGACGGCAGCCGTCCGGTGCTGGAAGAGCTGAAAAAGCATGGCGTGAAGTTTATCGCGCTGCGCTGCGCGGGCTTTAACAACGTTGACCTCGACGCGGCGAAAGAGCTTGGCCTGAAAGTGGTGCGCGTACCGGCCTATTCGCCGGAAGCCGTGGCGGAGCATGCCGTCGGCATGATGATGTGTCTGAACCGCCGTATTCACCGCGCCTACCAGCGCACCCGCGACGCCAACTTCAACCTTGAAGGGCTGACCGGGTTTACCATGTACGGCAAGACCGCGGGCGTTATCGGCACCGGGAAAATCGGCGTCGCGGCGCTGCGCATCCTGAAAGGCTTCGGTATGCGCCTGCTGGCGTTCGACCCGTACCCGAGCGCCGCCGCGCTGGAGCTGGGCGTCGAATATGTCGACCTGCCTACGCTGCTGTCGCAATCCGATGTGATAAGCCTGCACTGCCCGCTGACGCCGGAAAACTATCATCTGCTGAACCAGAGCGCGTTCGAACAGATGAAAGACGGCGTGATGATCATTAACACCAGCCGCGGCGGTCTGATTGACTCCCAGGCGGCGATTGAAGCGCTCAAGCGCCAGAAAATTGGCGCACTGGGCATGGACGTTTACGAGAACGAGCGCGATCTGTTCTTCGAAGATAAATCCAACGACGTGATCCAGGATGACGTGTTCCGCCGTCTTTCCGCCTGCCACAACGTGCTGTTCACCGGCCATCAGGCGTTTCTGACCGAAGAGGCGTTAATCAGCATCTCCGAAACCACGCTTGGTAACCTGCGCCAGCTGGAGCGCGGCGAAACCTGCCCCAACGAACTGGTGTGACAAGACCGGCGCGCCATCTGGCGCGTCGCGTCCTTTACCTCCGGGAGACCTTCATGAAAAAAATCCTCATTCCTCTGCTGGCGGGCATGGCGCTTGCAGGCTGCCAGAGCACCTCCTCTTCGTCGCACATCACGCCGGAAACGCTGCAACACCACCGTTATGTGCTGCAAACCGTTAACGGCGCGCCGCTCGACGCCACGCGTCGCGTGCCGGAGCTGAGCTTTGGCGAGCAGATGCACGTTTCCGGCAGCATGTGTAACCGCTTTATGGGCCAGGGCGAACTGCATGGCGATACGCTAAAAGTGAACGGGCTGGCGTCGACGCGCATGCTGTGCGCCGAACCGCAACTGAATGAGCTTGATAAGCTGATTGGCGAGATGTTAAGCCAGGGCGCAACGGTGAGCGTGGAGAAACAGCAGCTCACCCTGCATTACCGCCAGTACACGCTGGTGTATAAACTGGCGGATCTGATGTAGCGAATCAGTACGCGGCGCAGGCGCCGGAGGCGAGCGCCGCTTCGCTGCAACGTTTGCCGTTGGGCAGCGCGCACATGCCGGTCGTTGTGCCGTCAAGCTGACGCGCGACCGACATCGAACCGCCCACCATCGCGCAGTTCGCCTGGCCTGCGCTCGACATCGCCGCCCGCATTCCCGGCGGTACGTGGGCCGCCGTGGCCTGCTGAACGGGTTCGCTGCTGCATGCCGATAACAGTAACGCGGCACATCCTACCCAAAACGCTGCTCGCATGTTTCTCCCCTTTCGTTGACAAGCAAAACCTGAGCATCATAGGCCGCCCGGCGCGGCGCGTCGAGATTCGCGCTGCTGCTTTTTTGGACAAAGACACATTTTTTTGCCTTTTTCAGCCAGGCGCGCTTGATCCTGCGCATAAAACCATTCACTTCGCGAATAGTCAGTACACAAAAACGAAAATCCCGCCCGCGGCCCTTTGCTAAAATTCCCTTATTACTAGAGGGTCTGTTTTTTTACGCTGACCTGACAATGTGTCGCAATGTAAGGGTCTCTTATGATTACTATCGACGGCAACGGCGCAGTCGCTTCAGTCGCTTTTCGCACCAGTGAAGTTATCGCGATTTACCCCATCACACCGAGTTCCACTATGGCGGAGCAGGCCGATGCCTGGGCGGGCAACGGCATGAAAAACGTCTGGGGCGACGTGCCGCGCGTGGTGGAGATGCAATCCGAGGCGGGCGCTATCGCCACCGTCCACGGTGCGCTCCAGACCGGCGCGCTCTCCACGTCGTTCACTTCTTCCCAGGGCCTGCTGCTGATGATCCCGACGCTCTACAAGCTCGCGGGCCAGCTCACGCCATTTGTTTTGCACGTCGCGGCGCGCACCGTGGCCACCCATGCGCTGTCGATTTTTGGCGATCACTCGGACGTCATGGCCGTGCGCCAGACGGGCTGCGCGATGCTCTGTGCGGGCAGCGTCCAGGAGGCGCAGGATTTCGCGCTGATTTCCCATATCGCCACGCTGAAAAGCCGCGTGCCGTTTATTCATTTCTTCGATGGGTTTCGCACCTCGCACGAGATCAACAAAATCGCGCCGCTGGCCGATGAGACGATCCGCGCGCTGCTGCCGCAGGCGGAGATCGACGCCCACCGCGCCCGCGCGCTGAACCCGGAACACCCGGTCATTCGCGGCACCTCCGCCAACCCGGACACCTATTTCCAGTCCCGCGAGGCGACCAATCCCTGGTATAACGCGGTCTATGACCATGTTGAGCAGGCGATGAACGATTTCGCCGCCGCCACGGGCCGCCAGTACAAGCCGTTTGAATATTACGGCCACCCGCAGGCCGAACGGGTCATTATTCTGATGGGCTCCGCCAGCGGCACCTGCGAAGAAGTGGTGGACGAGCTGCTCACGCGCGGCGAGAAAGTGGGCGTGCTGAAAGTGCGTCTGTTCCGCCCGTTCAGCGCGCATCATCTGCTGGAAGCCCTGCCGCACAGCGCGCAGCGCATCGCGGTGCTTGATCGCACCAAAGAGCCGGGGGCGCTCGCCGAGCCGCTCTACCTGGATGTCATGACCGCGCTTGCCGAGGCCGTTAACCGCGGCGAGCGCGACCGCCTGCCGCGCGTTATCGGCGGCCGTTACGGGCTTTCGTCCAAAGAGTTCGGCCCGGACTGCGTGCTCGCGGTGTTTAACGAGCTGAGCGCCGCGCAGCCGAAGCCGCGCTTTACCGTCGGCATCTATGATGACGTGACGCACCTGTCGCTGCCGCTGCCAGAGAACACGCTGCCTTCCCATGCGCGTCTCGAAGCGCTGTTCTACGGGCTTGGCAGCGACGGCAGCGTCTCGGCCACCAAGAACAACATCAAAATCATCGGCAACGCCACGCCGTGGTACGCCCAGGGCTATTTCGTTTACGACTCCAAAAAAGCGGGCGGCCTGACGGTGTCGCACCTGCGCGTCAGCGAGCGGCCCATTAACTCCGCGTATCTGGTAAGCCAGGCGGATTTTGTCGGCTGCCATCAGTTGCAGTTTATCGATAAATACCCGATGGCTGAGCGCCTCAAACATGGCGGTATTTTTCTCATCAACACCCCCTACCCGCCGGAAGAGGTCTGGCACCGGCTGCCGCAGGAAGTCCAGGCGGAGCTCAATAACAAAGAAGCGCGGGTGTATGTGGTTAACGCCGCGAAAATCGCCCGTGAATGCCAGCTAGGCGCGCGTATCAACACCGTGATGCAGATGGCGTTTTTCCATCTCACACAGATCCTGCCGGGGGATAGCGCGCTGGAGGCGCTACAGGGCGCTATCGCCAAAAGCTACAGCAGCAAAGGCCAGGAGCTGGTGGCGCGTAACTGGCAGGCGCTGGCGCTGGCCCGCGAATCGGTCTGCGAAGTGGCGCGCCAGCCGGTCGACGCGCAGAGTCATCTGCGCCCGCCGGTCGTCTCCGACGCTGCGCCCGATTTCGTGAAAACCGTCACCGCCGCGATGCTCGCCGGGCTTGGCGACGCGCTGCCCGTTTCCGCGCTGCCGCCGGACGGCACCTGGCCGCTCGGCACCACGCAGTGGGAGAAACGCAATATCGCCGAGGCGATCCCCATCTGGAAGGAAGAACTCTGCACGCAGTGCAACCACTGCGTCGCTGCCTGTCCACACTCGGCGATCCGCGCCAAAGTGGTGGCGCCTGAAGCCCTCGCCGACGCGCCCTCTTCGCTTGCCTCGTTGGATGTGAAATCGCGCGACATGCGCGGCCAGAAATATGTGCTCCAGGTGGCGCCGGAAGACTGCACCGGCTGTAACCTGTGCGTCGAGGTCTGCCCGGCGAAAGACCGCCAGAACCCGGAAATTAAAGCCATCAATATGATGTCGCGCCTGGAGCATGTGGAGGAAGAAAAACGCCACTACGATTTCTTCCTGGGGCTGCCGGAAATCGACCGCAGCACGCTTGAGCGTATCGACATCCGCACCTCGCAGCTCATTACGCCCTTGTTTGAATACTCCGGCGCCTGCTCCGGCTGCGGCGAAACGCCCTATATCAAGCTGCTGACCCAGCTCTATGGCGATCGGCTGCTTATCGCCAACGCTACCGGCTGTTCGTCGATTTACGGCGGCAACCTGCCCTCGACGCCTTACACCACCGACGCGAACGGCCGCGGCCCGGCCTGGGCTAACTCGCTGTTTGAAGATAACGCGGAGTTCGGCCTCGGTTTTCGCTTAACGGTTGACCAGCACAAAGCGCGCGTGGAGCGCCTGCTGACGCAGTTCGCCGACAAACTGACGCCGGAACTGTACGAGGCGCTGCGAAGCGACGCCACGCCTGACGTGCGCCGCGAACAGGTCGCCGCGTTACGCCAGCAGTTACGCGATGTGGAGGGCGCGCAGGCCCTTCTGACGGATGCCGACGCGCTGGTGGAGAAATCCATCTGGCTGATTGGCGGCGACGGCTGGGCATATGACATCGGCTTCGGCGGGCTCGACCATGTGCTGAGCCTCACCGAAAACGTCAATATTCTGGTGCTCGATACGCAGTGCTATTCGAATACCGGCGGCCAGGCATCGAAGGCGACGCCGCTCGGCGCGGTAACGAAATTCGGCGAGCACGGCAAGCGAAAAGCGCGCAAAGATCTGGGCGTGAGCATGATGATGTACGGGCATGTTTATGTGGCGCAGATTTCGCTTGGCGCGCAGCTTAACCAGACGGTGAAAGCGATTCAGGAGGCGGAAGCCTACCCCGGCCCGTCGCTGATTATCGCTTACAGCCCCTGCGAAGAGCACGGCTATGATCTGGCGCTGAGCCATGACCAGATGCGCCAGCTCACCGCGACGGGCTTCTGGCCGCTGTACCGCTTCGACCCGCGCCGCGCCGACGAAGGCAAGCTGCCGCTGGCGCTCGACTCGCGTCCGCCGTCGGACGCGCTGGCGGAAACCCTGCTTGCCGAGCAGCGCTTCCGTCGCCTGAATGCGCAGCAGCCGGAGGTGGCGGAGCAGCTCTGGAAAGACGCCGCCGCCGACCTGCAAAAACGCTACGACTTCCTGGCGCAGCTCGCGGGCAAAGCCGAAAAAGCCAGCGAGTAATTTAGCGCTTCGCGTTATCGCCCCTGTTTTTGGCAGGGGCGTTTTCACCCAGCCCCTCGCGGCTTAATACGGGGTACCAGGTAAATTTATCGCCGGTGGTGCATTTCACCGCCACGCCATTTAAATCTCCGTTCTTCAGAAAAAACCCACGGTACTGATTTTCTCCCACCGCTAAATAACGCGTTTTTTCGCCGAGATCATAAATGGTCTGGTAACGATCGGCGCAACGAAACGTACTGCGCGTGTCGAACTGGTAAAAGTTATTCATCAGCGCGCCGCCGAGAGTACGAACATTCGACAACATTAATCCCGGCAAAATACAGGCGAATGCCACGACTAATATTATCTGACTGCTCATAGATATTCTGACGCGTTTCTTGCGCTGCTTGAGGAACACTTCCATCACGCCTGAGATAACCATCACGACAAAATAGGCAATATTCACAATGATAAATGCCGCTACAAAGAGCGTCAGCGCCCAGGTGGTATACGGCATCTGCACCGCTGTGATATCCCAGGACTCCAGCAAAATACCGCTGGCGAACATTTTTGCGAGAAACAACACAAGCCCTAACCCCAGCGTGAGGGCTTTGCTAAAGAGCGACGCGACTCGCGGGGAAAACACACTCAGACAGAAGAGATAGGTTTGTGTCAGGCTGCCCGCGCCGAATAAACAGGAAGCGCCCACCAGCGACCAGACTATAAAGCCGGGCATATGGGCGACCGCCAGCAGAAAGCCCACCGAGAGCAAGAGCATGGCGGTGCGCGACAGCGAGACCGAGACTTTGACTTTACTGTACTGCTTGCGCGGTAAAAACCGCTTCAGGCGTTTGCGCTCCTGGGCGTGAAACCCCGCGTGCCCCTGAAATTCGACGACATAGGCGCAAATCCACAGCATATTAAACCAAAGCGCCGCACCGACGAGCGACGGGTGGTGGGTTTTATTGGCGCTGGCGAGCAAAATGAGCGTAATGATCCAGTTGATGCACCAGAAGAGAATAAGCGCGGGCAGCTGGCGCGAGAGTTTGTGCAATACAGCGAACATGACTTTCCCTGAGCCTGAAATGCCTGTCAAAAAGGATGGCGGAAGCGCCCACCATAATGAGAAATAGTTTTAGTGGCAACCTGCCCGAAGGGTTGTAATTACCCGACGTCATTATTGGGTTTTAAATAATAATAACGACTCCCCCTCCCTGAATTACGCGCGGCGACCAGTATAATCTGAAGGTGTTATTGGTTATACTCCGCCGCCTGCCTGCAAGGGTTTCATAAAAACGACGGAGAAAAAGATGCATACATTAGGAATGATTATTGGCGCGCTGATTGTTGTTTTTATCGTCATGGCGATGAAAAAGCGTAAGCGTTAATGCCGCACGCCAGCGCCGCGTCCCTGCGGCGCTTGTGTTTTACAGCGACATATCCACCACAATACGCCCGGTAATTTTGCCGTTGCGCATACGGTCGAAAATATCGTTGATATTCTCCAGCGGCTCCACCGCAATCTCCGCCGCCACTTTTTTATGCCCGGCGAAATCCAGCGCTTCCTGCAAATCCTTACGGGTGCCCACGATAGATCCGCGCACCGTCGTGCCGTCCAGCACCATATCGAAGATAGAGAGATCGAATTTGCCCGGCGGCAGACCGTTTAACACCATCGTGCCGCCGCGACGCATCATGGTGGTCGCCTGCGCGAACGCTTTCGGCGATACCGCCGTCACCAGCACGCCTTTCGCGCCGCCGAAAGTGTCGTGGAAATAGGTGCCCGGATCGACCTCCAGCGCGTTGGCGGTGACCTGCGCCCCGAGACGTTTGGCGAACGCCAGCTTGTCATCGTCGATATCCACCGCCGCCACGTTCAGACCCATCGCGTTGGCGTACTGGATAGCCAGATGCCCTAACCCGCCGATACCGGAAATCACCACCCAGTCGCCCGCTTTGGTGTCGGTCATCTTCAGCCCTTTATAGACCGTGACGCCCGCGCAGAGGATGGGCGCGATACTGTTGAAATCGACGTTATCCGGCAGAATGCCGACGTAGTTGGCGTCGGCGAGACAATATTCGGCGAAGCTGCCGTTTACCGAATAGCCGGAGTTTTGCTGGCCGTGGCAGAGCGTTTCCCAGCCGCCGAGACAGTGTTCGCAGTGGCCGCACGCGGAGTAGAGCCACGGCACGCCGACGCGATCGCCCTCTTTGATATGCGTCACGCCCTGGCCGACCGCCACCACGTGCCCCACGCCCTCATGCCCCGGAATAAACGGCGGATTCGGCTTCACCGGCCAGTCGCCTTCGGCGGCGTGGAGATCGGTATGGCAGACGCCGGTGGCGGCGATTTTCACCAGCACCTTGCCCGGCGTCACTTCCGGCACCAGCACTTCCTGGATCTCCAGCGGTTGCCCGAAGGCTTTGACCACTGCCGCTTTCATTTTCATCACTTTCATCGGTCACCTCGTTAACGGATAGTTCAGATGGATCAGAAAAGGTTCAGAGGCTGGATGTCGTAGCTGACCAGCAGATTTTTCACCTGCTGGTAATGCTCCAGCGCTTTCTTGTGGGTTTCGCGGCCGATACCGGAATTTTTGTAGCCCCCAAAGGCGGCATGGGCCGGATACAGGTGGTAGCAGTTGGTCCAGACGCGGCCCGCTTTGATTTCGCGGCCCATGCGCCAGGCCAGATTGGTGTCGCGCGTCCAGAGACCCGCGCCGAGGCCAAATTCGGTGGCATTCGCAAGCTTCAGCGCCTCGTCGGCGTCTTTAAAGGTGGTGATACCGATAACCGGCCCGAAGATTTCTTCCTGGAAGAAGCGCATCTCGTTTTCGCCTTTAATCAGCGTCGGCTCGATGTAGAAGCCCTTCTCCAGCGCCGCGCCGTGGTTCAGGCGCGAGCCGCCCGCGAGGATCTGACCGCCCTCGCCGCGCGCGATGTCGATGTAGGAGAGAATTTTGTCGAACTGCTCCTGAGAAGCCTGCGCGCCTATCATGGTCTCGGTGTCATAGGGGTCGCCTTTACGAATGTTGGCCATACGCGCCAGCACGCGCTCCATAAAGGGTTCGTAAATCGATTCCTGAATCAGGGCGCGGGACGGACAGGTACACACTTCGCCCTGGTTAAAGAAGCCCAGCACCAGCCCTTCAGCCGCTTTTTCGATAAATTCAGGTTCTGCCTGCATGATGTCGGCAAAGTAAATATTAGGCGACTTCCCGCCAAGCTCCACGGTGCTGGGGATAATACTTTCCGCCGCGCACGAGAGAATGTGCCGCCCGACCGGCGTGGAGCCGGTAAACGCGATTTTATCGATGCGCTTGCTGCGCGCCAGCGCTTCGCCCGCCTCCTGACCGAAACCGTGTACCACGTTGACCACGCCCGGCGGCAGCAGATCGCCGATAAGCTCCATCAGCACCGAAATGCCAAGCGGGGTCTGTTCAGCGGGTTTAAGCACCACGCAGTTGCCCGCCGCGAGCGCCGGCCCAAGTTTCCAGGCGGCCATCAGGATCGGGAAGTTCCAGGGGATGATCTGGCCGACCACGCCGAGCGGTTCATAAATGTGATAGGCGACGGTGTACTGATCGATTTCCGCCACGCTCCCCTCCTGCGCGCGCAGGCAACCGGCAAAGTAACGGAAGTGATCCACCGCCAGCGGGATATCGGCGTTGAGCGTTTCGCGCACGGGTTTGCCGTTATCCCAGCTTTCGGTGAGCGCCAGTTGTTCGATATGGCCCGCCATGCGGTCGGCAATTGCCAGCAGCAGGTTCGAGCGCTCCTGCACGCTGGTTTTGCCCCAGGCGGGCGCGGCGGCGTGTGCCGCATCCAGCGCGCGTTCGATATCGGCAGCGCCTGAGCGCGGGAACTCCGCCACCACGGCGCCCGTCACCGGCGTCGTATTGGTGAAATATTGTCCTTCGACAGGCTCGACAAACTGACCGCCAATGTAATTTCCATAACGCTGTTTAAAGCTAACGAGAGCACCAGGCTGACCGGGGTGAGCATATTTCATGGCAGATTCCTCACTGTAGCGACAATCGGTTAAGCACAGTCTGCTGTGCGGCAGGGAGAGATAAGCAGTTCTTATGCCAGAATGTCGCACCCGGTAGCTTCCATTTTTAAATTCAATAAAAACAATATGTTTTGAAAAAATTGGCGTGCATTTCCGGGGCACTGCCTGCCCCGCGCCCCGGAAAATGTCGCGGAACTGTGTCATGTGTCGCAACACATGGAACACTAAACTGCTACATATTTGAAACATATACACTCACCGGAGAACGCCATGCCGCACAGCGCCTCGTTAACCTCCGCAGGCTTAACGCCGTACTGCGACGAGCTGTCTTTTCCGTGTCTGCTGAATGACTCCTGGCAGCGCAGCCAGCGCTATGGCCTGAGCCGCGGCGATGACGCGACCTCTTTTGTCAGCCGCGCGCTGCTGGAAGAGGCCCGATCGCAGCACGGCTGGCTGGACACGCTGGCGCGCCCGCTGATGCAGCGGCTCGGCGAGAGCCTGAACCGCCTGCCGTCGGTGGTTGTCGCCTCTGACGATACCGGCCTGGTGCTGGATACCTTCGGCAACAACCAGTTTCTGCATAAGGCGCAGCGCGTGGCGCTTGCCCCCGGCAACCTGTGGGGCGAACATGCGCGCGGCACCAACGCCATCGGCACCGCGCTGGCGCTGCACGCCCCCTGCGAAGTTCATGGCGACCAGCATTTCCTCAACCAGAACGCCGGGCTTTACTGCTACGGCGTGCCGGTGTTCCGTCCGGACGGACAAATCGCGGGCGTGCTGGATCTCTCCACCCCGGCGCAGCAGCCCGTGCCGGAAGCAGGCAGACTGATGCGCCAGGCGGTACGTCAGCTCGAACATGACTGGGTTATCGCCCAGCTTGACGCCCGTCAGTGGCTGCTGCGCCTGCACGCCGACCCCGCCGCGCTCGGGTCCGCCCAGGAATTGCTGCTGGCGTTTCGCGATAACTGTCTGGTGGCCGCCAATAAGCTAGCGATGGAGGAATTTAACCTTTCAACGGCCCATATCGGTACGCTGTCGCTCGACGCGCTGTTCCCGCAGACGCTGCCCGCAGACGACGGCGCGGCGCTCACCGCCAGCAATCAGCGGCGCTACCACGCCCGCAGCCAGCTTCCGGCGCGTCGCGTCTGGGCCGCCCGGCCTGCCGCCGCCCCGGAAGAAGAGAGCGGCGTGGAGACCGGCAAAGCGCTGCGGCTGCTGAACGCGGGCATCGCGCTGTGCATTACCGGCGAAACCGGCTGCGGCAAAGAGCACCTGAGCCGCCGCCTGCACCAGCAGAGCCAGTGGCGCGACGGTCCGTTTGTCGCTATCAACTGCGCCGCGCTGCCGGAGCAGCTTATTGAGTCGGAGTTGTTCGGCTACCAGCCCGGCGCGTTTACCGGGGCCAGCAGCCGGGGCTATATCGGCAAAATCCGCGAGGCCGACGGCGGCGTGCTGTTCCTGGACGAAATTGGCGATATGCCGCTGGCCATGCAGACCCGTCTGCTGCGGGTGTTGCAGGAGAAAAACGTGGTGCCGCTCGGCGGCACCCGCGCCGTGCCGGTGACGTTCACGCTTATCTGCGCCACCCACCGCCCGCTTGATGAGATGGTGGCGCAGGGCGCGTTTCGCGAAGATCTCTTTTATCGTATTGAAGAGTACCGGCTGCGCATTCCGCCGCTGCGCGAATGGCCCGCGCTACCGCGTTTTGTTCAGCGGCTCTGGCAGGAGCTGGGCGGCGTGCGGCGCGGCGTGACGCTTTCTTCCGATCTGGTGGCGCATCTCGCCCGCCTCCCCTGGCCCGGGAACGTGCGCCAGCTGGCAAGCCTGCTGAAAGTGCTGCTGGCGCTGGCGGATGACGGTGACGTTGTCACGTTAAGCGACCTGCCGCACCCGTACCGGCAGCCTGTAAAAGAAGAAACGGCGCCGCCTGAAGACCAGACCGCGCCGGATGTGGATGCCGTGTTGCACAGCGTTAACGGCAATATGAGCCTTGCGGCACGCAAGCTTGGCGTGTCGCGCAGCACGCTCTACCGGCGGCTGGAGAAACAGCGCGCCGCGCTGCGTTAGCGCAGGCGGCCGCTGATATCGCCAAGCGCGTCAATCGCCGTCTGCGGGTAACCGGCGGCGCGCAGGGGGGCGACAATCTCCTGCGCCAGTTCCGGCACATACCCCACCAGCAACTCCCCTTTGCCGCAGAACTCCGCCTCGCCGAGCGCGGCAGGCAGGATCATGCTCTGCGCGCGCTCAAGCGTGGTGGTCTGCCCGCCCGCGTTAACAGTGACCGGCGCGCCGATATTGGTCACGATACGCACCGAGGCGAAGCGGTAATCGTAGCAGGCGTCAAAGCGCCAGCGCTCCAGCGCGAAATAGGGCCCGGCGCAGCAGACCAGCCGCTGGACGGCGTCGCACGCCTCCAGCACCAGGCCGCGCTGCGGCTGGGTCAGCAGTTCGGGGCGCAGCTCGTCGAGGAGTTTATCGATATTGCGCGCCTGTTCTTCGGGCGGCACCGGCGAGCCATCTTCCATATTCCACGGCATCGCGTGCTGCTGAATATCGGAGGTCTGTTCTATTTCGTAGATCAGGGTATCCGGCCCGAAGGAGTGCAGCTGGCCGCCCGGCACGTAGAGCGTGTCGCCGGTTTTAAGCGGCAGACGGTACATCACGCGGTCGTAATCGCCCGCCAGCAGCGCCTCGCGGATAATCTCTTTTTTCATGCCGGTCTTGATGCCCGCAAGGCAGGTTGCGCCGGGCGCGGCCCAGAGAATATGCCAGGCTTCGGTTTTGCCGTTGGGCTGGTTTTCCAGCCGCTGCGCCGTCTCATCATTGGCATGCAGGTGCACCGGCAGCATGCCGCTGCCGTCGATAAACTTACTGAGCAGCGGAAAGTGCGGGCCGCGCCATCCCGGCGCGACCAGCTCATCAGGATAGCGCGTCGCCAGCTCGCGCAGTGAGGTGCCGGCAAGCGGCCCGTTGACGACGGTCGCTATCATGCCGTCGACATCGCTCACCTCCCACGTCTCGGCGATGCGCGTCTCTGGCAGTTCCGCCTTGCCGAGCTGCGTTTTAATGCGCGTGCCGCCGAAAATATGCGTCGCACGCGGCGTCGTCAGCTTAAGCGGATAGTTGAGCATCCCTCTCTCCTTTTATCAGATGACCGCCTGACCGCCGGTGACCGCGATGGTCGCGCCAGAGACGTAGCTTGCCTCGTCGCTCGCCAGCATCACATAGACCGGCGCCAGTTCGGCAGGCTGACCGGCGCGCGCCAGCGGCACCTGGCTGCCAAATTCTTTCACCTGCTCCGGCGGCATGGTGGACGGGATGAGCGGCGTCCAGATCGGGCCCGGCGCGACCGCATTGGCGCGAATACCTTTTTCCGCGAGCAACGCGGCCAGGCTTCCTGAGAAGTTCACGATAGCCGCTTTGGTGGCCGAATAGGCAATCAGCTTCGGTTTTGGCTGGTCGGCGTTAACCGACGCGGTGTTGATAATCGAACCGCCCGCCGGCATATGCGGCACCGCCGCTTTGCAGATCCAGAACATGCCGTAGAGGTTGGTTTTCATGGTGCGGTCGAACTCTTCATCGCTGATTTCATCAAGCGAATCGCGGGTCATCTGGAACGCGGCGTTGTTGACCACAATATCAATCTTGCCGAAGGCATCGGCGGCTTTCTGCACCAGCGCGCGGCAGTGGGCGGCGTCAGTGATATCGCCTGCCACCAGCACGGCTTTGCGGCCCGCCTCTTCCACCAGACGCGCGGTGTCTTTCGCATCGTCATGCTCATCGAGATAAGAAATAAGTACATCAGCGCCTTCGCGGGCGTAAGCAATCGCCACGGCGCGGCCAATACCGGAATCGCCACCGGTGATGATGGCGGCTTTACCGGCCAGACGGCCGGAGCCTTTATAGCTGGTTTCGCCGTGATCCGGCGTCGGCTGCATTTCGGCGGTGCTGCCTGGGACATTCTGCTGCTGTTCAGGGAATGGCGGTTGTGGACGTGTCGTCATGGTTTTCTCTCCTGTTTCTTTACATTTCGCGCGCCGCGATGGGCTTAATGCGCGAAAGACAGCGTGGGTTTCAGGAACCTGACGCTCGTGAGCGCCAACGTTAAATGCAGGTTTCAGTATAGTTGACGAGATATTTATGCAAGCGAAGCGGGAAACCAGACGGGTAATTTTTATCCACTGCGGGGCGTTATTATCCCGCAGAGATAAGGCGTAACGCGGGCTATTATCGAGGCGGTGGGTTAATAAAAAATAACATTAATTAACAATATGTTATGGTGTATTTATTTTTCATGGCGAGTCAAAAAAAATCCCATCGCGCACGGCAACATTATTCCAGCGCATACTTTACAACGCGCCGGAAATAACGCCGTGCAGACGCTGGCCTGCCCGGTGTTATTGGTCAGGCAAAGGCTACATATTAAGATCCACCCACAGGGCGGCATGATCGGACCCCGCCTGCTGCGGTTTTTTTAGCTCCGGGTAGACGTCCCACTTCACCGGGCGCTCGCCGGGCCACATCCCTTTGCGAATAACGCCGCCCGCGGTGACGCGCTCCCAGAGCGCAGGCGACAGGAGTATGTAATCCAGCTTATTGTTTTTGGCGCTGTTGCCCCAGGTGCCGGGAAAACCGCCGGTATCGAAATCCGGGTGCGTGAAGGCGTCGCGCAGATCGGTCTCCTGCAGAAGCGGTGACAGCGTGTCGCTGTCCGGCGTGTCGTTGAAGTCGCCCGCGATGGCGATGAACTGCTCGCCTTGGTCACGTCGCGCCTGATAAATCTCCGCCACCCGCTGTGCCTGCGCCTTGCGCCGCGCGTCAGAGTCCGCTTTGCCGCCGTAGCCTTTGCTTTTAAGGTGATTGACCATCACCCACAGCGTGTCGCCGCTCGCGAGCGGGACCGCGTATTCCGGGCAGTCGCGGGAGAAAATCAGCTGGCCGCGCGCGTCGCGATCGTCCACATGGCTGCGCATCGGGCCGATGGGATAATTCGCGCCCGTCAGCAGGCCGACGTCGATGCCGCGACTGTCGTTGCCGTCAATCACCATGACATGGCGAAACGGCTCGCCGCCGACTGCCGCGATGATCTCCTGATTAAACGCCGACAGCGCCGGGCGGCTTTCCGCCTCCACCACCGCCAGCACGTCGGCGTGCAGGTCACTCATTACTCGCGCGGTGATACGCATGGCCACTTCATCCACCGGCGACTCGATAAGCTCCAGCGACCCCACCCAGTCGGCGCGACCGCTCGCGATAATCTCGATGCCGCCGTCACGCGGGCGCTTCAGCAGGCTGCCGCGATTGCGGCGCAGAATAACAAACGGCCCGGTATCGGATTTCTCAAGACCGAGCGCCACCAGCAGTTTCACCATCTCTTTTTTGCTGGCCTCGGTGTAAGTGATTTCGCCGAGCAGCGCATTGAGCCTCGCGAATTTCTCCAGCACCGGCCGCCCCTGCGACCAGCTCCCCTGCGACATGACGCGCGCGCGATCGAACAGGTTTTCTACGTTGTATGACGCCAGACGCATAGCCCCTCCCGTTATGGTTATCCCTGTCGCCGCCAGGCGCTGGGTTAACCTTTAGTGTGGCAGCAAAATGTGACGGCTTCAAAACAGGCGAGTCTGCGCAAAACGCGCTGGCATTCGTCGCCGTAATCCGTACCATACACGCCACGCACAGGTAGATTATTCGGGCCTGCCGGCGCGCGGGGCGAAAAACGCCGCAGGCGGCGGGCCAACAGTGAATTCGCGCGCCGGGCAGACCGCCAGAGCGCGCCGCAACGCAGAACTGAGCCACTTTTAAATGTCTGAAATTCAAGAAATTAGTAAAAAAGAGCAGTACAACCTCAATAAACTCCAGAAGCGTCTGCGCCGCAACGTGGGCGAGGCTATCGCGGATTACAATATGATTGAAGAAGGCGACCGGATCATGGTCTGCCTCTCCGGCGGTAAAGACAGCTACACGATGCTTGAGATCCTGCGCAATCTGCAGCAGAGCGCGCCGGTCAATTTCTCGCTGGTGGCGGTCAACCTCGACCAGAAGCAGCCGGGCTTCCCGGAGCATATCCTGCCGGAATATCTGGCCGCGCTCGGCGTGGAATATAAAATCGTTGAGGAAAATACCTACGGGATCGTCAAAGAGAAGATCCCGGAAGGGAAAACCACCTGCTCGCTCTGCTCACGCCTGCGTCGCGGCATTCTCTACCGCACCGCGACCGAACTGGGCGCCACCAAAATCGCGCTCGGTCATCATCGCGACGACATCCTGCAGACGCTGTTCCTGAATATGTTTTACGGCGGCAAGATGAAAGGCATGCCGCCGAAGCTGATGAGCGATGACGGTAAGCATATCGTTATCCGCCCGCTCGCCTACTGCCGTGAAAAAGACATTGAGCGTTTCTCGCAGGCGAAAGGCTTCCCGATTATCCCGTGCAACCTCTGCGGCTCGCAGCCGAACCTGCAACGTCAGGTGATAGCCGACATGCTGCGCGACTGGGACAAGCGCTATCCGGGCCGTATCGAAACCATGTTCAGCGCAATGCAGAACGTGGTGCCCTCGCACCTGTGCGACACCGAACTGTTCGACTTCAAAGGCATTCATCACGGCTCGGAAGTGGTGAACGGCGGCGATCTGGCGTTTGACCGCGAAGAGATCCCGATGACGCCTGCCGGTTGGATGCCGGAAGATGAAGACGCGCCGCCGGTGCAGCGTCTCGACGTGCTGGAAATTAAATAAGACCGCAGCCCTCCTTTTGGAGGGCTTTTTTTTACGCGCTTAGCGCATGTGCGGCGGCGGATCGTCGATAGGACGCGGGTCCGGCGAGGGCGGGTCGGGAATGGGCTGCGGCGTCGGGATAGGGTCAGGCACCGGCACCGGATCGATAGGCACCGGATCGCTCATGTGGATCGCATACGGATAATGCATAGCCTTTTCCTTTTGTGGTTGCGCATAGGGTAAGCGTAGAAGATACGCGCCAGAAGGGAAAAGCGCGGCGCGAAAACGAGCATGGTTAACCGCGCCGTCTCGTCAGAAAAAAGGCAAAAAAAAGCCGACTTAGTTAAGTCGGCGTCGTACGAATCAATTGTGCTATGCAGTAATTCAAAAAAGGAAGTAAGACAATATGGAGCGCAACGCCCATCGCTTGACGTTGCATTCACCTGCGACGAGCATCATGCCGTGAAAGAGCGGACCATTTCTTGATATCGCTCAAACTCACAGCCCTTTTCACGCCAGCGCAGCGTTAAAAAGCTAATTTTTACAGCCATTTACTTCGGTGTAACCACCACGTAACACCACCAATCACCAGCACCAGCGCGATACAAAAGACGCTAAAGCCCAGATGCCAGCCGCCGCCGGGAATGCCGCCGAGGTTGACGCCGAACAGGCCAGTGAGAAACGTGCTGGGTAAAAAGACCATCGCCATCAGCGACATCGTATAGCTGCGGCGCGACAGCGACTCCTGCATGGTCTGGGAGATCTCATCAGCCATCACCGCGGTGCGCGCGATACAGGCGTCAATCTCATCCAGACCGCGCCCGAGGCGGTCGGCGATATCCTGCATGCGGCGGCGGTTATCGTCGTTCATCCAGCTAAAGCGCTCGCTGGCAAGCCGCGAAAAGACGTCGCGCTGCGGCGACATATAGCGGCGCATCACAATAAGCTGTTTGCGCAGCAGCGCCAGTACGCCGCGCGGCGGCACAATCTCTTCCAGCAGGTTATCCTCGAGATCGATAATTTTATCGTGCAGCTCTTCGATAAATTCGCTCGCGTGATCGGTCAGCGCGTCGCAGGCGTCCACCAGCCAGCCGCCGACATCCGCCGGGCCGCTGCCCTCGTTGAGATCGTGGATAATATCGTCGAGGGCGAGCACCTTGCGCTGGCGCGTAGAGATAATCAGCCGTTCATCGATATAAAGCCGCATCGCCACCAGCTGATCGGGGCGTTCGTCGGTGCTGCCGTTGATGCAGCGCAGCGTAATCAGCGTCCCCTCGCCCATGCGGGTCACGCGCGGACGCAGGCTTTCGCCCGCCAGCGCGTCGCGCACCGGGTTTGGCAGCAGCGGCGTTTCAGCAAGCCACTGGGCGCTTTCCGGGTTGGTATAGTTCAGATGCAGCCAGCACGGATGTTCTTTATCAATGACGCAGTCATTCTGTAACGGCTGCACGCCGCCATGTCCATCCAGCAGCCACGCGAAAACCGCGTCCGGCACGTTCACTTCAGAGCCCTTAATGGCCTCCATCGCGTCTCCTGATTATCAATAGGGATAAGAAAAGCTGGCGTTCGCCAGCGCCGCGGCAGGCCGTCGTTAACGGCTTTCCAGCGCGGACTGGATGGCGTCAGCCAGCTCAGCCAGATGGTGGCGGGTATATTCGATATCTTTGGCGAGTTTGTCGCGCCCTTCGTAGCCGTTCGGCGCGGCAACAGAGGCTTTGATCACTTCCAGCGCGGCGTTCACGGCAAGAAGGCGTTTTTCCGCATCGCTGCGGGAGGGGTAATTTTCAGGCAGCATTGCTGAGCTCCGGTCATTCAACTGGCCTTTATGGTGATACATTGCGCAGGAATTTCAAGCCGGAGCGTGTCGGTTGCGGTTTAAAACAGCGCCACCAGCAGCGCGACGGGAAAGCTCATCGGCCAGGTCGCGCCGATAAGCGTCGCGCTTAAAAGCTTAATACTGGTTTTGTCTTTCGCGATGAAAAAGGTAATCAGCGCCGCGATCGCCGCCATGACGGCGTAGAAAACGAGCATATGTTGGTAAAGCGTCATGAATGCGTGTCCATACTGAGAGTGCGGTCGCAATATGCGATTTTTTATGACGCAGATCAAGTATCAATTCTTCGTCTCACACTGCAAAAGTTGATCTGCTTCACTCGTTGCTCTCCGTTTACGCGGATGCACCAAATCTGCGCGCGATGTGTTAACGTCGGCATATCGAAAAAGTTACAAACAAAGGCCGTTCCATCGCAATGAGAACCACGCGCGTCACGTTACGTCTTTCCCGCGCCGTCAGCGACGTTATGCTGGATGACATCAAAGCCATCATTCCTGCGGATGCGTTACAAGTGTTTATTAATCAGCTGGATGAAACTCACTACGCTACGCTGGAATGTATACAGACGGAACAGAACTGTTCGCTGATAGCGTCTGCCCTCGTCGTCTGGCGTCTGCTCGGACATATTAAAAGCCTGACCTACCGCAACGGCGACGTATTGCGTGACGTCTCGGACGCCAGTCAGTTTCAGATTTTCACTATGCTGCGCGCGCCCCTGACGGTGCTCGCCGTTCACTGAAAATTAAGAAAATTCTCAAACTTTTCCCCCTGCTGCCGATAACCTTCTGAAACGAGACGGGGGAGACCTTCATGCTACCTGCAATACCTACGCTTGCGCTGGCCTTTACGCTCTGGCTACTGATTTTTATCCCTTCTTATAAAATCGCCCGCCGGGCGGGTTTCGGCTGGTCGATGGCGCTACTGCTGACGATGCCGGGCCTGAACATCGTCGCGTGGTGGTGTTTTGCGTGCATGAAGTGGCCGGCGCGCCGCTATTTCTGACGACGCCAGACGCGGGCTGACGCCGGGCGACAGGCGTTACAGGCGCCCTGCCTTTTCGCGCGTCTGAAATTAATCGGTGAAACAGGCGCATATTATTAAAGCTCTTCGCCCCCTTGCCGATGAACCAGATAGCCCAACGCCCGCGTTGATACCAACCGCTATGAGGCGCCTGCGCCATATAAGAAGACGTGCCTGAAGGTAGCACCCTATGTTAAGCCACATCGACAGAAAAGATGCCAGACGCATGGCAGCCCTGGACATGCTCCGGGGACATCACGGGCATCAGGACCCGGTACTGCTGCAATTCGCCAGGCTCGCGAGCCTGGCGCTCGGCGTGCCCGGCTGCTTTATCGCCGTGGTGGATAAAGGGGGCCTTCCTGTTCATCTCGCGCACCCGGAGCCGTTGCTGGTCGACGCTTCAGTCTTAATGCAGCCGCTGTGTGCGACCGGCGAGCCGGTCTGGTGCAGCGACACCGCGCCTGAAGAACGCCTTCACCCGCTTGCAGCCGCCTCGCCCGACGTACGTTTTTACGCCTGTGCGCCGCTGCGCACGCGCGACGGCAGCCTTACCGGCACCATCGGGCTGACTGACACCGCGCCGCACCCCTTTGACGATGAGCGCGCCCGGACGCTGGCGCTTATCGCCGGGCTGACCGGCGCGTGGCTTGAAACGCTCAACGCGGTCGGTTTTCTCGATCCGGTGACGCGCCTGCCCAATCGCCAGAAACTGCTGGATGATATGGAGCGGCTCAGCGCGAGCGGCAGTACCGAGCGCTACACCCTGATGATTTTCGACTGCATCGACATGCCGACGGCCTATGAACTGGCGCGCTCGCTCGGCATGCCGGCGCTGGAGACGTTACTTAACGATCTCGGCCCACTGCTGCGCATGAAGTTGCGGCTGAAGACCGACACCGTACTCTATAACGTCGCCACCGGCCGCTACGCCCTGCTGCTGAAAACACGCAGCCAGAAAGCGATTCGCCGTAATGCGGCGACGCTGCCGCTGGTAAATGCGCGAATGCTTCAGGGGATCAACATCCGGCTGAATATTTTTGCCGGCGAAGTGGGCTGGCAGCCAGAGAAGACCACACCTAACGAAGCCCTGCGCCGCGCCATCAGCGCCGTGCATGAGGCTATCTGGCTTAACACGCGTCATATGGCGTTTGACCCCGCGCGCGATGAAAAGCGCAATGTCGATTTTCAGCTGCTGCACGATCTCAGCGAAAGCCTTGCGAAAAACTGCGGGCTGTATCTGATGTACCAGCCGAAAATCAAACTCAGCACCAGCAAAGCGGTCGGCGTGGAAGCGCTGCTGCGCTGGCGTCACCCGACGCGCGGTGAAATTCCGCCGGGCGTGTTTATTCCGCTCGCACAGAATACCAGCCTCATGGACGAGATAACCCAGTGGGTGATCGGCGCGGCGCTGGAACAGTTACAGGAATGGCGTCTTCAGGGCATTACTCTGCCGGTGTCGGTCAACATCAGCGTCAGCGACCTCTCGCGCAGCGGCTTCGCCGACGCGCTGGAAGCGCGCGTGCTGCGCGCCGGGCTGGTGCCGAACGACATTCGCATTGAGTGCCTGGAAACCGAAAAAGCGCTGGAGAGTGAAACGGCGCTTAACGAAATGGATATGCTCAAGCTGCGCGGCTTTAAGATCCTGCTGGATGACTTCGGCGCGGGCTACAGCAATATCAACTACCTGCGTCGAATCCCTATCGATATCATCAAACTCGACCGCTCGCTCACCAGCCGCATTGCGCAAGACCGGGCAAGCCAGATAATCGTGCGGAACGTTATTCAGATGCTTAAAGAACTGGACTACGTGGTGCTGGCGGAGGGCGTGGAAGACGCCGAAACCGCGCGCCTGCTGCTGGAGTTCGGCTGCGATGAAGCACAGGGCTATTACTTCTCGCGCCCGGTCAATCCAGAATATATCGCGCCGTGGGTTTAAGTGGCACGGCAGATAAAGGCTGTTCCCGGCGCGTTAATCGGGCCGGGATCTTTTTCTCAACGCGTCGCCCCAAATAACCCGTCACTTTCCACGGTTTATTATTAAGCACCAGTATCCGATAAAGTGTCTATTAATATACAGTTCAAATCATTTCGCCGCGCAATGATGTTACTGAAGTCACTTAATTGAAAAAGAGTCTGGTGCAGGGATATTTCCCGTCTACGCTTATCTCATGCCTTAGCCCTTCACTAAGGTTATCTTTGCCAACACCAGGGAGACCATTGGTTCAGGGAGGAGCCCCTTTTTTCGCCTGCCTGCGTGACTGATGCATCCCTCTCATTCCTCCTGCTGCCCGCCTGGCGCGGCTTTCTGTTGTCTTTGCGTCACTCGCCCTTCAGTGCGCTGCCAGCGGCGACAAAATATGACAAATCACATCATAATATGAATTAACCCCCATCATTAACATCCTGCAAAATATCTGCTTACCGTTGCGGTTATATATTAAAATTGCAACCACAGCGAAGCGCAAAATATCACCAAAAGCAAAAGCAAAGAGGCAAATAAAATTATTAGCAAAACAACCAGCTCCAGCACATCCGTTATTTCACAGGCAATTTCACTTGCGTCATTAAATATCCTTTTCTACAGTTAGAAATACGTTTCGCAGCAATGACGCATTGCTGAATTCAGTAAGACCAACAACATGAGGAGAATGATATGACTCAGCATCGTGGTGGTTCAGGTAATTTCGCAGAAGATCGTCAGCGCGCCTCCGAAGCAGGCCAGAAAGGCGGTCAGCACAGCAGCGGGAACTTTAACAACGATCCGCAGCGCGCGTCTGAGGCAGGTCAGAAAGGCGGCCAGCACAGCGGCGGTAATTTCAAAAACGACCCGGATCGCGCCTCTGAAGCGGGGCGTAAAGGCGGTGAAAACAGCCACGGCGGCGGTCGTTCCTGACCGTAACTTTATGCGCCCTGCGCTCGCAGGGCGCTGATGGCTTTTACGGTATTTCCCGAGAGGTTATAAGGCGGGTCGCTAACCGACCCGGAAACACCTTAAGCTGCCAATAAATAAAGGAGAGCGCCAGGCGTTCTCCTTTTTTTGTGTCGATCACCGCGCGTGTTATTACGCCATGCGGCTGCTGAAAATCCAGGTATCGTCCGTTTGGTCAGTCAACAGCACCTCCTGCGCCTCACCGCTGGGCAGAACAACACTGATAATCTCTCCCTGCGACAGGGTGGAAAATGCATTGATCTGCTGCGCTTTATCCACTTCAAACGTTTTTATCGTCTCCCCGGTCACGGTATCCGGTTCACTGACGCTATAGGTGGCGGTAAAATCCACTTCCGGGCGGTCTTTCAGATGCAGCTGGACAGAAGGCATATCGGCTCCCCGAGTAACGCATTAACTTCAAGTGTAGTCCACGCCCGGCGCACCTGGGCAAGCCGCACGCCGGGATTTTCCGACTTTTTTAATAAAATTAAAGCGATGCGAAACGCGGCCGATAACAGATACGCATGAAAGCAGTAACCTGCGGCGGGCGTTTCTGATACGCCACACCCGCCAACCATCACACCTGTAAGCGAGGGTGCGTGTTCATCGCGCTTGCAGGACAAGGGAGAGTGAGATGAAACGGTCCGGCATTCTGGCAGTGGTCGGGGCAATGTTTTTATTGCAGGGGTGCGATGACGACAGCATCGGGCAGGTGAAAGCCATCAGCGCCGGAGAGAGTACCCTCGGTCAGGCCTTCGAGGCCCGCACCGATTGCGTTAATGGCGAATGGCGCACGTTTGAAGATGCGGGCGGACGCGATGTCGTCCTTTACTCCTGTAAATTGCCGGAACCCGAGCTTGCCGAACTGACCGATAAATTCCGCGTTCACAGTAATCAACTCGTCGCGCAGAACACGACGGCGCGCTGGCGTACCCTTCATCGGGACGACGTGGCCCGCGTGATGAGCGAAGTCAGCATCCGCGATGTCGAACTGCTCTACGTCTGGCGGATCCAGAGCGGCGGCGCGCCTGAACTCGCGGATGTCGAAGTAAAAGCCGCCACCACCTTTTCCAGCTTCAGTTACAGCGTCAGCGAGCCGGAGGCCTTTGTCGCGCTCGCCTGGAACCACGCCCTGCCCGATCCCTGGCCGCAGAGCCTGTTTCCCCAGCTCGATAAAAACGCCGGCCCGCTTTATCACCAGCTGAGCGCGCTGTAGTCAGCCCGACTCGCCGTGCCCGCGGCGAGTCTGGGTCAGCGCCCGCACGCCCTGCATCATCGCCTCGCACCACACTACGTAATCATGCCCGCCCGACCAGGGATGAAAACTCACCGCATAGCCTTTCTCTTTCAGCACCTGCGCAAATTCTTCGGTGTTGCGGTAAATGCCGCCGTCCGGCCCCTGAGTTTCAAATCGTCCGGCCTGGAGCCAGAAGCGCACCGGCAGGCGCGGCGCGTGTTGATATTCGCGCGTCAACCAGCTCGCGGGCTCGCCGGCGGGCGCCCACCAGTATGAACCGGACAGGCTCAGCACATTGCCGAACGCCGCCGGATAACGCAGCGCCACCCAGGACGCCGCCAGCCCGCCATAGCTGGAGCCGGTGACGATGGTGCGCGCTCCGGGAGACGCGATGCCGCGCGCCCGCAGCCAGGGGCGCAGCTCCAGGGCCATCATATCGGCGAAATCGCGATTAGGCGGCAGCTCCCGGCTGCGCCGGGCGAAATCAAGACTGTCGATAAACACGACATTCACGGGCGGCAGGCGCCGGTCGGCAATCAGGCGGTCAATGACCGATGCCAGCCGGTAGTCGTCCTGATACGTGTTGCCATCAAACACCATCAACGTCCAGCGCGCCGCCTGTGACGGGCGATAAATCTGTATATCGCGCCGGTTGCCGAGCCGCGCGCTGTCAAACGTATGGCGCGTCAGCGTCCCGTGCCGTACCTCGCTGAGATCCGCCGCTGCGCCGCACTGACGCATACCGCCGGGCGCCAGCAGCGAATAGCGGTTCCAGCGATCGTCACGGGTCGGGAGAAATTGCTGCGGGTTAAGCGGGTCCGCCTGGGCGGTCGCGAGGATCGCGCGGCGCTGCTCCCGCGCGCCGCCGTGGGTCTTCGGCACATCCGGCGCGAGCTTGTACTGCATTAGCGTATCTGCAGGCACAACATAGCTGCGAAACCAGACGTCCGACTGCCCGAGGCGGAACAGCGGGTCGTGATCGCCTGCGGGCGAGCCGAGAATAAACACGTTACGGCGCGCGCCGCGCCACAGGAACGTGACGCGCCGGTGGTCGTCATCGACCGGCTCCACCAGCGGCGCGCCGCGCAAAGCGATATCGCGCCAGAATGCCGTGGTATCGCCGCCCGCCGCGAGATGGCGCGCCAGCTGTTGCAGCGTCGGGCTCACCGGCGCGAGCGATTGCGCGCGATCGAGCGGCACGGTCTCCTGCGCCTGCCAGCGCAGCGACCAGCCCGCGCCCGGCTCCCCCTGCAGTATCAGCGTCGATGCCTGCCGCGCTGGCAACGCAAAGAGCAGCGAATGCGTGCCGTCCGCCGGGCCGCGCGCGACCAGCGTGCGCAGGGGGTGCTGGCGCGCGTCCGTAAGCGCTGCCCGCCTCGCGCCGGTCAGCGTGGCGGCGACGTAGTTTTCCCCCATCACCGGCTGGGTAATACAGGCGCGCCCGCTGGCGTCAAACGTGCCGGCAAGCTGCCCTGACGCCGCGCCCGTAAGGCATGATGCCGCCTCGCCCGGCAGCGCACTGACGCCCGCCAGCAGGCTTAACGCTATCGAAATCCGCTTCAACTCGCTGCTCCCTGAAAATTTATTTACAACTTAATGCAAGTGGTAATGATTTTCAATATCATCAAGCCGCTTGCAGGCGCGGGGGTGATGCGGGGCATGCTGTCGCCGTCTCGCGCAGGTTAATGATGAAGACAAGGAAAACGACAAGAATGGTCATGAAAAATAAGAAGATAATTACCTTCGGCCTCTTCAGTCTGGCTGCCGGGTGTGGCGCGCAGGCGGCAACGCCCGGCGAAGAGACGGTGGTGGTGACCAGTGGCGTGGCGGAAGATCCGCACGCGCCGCTGAAAGGCATGGTCGCAACCAAAACGCGGTCAGCGACGAAAACCAGCGCGGATCTTATTCGCACGCCGCAGTCGGTCTCTGTGGTGACGCGCGATCAGATGACGGCGCTTGATGCCGCCTCGGTATCGCAGGCGCTGCGCTACAGCGCGGGGGCGTTTACCGAATATCGCGGCGGCTCCAACCGCAACGACGAAGTTTTCGTGCGCGGATTCAGCTACGTGCCGAAATTTCTCGACGGCCTGAGCTTCGGCGCGACGGCTGGCTCGCAAACCGGCGTGGTCGACCCCTGGCTGCTGGAGCGCGTCGAACTGGTGCGCGGCCCGGCGTCGGTACTCTTCGGCCAGGTGAACCCCGGCGGGCTTATCAGCATGACCAGCAAGCGCCCTTCCCGTGACGCAGCGCAGCAGGTACAGCTGCGCACCGGCAATCACCGTCTGGCGGAGGGCGCGTTTGACGTCGGCGGCGCGCTGGACGACGAAGGCCGCGTGCTGTGGCGGCTCAATGGTCTGGGGCGCGCGCAACACAACGAGGTGGACGATTATAAAGAGTCGCGCGTGGCAATAGCCCCGGCCCTCACCTGGTACGCTAACGATCAGACGCGCTTCACGCTGCTGACGAGCTACCAGAAAGACCCCGACGCCGGTTATCGCAACTTCCTGCCCGCGTACGGCACCGTAAAAGCGACGGCGGACGGGCGCACGATCGCGCGCGATTTCAACGTCAGCGACCCGGATTACAACACGTCGCGCCGCGAGCAAACGGCCGTGGGCTACGAGCTGGAGCATCAGCTGAACGATGCGGTGACCCTGCGTCAGAACGCCCGCTACAGCCATATCACGCAGGAGTATCGCTATCTGGTCTATGCCAACAGCGCCGCCGGTTCGACCCTGTTACAGCGCCGCCCGCAGCACGAACAGCGCGACACGAAAGAGTTCGGGCTCGATAACCAGCTGGAGGCGCGGTTTGATACCGCAGCACTCAGCCATACGCTGCTGACCGGCGTCGACTATAAACAGAGCCGCGACCACCAGCGCCTCGCGCGCGACAGCGGTGCGCGCTATAACCTGGACTGGACCCGCCCCACCTATGGCATCGACATCCGCGACAGCGCGCTGACGGCGGTGACCAATGAACAGCAGGATCTCGACCAGCTGGGCCTCTATTTACAGGATCAGGTGAGCTGGAACCGCTGGGAGCTGCTGCTCTCGGGCCGCTATGACGCCTCGGAGGTGCGTACCGCCGATCTGCTGCAAAACACTACAACGCAGCAGAATGACAATAAATTCACCTGGCGCACCGGCCTGCTTTACGCCTTCGACAGCGGTCTTTCGCCCTACGTGAGCTACAGCACCTCGTTTGAACCGAACCTGCAAAGCAACCGCGCCGCAGGCACCGCGCCGTTCAAACCGATGGAGGGTAAGCAGACCGAAGTGGGCCTGAAATATCAGCCGACCGACAGCGTCCTGATGTCGCTTGCGCTGTACGATTTGAAACAGACAAACGTCGCGACGTACAACAGTACGCTGGGGTATTTCGAAAACGCGGGCGAAGTGGAGTCAAAAGGGGTTGAAACCGAGCTACACGCCACGCTTGCGGATAACGTGAACCTTATCGCGTCTTACACTTATACCGACGCCGAAAATGTCAGCACTACCGTCGCGGGCACCGAGGGGAAAACGCCGGCGCGCATTCCGGCGCATATGGCCTCCGCCTTCGCCAGCTATACCCTGCCGGGCGGGCCGTTACGCGGGCTTACCACAGGCGCAGGCGTACGCTATATCGGCACCAGCTATGGCGATGCGAAAAACACGTTTAAGGTGCCGTCGGTCGATCTGTATGACGCCATGCTGCGTTACGATCTCGGCGCGCTTAACGGTCAGCTGAAAGGCGCGGCGCTGCAGATGAACGTCAACAATCTGGCGGATAAGAAATATGTCTCCGCCTGCGCTTCAGATACCGCCTGCTTCTACGGCGTTGGCCGGACAGTGACAGCCACCGTCAGCTACGCCTGGTAAAACGCGTTTTTATGCAAAACACCGGTCAGGCGGCCCTGCCCGGTGTTTTTTTATGCACTCAAACGCCATACTTAAGTTAAATTTTCTTCAC
>Ga0157365_10000051_pt1 | contig 60727 bp, 42 predicted proteins | sample AttsexASBM3_FD_111478 | JGI IMG/M metagenome (GOLD analysis project Ga0157365, IMG submission 111478) | Fungus gardens microbial communities from leaf cutter ant in Ribeirão Preto, State of São Paulo, Brazil - Atta sexdens ASBM3 | ecosystem: Host-associated > Fungi > Mycelium > Unclassified ...
AATCGATGATCTGGATGTTCACATGTCCGGCTGTCGCGAAATCGCCGGGGCGCATCAGCAGGTAATCCAGCATCTTATAGTTGGTCAGCAGGATATCCGGCGGGTTCTCACGCAGGGTATGTTTGCAGGTGATGACTTTATCCGCAGACATCTTTTTGCTGGGTTCGATTTCACTGTCGCCAACAAACAGGCCGACGGTCACTTTGCCATGCAGCTGCGGATCGCTGGCGATGGTTTTGGCGAAACGGCTGGCCTGATCGGTTGCCAGGGCGTTCATCGGGTAAATGATGATCGCTTTAACACCGGCCTCTGATGCCCCAGCACAATGGTTAAGCAGCGGGAACATAAAACATTCCGTTTTACCGGAACCCGTCCCGGTCGCCACCAGCGTCGGCTGAGGCACCTCGATACCCAGGCGCTGGAACGCCTGCGCCTGATGCGCATGTGGTGGGAACGGCAGCGTCAGGTTGGGAAAGAAATTCAGCGATAAGTCACTTTTACGAAACGGCAGCTGAGCGGAAAGATACGGCCCTTTCAGCAGCGTTTCCGGCTGGGACAGAAATTGCTCCAGCATCGAGACGTTATTATTTTCTTCACCATTAAACAGCGGGCTGTTAAGCGGGAAGGCTGCCCGTAAAAAGGAAGCAACGCTGTCGGCAACCTGCCGACTGACAACAGAAGGCAGCATCAGGCGCTCTCCTTATCTTGTGCAAAGAATGCCCAGGCCACTTTGTAATCATCTTCGCGGTCGGGTTTGATAAACGGAGCCTGCCAGGTGACAGTACGGCGCTCGCCTTCGTCGCTTCGGGTATAGTCATCAAAAGTGACGCTAACGGTACCGGTTTGCAGATGCTTGACATCATCCCAGCCGATGGCTTGATCGGTGCAGTCGCCGCCGGTCCATTCAGGGCTGTCAACATCAAAGACAAAACCGTTTTTCAGGTCCGCTTTACGCGCGGTACGCGGCAGACCAACGCCCACCAGGCCTTTGCTTGGGGTAAAGATGATGCGGCCGTTTTGATCGTACCAGGTATCGGCTTCGTACTGGCGCATCACCGGGAACTGAACGCGATATATAGTCAGCAGTTCTTCGAGGGTTAAACCCAGTGCCTGTGCCACCAGCACGTCGATTTCCACCAGCGCCTGACGGCGACTGTAGTCGGAGCGTAAAGCGCAGTTACGCTGCCACTCTGGGGTCAGTTTGGCGAAGAAATCCTGGGGGAGTTGTGGTAGGTCGCGGCTCCATTGAGTTTTAAAAAATTTCTCAACAAAATTTGTGTTCCAAAGAGACTCGAAATGAATAGTTAAACAATGTAAGGATAGACTTCTCACAAGTAAAACAGGAAGATTTCTTCCGAAATTAACCAAAGGCATTTGAGAGGCCAAATCTCCTCGAAAATCTGCTTTTCCGGTTGATTTTACGAAGAAATCCATCGGAATCGATGACCATAATGCAGCAAAAATAGGGACAAGGTTCATTGATGCAAACGCCGTACTATATACTCCACCAATATGAGCAGCGGCAGGAGGCATTATGGAGCCTTGTAATGTACGTTCACCTGATTGACTTATAGCACGGCTGGCAATTACTCGATAATAATCAGTTACTTTCTTTGGTCCAACTTCACCCGGTTCAATCCAAGTAACGAACGGTGTACGTTTAGCATACTCCTGCACATCACATGCCGGGATGTAATTGGTGCGAGGCAAATAGTCGTCGGGCAAAGTTAGCAGGTCCAGGCAGTCATAATCGCTGTTTAACGTACAGTTTTCTCGTGGCGTCTTGTAGAACGGTGTTCCAACAAAGAAGTGCGGGCCAGACAATACCCATTGTGATGCATCCTCAGGGAACTGCGTCTTACGTTCAATAGTGCCGTCTTTCTGCTGGTTTGTTTCATGCCACATTTCCAGGGATAAATATTGCCCCTGTAAATCACCCAATCTCTTCGGCTGATTAGCAAACTTTTCCAGTACAGCAACAAGTTGTTCTGCGTGTAAAGCTGGCAAACGAGCCTGCCAGGCTGGCGTTCCTTTGCTGTCATAAAGACGAGCAAATAATTCTAGCTCATGAGTGGCGATATTTATCAGCCGAGAACGGTGGCCAGATGTGTTCCATACAACTTTTAATTTTCCCTCGCTCTCAATCTCGTCTTTGAGACCGGGAATGTCCCCACTACCAGAATGTTCAAAACATGCATCAATAGTTTGCGGAGCATACAAATTAGATATGTGTTCAAATCCCACAGAGCCAGGGCTAGCAGAATAAATATTGCTGCTGAACTTCGCATGGTGATCAACTTCAACAAACAAATTTAACTCATTCTGAAATTGAAAATGCGCCCTCAGCCTCGGATATACCGACGCACGCAGTTGCCCACCTTTCGGATCGTCATAAATCCCTTCCGGGTGCAGGAAACCTGCCACGCCATTCTGCGATCCTAAACGCCATGCCTGCGGCAGGAAGCATTTATACAGGTTAGTCTGCACACCACGCAGTACCGGGTAGTTCTGCTGCGCATTCAGGAAGTTTTGCATCCCTTCACAACCTTCATACTCGCTGCGCCAGGCCGCTTCCAGCGCCGGGATCTGGTTAAAGGTATCAACACGCAACATCGCCAGCTTCGAGGCGCTCAGCTTACGCAGCACAAACTCCGGCTCGTAGTCGCCCAGCACGCCGGCTTCCTGCCATTCCACTTTCAACCACGGCGGGTTTCCGAGCATCAGGTCAAAGCCGCCGCGCTCGGCGAACAGATCGCAGAATTCCAGATCCCAATGGAAGAAACGGTGCTGCTTTTTCAGCACATCGACTATCGCCAGACGCGGCAAATGGCGGAACAGCACATCGGTTTTCAGGCGACCTGCACCGGAAAACAGCGAAGACTCTTCACGCACCATGCCCTCGTCGGCAAACAGATCGCCAGTGACCTGTTCTGCGGCTTCAGTGACTCTTTCCGTGACGACAATACCATCGAGCAGAGTCTCCATCTCCATTAGCCACATGCCGCGATCTGGCAGTTCATTCGCTTTGTCGATTGGCCAGAACCATAGCGCACACCAGTAGTCCATCACCCAGCGCAGTTTCTGATAGGTACTGTTATCTTCGAGGCGACCGCTGAAGGTTTCGTCTTTACTGCTTAAAGAAGAGCGGACTTGGGCCGTATTTTCCGCAGGCCATACCGGGTAATTGTCAGCGGTTTTCTGGCGCTCGGCTTTCAGCTGCTGACGAAATGTGTTCCAGAGCGCTTCCACTTTGCCGCTGATGCGCTGCACATCAACAATCTCATGCGGTGCAAAGCTTTTGGTAAACTCTTTGCGCCAGCTGTCCAACGCTTTGAAATCATCCGGATAGCGCTGCTTAACGGTTTTGTCGCTGTAGTTGGCCATGCCGCTGTCCGGGAGCAGGAAGTGGAAAATCTGCTTCTCTTCGCGTGGAATATTCATCGCCAGCTCGGTCGGTTCGCTGTTAAGCCAGCTCGGATCTTTCGCTTTTTTGTAGGTCAGCTCGCTCTTGTTGAACACCTGACGACGTGCGCCCACCAGCGAGTTGCCGCAGTGCAGCTGGTAGCCAAACCACGGTACAAATGCATCGCCGCTGATGGCGTTCAGCCACAGCGACACTTCCGCCAGTTCCACCGCCACCGGGTTTAAGTCCACGCCGAATACGTTGTTATCGGCAATGTACATTTTCACCCGTTGCAGCTCCTGGGTGTAGCGATCCTGAGGAATGCGGCGACCTTCCGCCTGCTGTTTGTGGAACAGATAAGCTTCCGCCAGCTGGTTGATGGCTTCGTTAAGGAACGCCGCGCTACCCATCGCCGGTTCGCACACGGTGAAGTTTAAGATGGCATCGGCTTTGGCGTGCGGATCGGTAATTGGGTCAATCTGCTCTTTAAACAGCTCTTTCAGGGCATACTTGACTAACGAGCGGGTCAGCACTTCCGGGGTGTAGTAAGAGGCGGATTTTTCGCGGTCGCGCCCGGCCATACGATAGATAAAGCTGCCTTTACGATGAATACGCAGGCTGCCGTCTTTTTCGTAGACCTTTTCGTCGTCGTGGTATTTGCCAATCTCGTCTTTGCTGACGAAATAGCCTGTCTCCAGCTCGTTAAACTCTTCTCCGACTTTTTTGACCTCGTAGAGGTCATCACTGGCAAAGAACCCTCGGTAAGAGAGCAGCGCTTCATACACTGCACCTAACTGGTTGATACCCAGCTGGCGATAGGAGATACGCCCCCGGCGGTTAAAACGCCCTTTACCCGGGCGGCTTAACGACATCGCCTGAATAATTTGTTGTAGGGTTTCGTTGCGAAACACCACACGGTTAAGAATGCGGGTGTTATTCGCTTCAAACAGATGGCTTTCCAGACGCGGCACACTGAACTGATGGCTATGAATAGTGATCCGGTCGCCGCTCTCCAGGTCGCCCTGCACTTTCACGCCGCCGCTGTAGCCGTCACGCACCAGTTTGAACAGCATATTCAGGCTATCGTGAAAGTAGCGCCCGTTGCGATCTTCTTCGCTGGTCAGCGGGATCATCTCCAGATCGCGCAACGTTTCCAGGCTGTAGCCCTGTAGATAAGTTTTGGCGGTCATCGGCGCATAGCCCAATTCCGGGCGCGCTTCGATATAGAACAGGAACAACAGACGATACATATACCGCAGGCATTCGCGGCTCAACTCATCCGGGTTAATAGCACGTTTCCCGGTATAATAAGCCAGCTCGTTGTCGATGAGATAACGCATCGCTTCATTACCCAACAGCTCAATGCTCTCACGCAGGGCATATTTCAGATCTTCCGACACGCCAAACGCATGCTTGTGCGAATTGTCATCCAGCGAATCGAGATATGGCGCACCGCTGCCGGGTAACAGCGAGTCTTTGTGTAACAACACCGACGTCGCTTTCAACGTATCCGTTTCACGACGGCTTAAAATTTCTTCAAAATCAAAACGCAGCAGGCGGTTTTGCGCCCACTTAGTACGATCCAGCAATAGCAGCTGGCGGTTGCCGAGCAGCAGCACAAAACGCGGCGGTTCATTTTGCGTGAAGACCACCGTGGAGAGCAGATCCTGCCAGCTACGGTATTCGCCGTTCGCTTTTTTACGCAGACTGTCGCGCTTATGTTTATCAGTATCTGCCGGGAACTGTGCAGTCAGCAGCGAAAGCGCCAGCGGATCCAGCGTTCCTTCCTCCTGATCATGTGCTTCAACAATCCACAGCCACGGACTACCGTCGGTGCTGTTGTAACGAGCCAGTACCGGCAAAGGCGTATCGTCATCCAGCATCAGAATGTGCGGATTAAGTTCATAACCCAATGCCTTTAACAGCGGCTGCCAGCGAGTGCGCTGATCGGCAAGACGCTGCGGGATCTGGCGCTGTTTTTCATGTTCAGTAAGTTTACGGAAAAACTCTGTTGCCAGGCTGTTAAGCTGGTTCCACGGCGCGCGGTAGCCCGCCTCAATCTCTTTGCCCTGTTCACGGGCAGCGCGTTCAGCTTCACGAGCGGCATTTTCCTGGTTAATCCAGGGTTCCAGTACATCGCGGATATCGCTGGTAAAGACTTCGCCCAGATAGTGGTTGGAGTAAAATTCGTTTTCGTTATTAATACCGACCAGCGCCATGATTAGCCCTCCGCTCCGGTGATTACAGCAATAACCTGGATGTAGGGTTCTTTTTCGGTGGTCATGGTGTCCTCAATCCATTGGATATAACTGTCAAAATTGTGTTCGATTTCTCGCTGACGTTGTTCTTTGCGGCTCTGTTTCACTGAAAGCTGCTGTTTATTATCGGCAAAATCCAGCTCCAGTTGATTCAGCTGACGCCCACGCAGAACGTCCAGCTTTTGCAGATGCTCATTGAGCTGCTGATTGATATGCTCCTCAAAAGCATTTCGATCGTGAACAAACACATCCCGCGCATGTACGATTGCCGCTTCCAGCAGATCCTGCTGGCGCTGGTGGTTACGATCTTTACCACCACTGTTAGTCAGTTTGCTTCTCAGTTGCGGATGTCGTTTCAGGAACTCAGCAAAAGGCAGGCTACCGCTTAACGTTTCGCGGTTAAAGCTCACCACCAGCCACGGGTTCACCATCGGGTGCGACTTACGGTTCGGGAACAACCCGGAAAGGATGAAATGATCCTCATCAGGTTCAAACAGGTGCGGCAGGCGCATCACCGGAGCCTGGTGGCGACCAAAGGCAGACTGAATTTTGTCGTCTAACCACTGCACGACCGGGTTAATTTGCCAGAGATACTGCACATCGGGCCAGGCATGTTGCTCACCGCGCGCACGCGAAATGGCTTCCGTAATAACAGTTTTGTCCTGGCTTAGATAAAGCTGCCAGTTTTCCGGCGCAATTTCCGGCGGTAACTGGTTAAAGCGACGGCGTAACTCCTCCGGTGCGACCAGCGATAAGGTGTTATCAGGCAAGGTATCGTATTGCACGGTCTGGCCGCAGGCCTTCAGATAGCCTAGCGCTTTTTCGCAGTATGCCTGCTCATTATCAAACAGACTAATGTCGCTTTCGGTCACGATCGAAGCATCGCTGGACACTGCGCTGCAGATTTCGCCAAACAGGTCGTGTTCAGAATTTTCAGTGACATTGCTATTCAACAGGTCGTCGAACAGGCTGGCGCCATCGTCCTGCATCATGAATTCAGCAACCTGCTCCTCTTCCTCTTCCTGGGTAAATTTGCCGGTAAATTCGGAACTGTCGCCAATATTCTTCTGCGCCTGTTCGTCTTTATTGATCAGCACTTCCAGCACACGCATATCACCGTTGATCTGCGGTTCGCTGGCTTCAGTCAGCAAGTAGCGGATCTGTGGCTGGTGTTTTTGCCCATAGCGGTCAATACGTCCGTTACGCTGCTGGAATACCATCAGCGACCACGGAATATCGAAGTGAATCATTTTATGGCTGAGGTGATGCAGGTTGATACCTTCAGACGCCACATCCGAGCAGATGAGCAGGCGTAGCGGAGACTGGGTTTTGCCAAACGCTTCGACGGTTTCCATCAGAACTGTATCGCCCTGATCGCCTCGCAACGTGGCAATTTGATCGTCTTTCAGCTTGAGATCGGAGCGCAGTTGCTGCTCAAGAAACTCGAGCGTTTTGATACTCTCGGTAAAGATCACCAGACGATCTTCCGTGTTATTCGCTTTCCAGCAGAGATCGTTACGGATGGTCTCCAGCAACAACTGATACTTGCTGAACTGGCTGGCATCAATATTATTGAGCGCCAGCAGCAGTGACTCTAATTCGTTAATCTGGCTCTGACTGTTTATTTCTTTGCGGTTCTCAAGCCGCTTCAGGCGGTTAGCCACCACGCTGGCACATGCCATTGGACTGGAGAACAACGCTTTTTCGAGCGTAATTTTGAACAGGCGGCCTTTATTTGACCGCGAGTCTTCATCATCATCGTCACGGAACTGACTCTCAACCAATCGGCGGTAGGCTTCCTCTTCAGCTCCGGTTGCCGGGCGCATCAATTTGACGATATTACGTTCCGGAAACTCACCAGCCATCTGATCTTTTACGTCTTTTTTGAAGCGACGCACAACCAGATTTTTATCGGCAAAATCGGCGTATTCATACTCTTTCGGATTAGCAATGGCCGTCGGGTCGAGCATATTCATCAGGCTGGCAAAACTTTCAGCCTTACCGTCATGCGGCGTGGCCGAGAGCATAATCAGCGTATCGCTGCGTCCGGCAAGCAATTTTGCCAGTTTGCTGCGCAAGGAGCTGGTCCCACGTTCAGCGACGTTATGCGCTTCATCGATAACAATAATATCCCACCAGGCATTTTCCAGGTGGTGGCGATATTCGATGTCCTGTTTCAGAGTATCGATGGAGATAATGGTCTTATCGAAATAGTGAAACGGGTTGTGGTTGGTTGGGATACGGTTACGCACCTTTTGTAAACCAGCGGAATCAAGCCGCGTCAACGGAATAGCAAAACGGCTCCAGAACTCTTTCTGGAATTGCGTGAGCATGGATTTAACCGCCAGCACCAGAATGCGTTTGCCACGTCCGCGGCGAATCAGCTCTGAAACCAGGATACCGGCTTCCAGCGTTTTACCCAGCCCTACCGCATCAGCAATTAATATCCGCTGGCGCGGCTGCGCCAGTGCCATGCGCGTGGGATCGAGCTGAAAGGGCATGGAATCCATCGCAGCCTGATGTCCAAAATGGACTTTGCTGTCAGTCGGGACGCGTTGGCGTAGCTGGCTCTCTATGTACAATTGAGCCGCCTGGTAATTGGCTGACTCATCTTCCACCAGATTTGTTTTTGCTGGATCAAGAATCTCGACTTTTTGCTCCAGCTTTGTCAGAAATAGCCCTTCTTTACCGCGTACCAGCTCCGAAATTCCATCACAGGTCAGCAGGTGACCACCATCTCCGCTGTCATCCGCCCGGCGAATGCGCCACTCTGCATCACGAATAACCACCCGCATCCCAGGTGCATAATTTTGCTTATTCATCGGTTTTTCTGTCTGTATGAGGCAGTGGCGGTAACACTATCCCGAGCGATGTGGTGCGGCACACTGCGATAAAAAAGAGGGCCTTAAAGATAACATGAAGGGCAGCGTCAGGGGGATAAAATGGAATGTAATGCGCAGAAATCACACATAAATTTCAAACAACGATAGTTAAAAAGTGAGCTGGGTCAACTCCCCCACACTGAGTCGGTGGGGGAGAATTCGTTTAGCCTGCGATGATATAACTCTTCAATCCATTATCCGGGGCTATAACCAATGCCCGGCATGTTGCCAGGCGCTCGACCTGATTCGGTATTCGTCCTGAAAAATCGAAGAATGTGTCACCTGTACAACGCCAGTAACTCAGTCCCATATCGAGCAACACATAATGTTCACTGCCATCGCTGAAGGTCACGGTCAGTTCACGTCCGTGATCGGTGTTCTGATTATCTCCTGCTAACCATGAGATTTTCCCTGACCAGGCTGGCCCAAGGTAGCCCTCTTCCAGCAACGTGGTCATAACTTGCTGGCGATCCTGCTCATCAAGCCATGCGTTATAGAGTGAATCGTGTTGGCGAGAACTGTACTCTAACTTTTTAACTGAAACAGTGAGTTCGGCACGTTCTGCCAGCCCCTGTTCAACCAGTTCCGTCAAAATTTCACCTAACAAACGTACAGTAAATGGGCTATTGAGATAACGATCACTATAATGGACGTGAGTAATTTCGCGTCCATTAGTAAAAACCTTCTTCCAGCCAGCATGCTGCTGAGCTATCAGTGCCCAGAAACGCGAACCAAAACCTTCCACCTGACCGTCAAGTTGTTGGCTGAGATTGATGCGTACCGCCCCGGCGGGCAATGCTGGCAGTAAGTCTTCTGCACTCAAAGTCTGACCCGAGAATGTTTTTCTGGACGCCCCTTTAATCGTCACTACCGGCGATGCCGAGCTTTGTCCCCATAATTCACCGGGCGAAACGGTGGCACTGTCGGCAGCGGCCCACTGTTGGGTTTGCCCCTCACGAGTGACCTGTGCCAGTAAGTGCCCATTCCCTTGCACAAGTTGCGCAGTGTCTATAGATTTCACTTGCAAGCATTCACCCGGTATCGCCGCTAGCGCGGAAAGCTGATGTCTGGTGCTATCAGCTAAGTTTTCCAGCTGCGTGGCAATCAGCAACTCAACATTGCCCCCAGAGGAAGCAAACTGGAGTAACTCTTTAAATAATGGCCATTGCGCAAAACTCCACTGTTCCTGCGACCCAGCAAGAACCAACGAGCAAGAATCATAAACCTCGCTGTTCAGGCATTGCGCAATACGCAAACTGAGTGGGTTGGTTTCAACCCGACTACTTTCTCCGAAGTACTGATATTCTGGCGCGAGATTAAGCCGCTGTAGGCGAAGATTAGTGAGCAGGGTTAATGCCTGGTGACGATCTAATTTGCCGACATAATGCTGACTGTCGTAGCTGAGCAAGCAGTGGTGGCAGAATTTATCACAGCTGCAATCGAGCAATTTTCTGGCGTAATTAAAGACATCCGACCAATTATCGATCAATTGCACTGCATAACCCGCACCACCAGCATTATTATCGTAAATAAAGATAGAATATCCAGTGAAGCCATCGATATCGCGCGCTTGCTGTGTCGTCACGCCCAGCTCAGTATTTTCGATACCCAATTTATGCGCTAATCCTTCACGCAAAGCAACCGCAAGGGAACGCGCGGCAACATCATCCCTGATCAGTAAGCCACTATCATCACTGAGTTGCAGCTCAACCATATCTGTACGGCTGCTATATCCCAACCACAGATCTTTATGAACATGACCGTGGCACAATTTATTGTTCCCCTGCCGATCATTACTACCGCCTCTCAACAGGTAGTGTGTATTTTCCTTCTCCGGGTTCTTTAGATTCTCCGGAGTACGCTGGGGCTGGGTTTGAGATTCTGCCCGGCCACAGGAAAGACAAATTGCGTAGCCATGACCAAATTCACCCTCACTAAAGTGGAACAATTCCCCGTTATGACTAAAACGGTAACGTCCGAGTCTAGCATCGGGTAAGGAGACCCATACCGAAGAAGGTACAAGAACACGAGGATCTTTCCAGGGAAGTTGCGCAGGCATGGATACATCATTATGTGCCTGATAACGAATGTCTGTCGCGAAACCGACAGGCTGTAAATACCGCTTCACATCAAGCTGCTGTATATCTGCCTTGCAGTGGCAACATTCGACAGGCCGGGTGGCGCTGGTCGCTCCCGCGCCGCATTTACGGCAATGCCAGAACCACGGAATATGATGATCGCCAGACAGCTCCTGCCCGCTGGCAAGTACTTTACCAAGCATAATACCCGAGGAACGATATACTTTTCCGCCCAATACCACATCAGCACCAGGAGCATATTCACGTAATGCTGTGGGCAGGTCACGGCTGGGCAGTTTTTCAATGCGGCGAGAAAAGTTTTCTCCCCCTTCATTAGGGTCAGCCTGAGTGGCTTTTATTGCGCGACGTCTTTCCAGTTCATCCGCAGTCAGATAATTGAAATTGACCACGCCAACCGGGAAACCATGACCCGGCAGGAACGCTTCACTGATGAGTTTAGAAAACAGATAAGCACCGCGATAATCACGAAGCTGATAAGTGATTGCTTTGCCTGCTGGCGTTTCTTCCCACGCGCTGTTATCTGTTTTCAACGCTTCGATGTTTTCCAACAGTATGGCAAGTTGGCTTCTCCAACGAGTATCAACCAGCTGCATCATCGTTTGCGTACGAGTCAAGAGCTGTGGCGGCGTCAATGACATCAGTACAGTTCCCTGGGTAAGGCGTTTAAGTTTATCCGCCAGCTGATCGGCCTGATGATTTAACCAATGGAGAAAACGAAGACACTGGCTCTCATCACCTTCAAAGAACCATTTACAACTCAGTTTTGTCGCATCAGGAACTTCAGCCCGTAAAAACGCACCTAAAACCAATGCGTTAACATGCCGCTGAACAATACTACTGCTACCAAAACGAACCCGTGGGGCACTCGCAACGGTGTTGAACGCCCAGAGAGGGTCTTTGAATACCTCCATTCCATGCGCGGTGTTTTTACATAACGTAATGGCGGCAGATGCGCTTTCACCGCGACGGCCAGCACGGCCAGCACGCTGCAAATAATTCGCCGGAGCCGGAGGAACGTTATTCATCGCGACCAAACTCATACCACCAATATCCACGCCCATTTCCATGGTCGTGGAACAGTTCAACACATTGACTTTCCCTGCTTTAAATTGTTTTTCATTAAACTGGTTCTTCTCTGGTGTTCGCTGCGCTGAGTGTTCCTCCAGACGATACCAGCTATCTTTCAGGGCCAATCGATCACTGCGAGTAGACCATACCCCCTCCTCCCGAGCATGTTGAATGCGTTCATTACATTCCAGCCAGTGCAGGCGCTCTTCTCGCGCCATTTCTCCACCACCAGATAAACGCCAGTGACGCGCAGGAAGCTCAGGCATTTCAATCAATACAGCTTTTTCAGGTGCTATCTCTTTGCTACCTGGTAAATACGGAGAATAACCCAATAAAGTGACATCTAACGCACGGCGAGTATAGGGGCAACGCCAGACTTGCTTTGGACTGTAAAATTCAGCTTGTTGTTTAATGTCCAATTGATAACCCGATTCAAACTGACGCAGGCATGGTCGAATAGCTTCCCAGACCTCATTCATTAAGTAATTAACCAGCGCTTTCCAGTGAGCCTGCTCAGGCTGTATTGCCGGAAAGACAGCAATTAATAGCTTAATGACCCGGTTATAATGACGATCGCGTATTTGTGGCCAAAGTTGATCACGTTTCTGCCCTTTGTATTTTTTATCTGGCCCCTGCAGCATTTTTACCGGGAAACGTGCTCCCATCCAGCGAGGGTACTCCTCGTTTTCGTAAAAAACGGCACTGTTTTCACGTATAAAGAAATCAAGGGTAATCTTCAATAAATTACGCCATTCCGGTAATTGCTTATCGGGGTCGGATAATAATGTCTTCCAGTCCTGCGGGCAGGTTGTGACTTTATCAATAAATGGATAGTGAATGGCCACCAGCCCCAGACTTTCGAGGGTCCAGGCATTTTTAGGGCGGCGACCAAACTCACTGTATAAACAAAAATCAGCAAACTGTTGTTTAGTAAGCTCAAGTCCAGACAAGTCTTTAAAACTGCCTCTCATTCTGTCCGCAAGATCCACACTGCCAACAAGTTGTTCAGACAGAGTTTGCCACGACATGGTTTTCTTCTGCTGATTGCCTGAATTGACGAGGAGTATTTGCATTGCTTCAGCATGTTCCTGACTTAAGGAACTAACCATCGGCTCGATAATTCTAAGCGCCTGAACGTCTGCTGGGCTAAGCTTCTCATTCGAAACCATCGCTTTTCTCAGTGCGTCGATGGAATTTTTTAACGGAGGGATAGAAAACTGGGTAATAAAACTCTCTAACAATGCACAATGTGCCGGACTGAGCTTTACTGATGGCTCATTAATATTTGCCAGTTCCTGATAACAAAGGGTTCGTAACGTAGCTTTATCTGCGTCCTGCTGTAATCGGGCAGAGATACGGGCGGTTCCCTGACGTGAATCCGTAAAGGTGAGCAAACGTCGACCATTAAACGGTCCTAACTGCTCTTCTCTTGTTTGCGGTAAAGGCGAAAATTCAAGCAGAGTAGGAATAATTTCATTTAAAAAAAAGGGTGCACCGAGTCGAAGCGGACGGAACAAAGGATTATTTTTCCGTTGGGTGTCACCACAACAAACACAAGCAAAGGAATTATTGCGTCCCTCACCTCGAGATTCAGGTCTTAGCAGATTTATCTCATAGTGCTTTTGCGCCTCGCGGTCGATTTTACCCGCCGTCGCTTCCTCCAGTGAAATGATATATTTTTCACCATCGCTCGCTATAAGACGATCAAATTGGGAGTTATTTTCTAATTCGTTGTTATCTTCATCTTCAGAATAAACATCGAGATCAAGAGCAAACTCATCCTCTTCGGCAGCAGCAGGTTGCGCCACCAACCAGCTCGTTCCATCACCGCGCACTTCCTCCTTGGCAGACAAATAAGCTGAACCACACCCGGAGCAACGTAAGATTTCAAATACAGGCGCACCACAGTCACAATATTGGCGTTGTTCAAACCATACCTGACCAAATGGCCAGTCACTCTCACCTAATTCACTCGCTTTATGTGCGCATTGTTTATTTGAACATGCCCATAGGCCCGCGAGTGTTCGGATAAACCCATGCATACGTAATGGCGTAAAAGCTAGTGAAAATTTAGATTCACCCTCTCGCGATTTCGCCATCAGATCGAGAAGCTGCAGCAGCTCACGGTGATTAATGTCTGGCCAGGTTCTTCTGGCAACATTGAGCAATTCACTCAAACGTACCGCCAGGCGTCCGGGGCGAGTTAACGCCTGACGCAATTGCTGGGCCACACGGTAATGGCACAGCTGTTGGTAAAGTTCCTGAGAACTTAGTGAGTTAAGAGATGCTAAAGATGTGGGATATTCATGACGAATAAGAGACTCCGATATCGGCGGTATTTGTCGATAGCCGCGAACTACTTTTACATCACGTTCTGTGACCCCCGCGAGATCGGCAACAAATTTAGCAAGTTCTTTATTACCTTCAGGAGAATCTTCACCAATAGTGGCCGAGGTAGCAATGATTTGCACAGGTTTATCTGTACCAGGTCCAACATTGAAGGCCTGCATGACGCGACGTAAAAGCAGCGCTAATTCAGCTGCCTGAGAGCCAATATAACTGTGAGCCTCATCAAGGACGATATACTTCAGCATTCCCTGGGACTTTTCAATGACAGGGGCATCTTTGCGACGAATCAGCATATATTCCAGCATCGTGGTATTCGTCACCATGATGGACGGTGGGGCTTCATAAATGGCTTCCCGACTCAATGCCTGTTCAGGTACTTTGAGCTGGTCTTCCTGAACTTCATATTTGGTATGCCGGGTTTCGCCATTATATAGCGCAAAGCGTATCTTCCCTTTAAACCCGCGAGTCCACTCGCGAAGCCGCTCTTGCTGACTATTTATTAGCGCATTCAACGGATACAAGAAAATAGCCTGCGTCCCTGTTAGTGACTGCCGGGTCAAATTTTGCTGACGAATAAGATCTTCCAGCACCGGCACCATAAAACATTCTGTTTTTCCTGACCCTGTACCACTGCTCACTAATAGGGACTGCTTGTCTTCAAGAATCGTTCGCCACGCAGTTAGCTGATGACGAAACGGCACTGGCGCATTGCTCAAAGCATCAACCAGCGGGCTGGAGATCAGTTTGTTACGTAAATCCTCCATTGTTTCATCCGCGGGCATCCAGCCAAACGTACTTTCGAATACCGGATCTGCAAGCAGTGACCCCCCCAGACCTGGAGGCTGGAAATATTGAGATTCCAGATATTGACTCAACGACTTGCTCCGCAATGCCAGCTGACTTACCACCGACCTCACCGCACGCTGATGAAGCTGATTTAGAAGTGGCGCATAATGCAGTTGCTGAACGTTCATCAATGACATACTCCTGCTTGTTCAAAATAATACTGATAGATAACCCCCAATTGCTGCGGGGCTTGCTGATAGTGAAATTCAAAAAGTGCAGTTAGCTGATGCATAAGTTTATTGTTTCTTTGGGAAAGCAGCGCCGCGACTAACATCAAATTAAAACGTTTTTCAAAACGAGTGTGATATGTGTTTTCGATCCAAAATTTATTAAAAACAGATTTAAGGTCTGGAGTAATAGCACTATCCCAAAGCTCTTTAGAAAAAATGCTGACACGTCCAAAACTATCTGGGTTTCTTAATAACATCTGTTTGGCATCATTAAACTGCTCGCGGCTTACAGATGGCAATACAGTGCAACCTGCAGGTAATATCTCACTATGTGTAAGCAACATATTAGCGATGGGAACTAATCGACGATCGATATGCGCTTGATGATTTATAAATGCAATAAATGGCTGTAGTATATTTAATGCAAATGCCTTATCATTAATCTGTTTTTCCAGAGAATACCAACACTGTTCAAAGACATCTCTCCATATTGAAACAGGAATCCATCCCCATGAGAAGGGTAATTCCTCCTGTATATCATAAATAGCATCACTATCCCCAGAAAGACATGATGATATTAACAACTGAACAACCACGCAATAATTACTCGAAATTTCTCTAAATAAATCCAGTTCCAGCAAAGGCAAGCTATTATTCAACTTATATTTTTTAATGTACTCAACCAACAAATAACAAGAGTTTTGCAAAGGATTATTTTTCATTTCCAAAAACAGCGCATTACAATATTCCTTGCGTTGTTCTGGCGATGCGTTGCATATAGCATTTAGAAATAAATCATCTGTCTGTAATGTAGGTAGCATCCATTTAATCACTGGTGCAATACGAATTGCACCATCAATTTTACCCACAATTAACCATGGGCCACCTTGATTATTCAACGTCGAGAAATCATAACCAGACTCATCTTTTTTCAGCAGGACTGTGCATAAGTCAGGAGTATTAAGAGAAATGGCTTCAACAACCATGTCGTCTATTTTATGGTAAGGAAAAACAATAGAATCTTTTATATCAACCAGCAATCTTTCATCACCCTCAATAAAACGGCCATCGTAGCGTTTAATATTGAGTGTTGTTTTGTCCTTACCAAATCTGTCAGAGTAAAAATCAACACGTAATGTACTATCATTTTTCCATGCACATACAAGCATGGCGTTCAGCAGATTATAATTCTCATAAAGTGAAATCTGTTGCAATTTTTCATTACGGCCAGATAACAATGGAATATCCGCATGTAAATAATGAAATTTTTCAGACATCGGGTTTTCATCCAACAACTCGATATTAAGATATCCTTTCCCGGCACAAGATATTGTTAACAGCTCAGCGTCCACGCCATGCAAATGTGCTATAGATGCAACACCGTCAAAATGAACAGAACCATCATTACTTACAAACCGTCCACCGCTAACGGGCTTAGGTAATAACAATTTAAGATTAGAACCATCTTTCCAGGATACTCGTAAATTGATGGTGCTCTCTAGCATCTGTGATGAATTACAATCAATAACACACTCGTTTTGCAAATAATCTGATTTAAGTGTTACTTTTTCATTGTTTGAATATTTATCAACCCTTGCATCCGTTATACCAGAGAGTACAATAACTCCTTGCTGAGCAGTCTCGGGAATAATTTGAATATCGAAATCTGCTGGCAAAATCACAACTTTACCGCTAAATAAAACCTCACCATTGACTATTCGCCTGACTTCTATCTGCCCTTTCGGCATTACTGATGCGACAGAAAACCAGGAGTTGTTACCTGAACGAATGGATCGCCAAAAAAGTTCGTTCTCTGGGACAATGCCATGCTGCATATCCTTTTTCCAGCCGATCTTTGGCCAAGCACGATGGACAGGATAATCAGATTTTACCAGATCGATCTCTGTCGGTTTTATATAATACTCAATCGCAGAATCATAAAGTTGCTGCGTGCGAATCGTACAAACTGCGCCATCATGTAAAACAACGCTGAATACTCCGCTTATTTTAGTTAAGCTACGTTCACTATTTTTCAGCAACCTCGGGATATCAAACTCACCTTCTCCACTAATATCCAAATGACTATTTGTCGGTAGCGAAATAAAAAGAGAGTTTTGCCTGGAACTAACAGAGCCCATGCCGACAAGTTTTAACTGCGACTCGCTCTCATTCATCGCTTCAAAAACCCATGGTAAATCTTCGGTAAGCTCATAACCCCCTTTGGGAATTACGTGACCTAGCAGAATCGGCCCTTCATGGAGCGACAACGATATTTCGGTCATCGCATCTGCCCCAGAGAGTTTTTGCATAGCGAAGGGTAATAACTCTACTCGCCAATCTTGCTGTTCATAACGGCTTAGCATTGCCAACCGGGCCCCACCATTTCTCCATTTTGCAGAAATGATGAGTCGTGTCTGTTCCGGCTGAATATTGCTTTCAAACAGGGATATTAACTGTTCAGTACGCATTGTGGCCGGAAATCGAAACCGGGCATCGCAATACCAACTGTCATCAACATCAACCCATATCCTTTCAACCAGCACATTGCTTGATATACGGGGCTCTGAAGATTGAGAAAGTAATCGTCTTACAATCTCTGAGGCATTCTCTTCCGGGAGTACCAACGGAAGTTGAAGATGCCAGTCAGGATATTGTTTGCGTAGTGAGGAAACGGGGTCCTGACCATGAGTGGGATGCTCATTGAGTAACGTATGAAGTGTCTCGCAAAATTCACCAGCTATTTCATAGACGAGTTCATTTTGCATTGTCGCAGGAATAGTGTCGCCCAGTTCTTGTGCGATTATTTCCGCAGGACGCCTTGACGATTGCCCACGTAGTGCCTGATAAACTCGTTTGAAATAGGTTATTAAATAGCCACTTTCATTTTCAATCATCCGGATGGGCAAACCGCCTTCGCAAGCCAGAGTATGCAGATAACCCGATGCTTGACCCAGACTTCTCACCTTTCTTTTCCAGTAACGAATCCCATCATTTACCAGCTTTTGCCGATGTGCGTAAGGTACCTTCCAGCAAATCGATTCTAAAATAACGTCCCATCTTGGATGTCCTGCAGTATGGTTACGGCGGATAAACTCAGCGGCGTATATGCTGAACAAAACATCACTGTAAGAAATGAATATGGTTTTGGGGTAGTTACGTGGAACATGGGCACGAAGAAGAGCAGCCAAACTTTCATACTCTGCATCATGACAACGGTAAGCATACAGCGCCCTCCCATCAGCTCCGGGTAATGAACGACTGCTAAAAAACGCATTGAGCCATCGCAAAAGTGGGTTAACTGGAGTTTTCACAAGCAACCTGCCTTCGATTGATACAATTAGTAACAGATTACTATGATTGCAGGAAAGCTCAACGCCTGAGACCAACAAAATATGATAGAAATCATGTATATCTTGGCGAAAGTTGATACAATCAACGAAGATTCACTGGTTTAAAGGCCACATATTTTACAAGGTGTACATACAATTTTTACACCAGCATTACTAACTGTGATTATTACAGGAATAACAATGTTAGCTCAGCTTTTTGAACATTTGTTTCAATCAATTGATTCCACACTCGTCACAAACATTTTTATTTGGGCTGTTATCTTTGTATTTTGTGCTGCTTGGTGGTGTGATCATAAAAATATTCATAATAAATTCCGAGAGTACGCTCCAACATTAATGGGAGCATTAGGCATACTGGGTACTTTTATCGGTATCATTATTGGATTGCTTAATTTTAATACTGAAAGCATTGATACCAGCATCCCTGTATTATTAGAAGGTCTTAAGACAGCATTCATTACCAGTATTGTTGGAATGTTTTTCGCAATTTTGTTTAATGGATTAGATGCTTTCTTTTTTGCCAATAAACGTCGCCTATTGGAGGCGAATACTCCAGCGTCGGTTACTCCTGAGCATATCCATCAAGAATTAAAAGAACAAAATAAACATTTAGTGAAGTTAATCTCTGGCATGAGTGGTAGCGAAGAGGGTTCCATTGTTGCCCAAATAAAACTACTGCGTAATGAAATCAGTGATGCCTCCCGGGCACAAATATCTAACCATTCTAATTTCAGTAATAAGCTCTGGGAACAATTACAGCAATTTGCAGACCTGATGGCAAAAGGAGCAACCGAACAAATTATCGATGCCCTTAGGCAAGTTATTATTGATTTCAACAATAATTTAACTGAACAATTCGGTGAGAATTTCAAAGCACTTGATACTTCTGTAAAAAAACTTGTCGACTGGCAGGAAAACTATAAAAACCAAGTTGAGCAGATGGGTGAGCAATACCAACAAAGTGTTGAATCTTTAGTCGAAACCAGAAAAGCTGTCGCAGGGATCTGGGAAGAATGCAAAGAGATTCCTCTTGCGATGGCTGAGCTTCGTGACGTGCTGCAAGTGAATCAGCACCAAATTGGTGAACTCTCCCGTCATCTGGAAACCTTTGTCGCCATACGCGATAAGGCAACTGATGTTTTACCTGAAATTCAAACAAAAATGTCTGAAGTGGGTGAACTCTTAAAATTAGGTGCCGCGAATGTCAGCGCGTCTCTTGAACAAACCAGTCAGCAGATACTTATCAATGCTGATTCGATGCGAGTTGCCCTTGATGAAGGCACTGAAGGTTTCAGACAGTCAGTGACTCAGACACAGCAAGCTTTTGCATCAATGGCCCATGATGTCAGCAATTCCTCTGAAACTCTTACCAGCACGCTAGGAGACACTATTACGGAGATGAAACAAAGTGGTGATGAGTTCCTGAAATCTCTGGAAACACACTCAAGAGAATTGCATCGAAATATGGAACAAAACACTACTAATGTTATTGATATGTTCAGTAAGACAGGTGAGAAATTTAATCAACAATTATCCAGCAATGCCGATAACATGTTTGGTTCAATGCAATCTTCGTTTGATAAAGCAAGCGCGGGACTGACATCTCAGGTGAAAGAGTCAATTGAGAAATTTGGTAGTTCAATTAACGAGCAGTTACATGCTTTTGAGCAAGCAACAGAGCGCGAAATGAATCGTGAGATGCAATCATTAGGGAATGCTCTACTCTCAATCAGCAAAGGTTTTGTCGGTAACTACGAGCGACTACTCAAAGAGTATCAAGCTGTCATGGGACAACTGCAAACATTAATTTCTGCTAATCAAAAACGAGGATAATTGCTAATGGATAAAATCCTTGGCAAGCAGGCCCCTAAAAAAGATCAAGATAATGAACATTGGGTTTCAATGTCAGATTTAATGGCAGGTCTGATGATGGTATTTATGTTTATTTCTATCGCCTACATGCACTATGTGCGTATTGAAAAAGAAAAAATTAAAGAAGTGGCTGTCGCCTATGAAAATGCTCAACTTCAACTCTATAATGCACTAGAAACTGAGTTTACAAAGGATTTGCCAGCTTGGGATGCTGAAATTGACAAACAAACTCTTGAGGTCCGTTTTAAATCACCCGATGTCTTATTTGGTTTAGGTAGCACAGAGCTTAAGCCAAAATTTAAACAGATCCTTGATAATTTCTTCCCTCGCTACCTTAAAGTTCTTGATAACTACCAGGAACATATTACTGAAGTACGTATTGAGGGACATACAAGTACTGACTGGACTGGAGCGTCCAATTCTGACATGGCCTATTTTAATAACATGGAACTCTCGCAAGGGCGAACACGAGCAGTACTGCAGTATGTCTATGGTTTAAAAGAAAGCGCAGCACACCAGAAGTGGGTAAAAAGTAAATTTGCTGCCGTTGGATATTCTTCCGCACACCCTATTCTTGATAAATCTGGTAAAGAAGATCCCGATCGCTCTCGCCGAGTAACATTTAAAGTTGTAACAAATGCTGAGTTGCAGATTAGAAAAATAATTCAGGAGTAAGAGATGAAATTATCTATCGACATTTCTGAACTTATTCAGTTAGGAAGAAAAATGTTGCCGGAAGGCGTTGATTTTTTCCTTGACGAAACGCCTGTAGTTTTTGATCCAATTGATATCGAACTTTCTGCAGGTAAAGAAGTTAGAATTGAAGATCTTGATCCCGGCAGTGGTCTTATTTCCTACCAAGGGAGACAGGTTCTTTTGTATATTAGAGACCATACCGGACGTTATGATGCGGCTATTGAAGATGGAGAGAAAGGGAAGCGATTTCATATTGCCTGGTGTAGAACATTAGATGACATGCGCCAAAAAAATCGATTTGAACGGTATCATGCAACAAATCGTGTTGATGGCTTATTTGAAATTGATGATGGGCTCGGTCGGAGCCAAGATGTCGCTCTTAAAGTTTGTATGAACTGCCTAGAACGCCTTAATTACAAAGGAAGTATAGATAAACAACAGAAAAGAGTAATATTTAAATCATTTTCTTTGAATGAATTTTTTTCAGATTATAGTACCTGCTTTCGCCATATGCCTAAAGGAATCTATGATAAATCAAATAGCGGCTATGTAGAAAATTGGAAGGATATATCCAGAACTACTCGAGAGCAAGCTAACTACAAATGTAGTGATTGTGGTGTGAATTTAATGTCCATGAAAAGTCTATGCGATGTTCACCACAAAAATGGTATTAAATATGATAACTCAGCTGAAAATCTACTCGTCTTGTGTAAAGATTGCCATCGAAAGCAACCTTTGCACGAAGGAATATTTGTCACTCAGGCTGACATGGCAATCATTCAACGCTTACGTTCCCAACAAGGGCTTTTGAAGGCTGAATCCTGGAAGGATATTTACGATCTGACAGATCCATCGATTCATGGTGATATAAACATTATGCAACACAAAGGATACCCGCCACCAGTTCCGGGATTAGACTTACAAAACGCGGAGCATGAAATTATTGCCACCGTAGAAGCTGCCTGGCCGGTTTCAAAAATTGCAGTAAATTTAACACCGGTAAAAGTCGATGGTTGGAAAGTATTCTCCGTGGGAGAACTCGTTAAAGAAATACAATCTGGGGTTATTTTCTAATTATACAACCCAAGTCTGAACAAACAGCAGTTGATTATTAATACTAATCTCTGTAAATTTTGACTTGGGTTCTCTTAATAATTCATATTTATCTATTGTCAAAAGATTGTTTGTAAATCTTAGAATAATCAAATGGCGAAGTCTGCTTCTCACGATTGGCATCCACGTAATCCGCCCACCACTGCAGCATTAGCCTACGCTCCTCCAGATGCTCTGCTTTATGAATGTAAGCTGCTCGCACTGAGTTGCGTTCCATATGACTCATCTGCCGCTCCACCGCATCCCTCGACCACAATCCCGATTCAATCAAAGAACTACACGCCATCGTCCTGAAACCATGCCCACACACTTCCGTTTTCGTGTCATAGCCCATCACTCGCAAGGCCTTGTTAAGCGTATTCTCACTCCTTGGCTTACGCGGATCGTGATCACCAACGAAGATCAGCTCTCGATTCCCATTCATGCTTTTGATCTTTTCCAGAATGGTGAGAGCTTGTCGGGATAAGGGTACAAGATGAGGCGTCCGCATCTTTGAACCACGCTGAGAATGCTTAACGCCTTCAAGTGGTTCACGCTCACCCGGGATAGTTCACATAGCCGTTTCAAAATCCACTTCTGTCCAGCGGGCAAAACGTAGCTCGCTTGAACGGATAAAAACCAACAAATTGAGTTCAACAGCCAATCGGGTAACGGCCTGCCGGAGTAATGATCAATACGATGAAGTAGTTCAGGAATGCGATTGAGTTCGAGCGCAGCACGATGCTGTCTTTTCGCTGTAGCAACCGCACCGGCAATCTCTTGGGCGGGGTTGTAGTCGATTAATTCGCTCTGCACAGCAAAGCGCATAATCGCAGTAGTACTGCTGCTGTAAACGGGTGGCGACTTCAAGACGCCCGGATGACTGGACTGCTTTGATAGGTACAAGTAGGTCTCTCGTTTTCAGTTCTGCAATGTTCCGCTTACTGATAGTAGCAAAGAGATTATCTTCGAGGCTTTTCAATACACGAGCACTATGCGGTGCAGACCATTTCTGATTGCTGGCGTGCCAGTCTCTGGCGACCACTTCAAACGTTATCGCCTCTTGCTCCTGCTCTACCTTTACGGCTTTCTTATTCTCACTGGACCGACGCCATTCGCTAATAGCTTACGGGCTTCATCGCGACGAGCCCTGGCATCCGCCAGCGAAACCTCGGGGTATTTCCCTAAAGCCAGCATCTTTTCTTTACCGCCAAAACGATAACGCAGCCGCCAGTATTTTGAGCCATTCGGGTGAACCAGCAAAACCATACCGTCGCCGTCAGTGAGTTTATAGGCTTTTGCTTCAGGCTTAGCCGAACGAACCTTCACATCACTCAGAGCCATGATGAGTATCCTTTCAAGGGTTCTGTGTGGGTACAAACATTATCGAACCGGAATATACCCGCAGTTGTACCCGCATCAGTAAGTTGATGTAGATTGAATCAGGTTGACTTAGGTTGAATGAAAAAGCGAGGAAAGCCTTGCGGATACTGGATTTCAGGCACAAAAAAAGACGTCCGTTGACGTCTATTGATGTTCCGATGGTGCCGAAGGCCGGACTCGAACCTAAGTCTCCATAACCTGCTGTAATCACGTTCCTATTAGCCTTTAAAAGAGCAATCGTAGGACCTTTTTGTTCTAGGGGCTACATATTAAGTTTGATCCGGTGGACGGAACCAAACTGAGTGTTCGTGGCGGCACAAAATATCAACGCGCTAAACCTACCTTTTGATGTTTATGGAGGTCTTCCGGGTCGGTAAGAAAGAACGTTTGTCAGCTATGTGGGCGCTAAATAAACGCCACTGCTTTCGGATTTTGAAACGAGTTAAAACCCGGCAGACCTTGGTAAGAATAAATATTTAACTCAATGTTATTGATATGAATTTACCAATTCAGACCCAAGATTAAACGCCACCGTAACGCCTACGTAATGCACCTGGATTTTGGCGTTTCATTCGCTCTTATAGAAACGGCAAGCTGATGAAACGTGGGACTATCAGTAACCAATGAACACTGTTCATCCATACAGCATGAAAATTCATAAACTTACACTTGTATTACTTTTTCAGTTTGTCCCACCGCACTGCCGAAACAATGCCCCAGTTGCCACTGGAATTGGGCCTACGCCATTTTGCTGTCTCCATGCTACGGAGATACTCAAGAGCTTCGAAAAACGTGCTAAAACGCTTCTGAGCCGTTTTAGCACCGACACCAAACGAACCATCGCGGGTGCTCGCCAGTCCAGGATTAAAGCACGAGCCATCGGCCGCGTATGGAACCAACAGTTCCGGGTCGTCATCTTTAGATGAGTCAGACACTAATAACTGCCACGGCTCAACACTCAAAGCGTCAGCCAGCACCTCAATCGCATCCAGAGACGCATTAGAACCACCGCGTTCAATGCGGCTCATATAGCTACGTGCGAACCCACACCGATCAGCAAACGCTTCCTGGCTCATTCCGGTGGCAATGCGCAGTTCTTTTACCCGCTCGCCAAACTGTATTCTCAGGGATTTTTTCATGCACTGAATGTGCAATTTTGACCACTGTAAGGCCACGCTCCATATGAGACATTTTGAATCAATTCTCACGTCAGCGAGCTTAGTCACTCGCATTCATCGCCTGTATCATGACAATCCTTATTGATTCAAAAAAAACACCAATAGTGACATTTAAAACCCAACAAGTATGATGTTCATCATCGGTTGGGCGTCACCAGCGTTCGCTATCAGGCGCGATGTGGTTTGGAAAGTGAGGGAATCATGACGGGAGCAGACTTTTTATTACCGATTGCAGCGGGAGCCGCGCTTAGCTGGGCCAGCTATAGTGTGGCCGCTCATGTTGTATCAAAACGGCAGATCAGCACGCTACGCGCAATTGCATGGGGGGCTCTGGGCGCTCTCTCATTGGTGCTTAGCTTATGCGTATTTTCTGCTGTTAGCGCTGAACACCCGGCAGAAAAACAAAATGCCTTGTGCTCAACTAACGACCCAGAATGCTATGCAAAAGCACATAATAACCCCGTCAAAAAGTGCAAGCAGGTGATGGATGAAAAAGCGACGTTTCGCCATGTGTGGCAGGAAAGCGAAGCGCAGCCGGTTTTCGGAACTTACTTGTGGCATGATGAGAAAAACAAAACGATTCAAGCATTTGGAAATCAGGCTAACGCCATTAACAGTCTGGGAATGCGAACACCGCTTCAATATTTTTGTGTTTTCAACGCCGATACGGGTAATGTTATAGCGGCATCGTTCGAATAGAATCCATCACCATACATATAAGGTAAACATGGGCATGGCAGGCATCGGATATTCTGTTAGAAAATCAATCGACGATTTTGAAATAGGCGACCTTGACGGCGCAATGATGCATGCATGTAATGCATTTGATGGAACATCCAGAAAACTGCATCCAGAAATGCGAAAGCACCAACGCAGATTCACCCAAACACTCAGAGAGCACTACTACATTTTTGGGCCAATGGCTCTGCCTAATATAAATTTAGAAACGACGTTCTGGCCCGCCAAGGTGAGCGATCAGCAAAAAACTACTGATAGACCAGATATCGCTGACTTAGTATACGGCATACACAGGTGCACTCATGGTCATGGAGATGAGTTACCAGAAGGTTTTGAACTCATTCCTGACGCCAGTAATAAGGCAAGCACTACGAGTATCATTGCAAGCGCGGGTAAGATTCGCCTTTCTGACAGAACTATTTTCGGGTTACTCGGCATTGCTGTTCTTTGCCCACTCAACAGCGGACTGCAGGTTCCTGATGGATACCACCTCACTTTCGCAGGAGAAGTTCTGATGATCAATGATTGGTGGGGAAGAGCCGCAGACTTCAAAGCGCTGGTGGAAAAACAAAATCTCATCAGTGTAAAACTTAATTTAGAAGATTGGTTTAATGAAATAAATTAGTCCATCTTTTCCCTTCACCCATTCAGCACTGCGACAATCGTCGCTCTGGAAACGCCATATTCACGCGCCAATGAGCTGACACTGATTCCTGCCGCTTTCTTGTCCAGAATCGTCCTACGAGCTTCAGAGCCGATTTTCGACGGTCTTCCCAACCTCTTGCCTTCGGCTTTTGCTCGTGACAACCCCGCCTGAGTGCGCTCAACCAAGAGGTCACGTTCCATCTCCGCAACCGCTGCCAGCATCGACAACAGAAGCTTACCCGCTGCGGAGGTGAGATCAGTCGTGCCAAGCTGGTGGACAATAACCTTGATATTACGGTCAGCCAGCGCCCTTACCGTTTGCAGGACGTCAATCGCATCACGCCCCAGACGATCAAGCTTCGCTACCACCAACGTTTCACCATCGCGGATTTTATTGAGCATTTCAGAAAATGCTTTACGTTGCATTGCCGGAACCTTCCCGCTAACAACATCGGCAAACCAGTAATCAATTTGCCACCCAGCCTGCCCAAGCTCCAGCCGTTGGTTCTCAGTATCCTGCTGCGATGTCGAAACACGTCCGTAGCCAAAAGTTGCCATTGTTATCTCCCCATCTGACCCCTGCCAGAAAAGGAGGCCAACATTAGGATGGCCTGCCAGAAAAGCCAAGGCTATTTTTCCAACAGTGCGAAAGCGTGCGAGTGGAAGGTGTCGGAAAACGGTCGTTTGTTGGCACTCCGGATCTGTTTATACATACAGCAGAGCGTTGCCGCGGAAAACCGGATGGCATAACATGAAATTCTCTGGGCCAAAAAAGGAACAAAAATGATTGCTCTCAACACAGTCAAGGGAATCATTGAGATCAGCAGTTGGCATGATATCGTTGAGCGCCCGCATTTTCGCTCAAACATCAACCCTACAAACGTTGACCTTAAAGAGATCATCGGTAGCTACCAATTTCCAGAAGATGTTCCGTGTGGACTCACAACATGTCATCAACCGCATAAACGTGGTTATATCGTAGTGACAAAAGAAGGTTACGAAACCAACATCGGAAAAGATTGTGGCAAAAACTACTTTTCCGTAGATTTCGTCGAAATGAAGACGCGGTTTGATCGAGATGTTAAAACCTCACTACAACGCGACAACGTCCGCAAGGCAAAAGAAACTGCATCACAACTCCTTGAGCATGTCGAGGGATTACGGCAACAGCCTAAAGGGGCTGATTGGATCTACTCTCGTATTGAGAGACTCCGCAATCGCGGTGTAATTGGTGAGGCAGCGGCTAACGAAATTCGTAAAATGCTTAAGGAGAGACGTAAAGAGCTACTCTCTTCTCGTCTTGCATCGAAAGAAGAAAGAGAGCGGGATTTTTCCATGAATCCGTCTTTGGAGGATAAATTTCGTGGCCAACCTTATTACATTACTATCGTTACAGGCTCGATTAACCACCTCGAAGCAATGTCTAAAGACAATGATCTCAAAGAACTACTGATCCGTAGCGTTACACCAACACTAAGGCAATTAATAGATTGTGATGTCAATAATTTGAAGTCTCGTGAACTTGCACAATTGTCCAAAGAAGCAAGCAACATTCAAGCAAAAATTAACATGGCCCAAGAGATCATACCGCTTGCACAAAAATTACTGACAGCTTCAAATCTTGAGCCGCTTGCCTTTTGGGTGGAAGAGCATCATGGAGAACGAGCAGCGGCCCCCTTTAAACGCTTTATTGAACAACTCTAAACAAGATAACGCTCTTGCACTGAAGCCTCAAAATGTTACTATCAGTATACATTTTGGGGTTTTGGTATACAGACGCTTACCCAAAATGGCGTATCAACAAGGCTCTATAACTAGCGGAGCCGGGGTTTAAAGCGGGCGCACCGTTACCCACTGGTCTGGTTCCGAAAGGCGGCGTATGCCAGGGTGCGTGAGGTTGTGTAAGGTGCTGAGTCTTGGACTTGCACAACCAATAAGAATAGTGAGTTATCATGTTTTGCAAAGGGTTTACGTCGTGAGCCTTTTTTAAAGCAGAGTAGCTCACATCGCCGATCCAAGCAGGGACCCGGAGAAGAGGTTAAAACTCTGGAAGCCTGATTAGCCAAGTGCCTCACTGCAACTCATCGCATTGGCCCTTAGGGCTAGTTTTGCTCCCCAGAAAAGAGGTTTATAAAACATATAAAAACAAAACAAGAAGTTAAAAAGAAAAGACAACACAAGAACCAAGTTCTTGTTGTCTTGACGTTTCAACTTAGAACCCACCAGACCCCCTAACCCACACGACAAAAGCTACCGGAAAAAATTATTGCGCCGAAAAGTGGATCTCCTAGGTTTGGAAGCGCCCCTCTCAGGCATTGCGTTCAAAAACTTCGGCGATTGCAGGCTTTTCCTTATAGAGGCAAACAGCCTACGAAGTTAAGCGGCGCGGTAAAGCTAAAGCTCGCCCAGATTTCTCATTGATTGCTCGATCTCCGCAACCCATTTATCAGGGCAAGGATAAACCCGGCTTTCGGTGCTGATCCGGTTAGGTGATACGCCGCGGGTTAGCCCATGTAATGACTTAACATGCGCTATCCAGCATGTTTTGACTGTTCTCCCTGTTCGGGATTTAACATCATCGGCAATTTGTCTGTAGGTCGCCATAGATGTCTTTGCCCTCTGGTTGATAATTTTTCCGCACTATGCGGCATATTCAGCCAGTGGCAAGGCTACGCTTGTTTCAACTGGCTTCGTCAGCCACTCTATGAGAACGCCGTGAATTCTGCACCATGATTTCCACTACCTGTTTTAAAAAACTCGCCAGAGAGCCTTACAGCACGTTTGAACTGCATATCGCGGCTTCTGCTTACGGATGACTGTCTGATTAGTGGTAGCTTCATGGTCCAGTCCGGTTTACTTTATTGCTATCAACTAGGAGCCGCCCAGAAGCGACACGGAGATAACGCTTGAAAACCGTCGAGATACTGCAATACACTTTACGCAAAGGCAGCGGTGCCGCTTTTCACGCCATTATGCAGGAAATCAGTGTTCCCCTACACCAACGCCACGGGATCGATGTTGTTTCGTTTGGTAACTCGCTGCATGACCCGGACTGCTATTACCTGATTCGCGCCTTTGACAATGCTGAAAGCATGGCTGCGGTTCTTGATGCCTTTTATGCGAGTGATGACTGGTGCAACGGCCCACGTCAAGACATCATTGGCAGCATAGAGACCAGCACGAAAACAGTGATGAATCTACCATCAGAAAGCGTAGAAGGGCTGCGGGTGCAATCGTAGGTGGCTTGCTTAATACCCCTTAAACCTATGAGGTAGCGATCGATATGGATACGACCGAACAGCTTAATAATACTTACTTCTACGGCGGCATCAGCAACTTGAGTGCCGGAGAGTTATTTTTCTGGATAATGGTAGACGTTACAGCCGAACACTTTACGGGAGCTAAAGACGTGATTGCTGCTGCGGCTGTCTATAGTGGACAGAACACCATAGCTGTAAGTGGCAAATTTGGTAATGCTACACCGGGAACCAGCTACGCCTCTAAATACTCACGCAAACTTTTAAAAGGTTACATGATGCCATTCCGGCTCCCCACATGGATCCAATCCCCGGCTAACCCGTTAAAAGTAAAAAGAGTTATGACGCAGAGACTTGCAACTTTTGTTGGGAGAACCATTCCGGTGATCGGATGGCTGGTGTTAGCTGCTGACGTTGCGCAGATTGCATATGAATCTATGGTGCCTTACAACCGGGTTGCCAATAAAGAGGACAAGGTATGGTAACGGGTGACGACATTGAAAGAGCTGTATTTGATTTGGTAGAAGAATATAACGGCCCACGACTGTTTACATTCAAACGCTACCCTCTGCGGCTTAATACCGATTTGAACGAAGACTTCCGAATGGATCCGTTGGATGCTTATGAGTTACTCGAGAAGTATGTCGAGAGATTCAATATTGATCCCTCAGAAATTAACTTCGGGCAGTATTTTCCGGAAGATTTTAGTGAAGACCACACGCCACTTACTATTCAATTGCTCGTCGATTCGGCTAAAGCTGGGCATTGGATTGGAGACAAAAATTAAAAGGGCTTTTGACTGGCGGCAGCAATCAGTAGGGCCATACTGGCCACTAAGCCAGCCGCTGTATGAAAGCACCGCAAATCCCCCCCATAAATTTCGACTACCCTTGATAAAAACGCGGCGGAGAGCTTTCCATGAAGTTTGATGCAAGCTAATCCAGCGCACAATTACCCTTGATTTGCATCCAAAAATCATAACTGCACGCCATAGTTCAATGTTCCTGCGCCAAACTACAGGTATGTTGATCATAATTCTCTCTCCATATTAAATATGAGAAAATTTTGACCGCGTAGACACGCATCATGTTCTTCTTTCACAACGACAAATCCGTGATATTCAAAAAAAGCCTTTGCCGTGAGACTGGCTTCAACACTTAATTTCTTTAACCCCATTCGCTCCGCGTCAGCAATTAGTGCATTTATAAGAATCGTTCCATTACCCTGCCGCTGACAGTCATGCGCCACAAAAAAGTGATTTATATGTCCGTTTTTTTGTAAGTCAGCATAACCATAAATTCTTTGATCACTGCATAGAACCAAAGGTGCTTTCTCAGAAAGTTCCTGCCTCCACCAGTCCATATCTACATTTTTTGGTGCCCATGCGTTAACTTGCTCTTGCGAGTAATCATTAGAATTTATTAAATGCACTGTATTAAAAACCAATTCCCATAACTTTTCTGAATCATCTTGCTGGTAACATCTAATTTTCATGTCACAACCTCAATATTTAGCCATTAATATTATGAATAGTCTGACTCAGGAACCCGACCAATTGCACCTTCTAACGAGTGGACTATCTGGCTTCACCAGACGCGTTTTGAGCGCCTCCAAATTTCGCACTATAAAATCTACGGCCATTAATGAAAAACGAGCTAGAGAGCTTCTAGCGCGTTTAACCATAGCTTAGCTGGATAGTAACTGACCTTAGTCCGTTTGGCTGCCTCGCTTTCTTCGCCGCGCATCTTTGATCGCATCCAACCCGTCGAGTATGTTGAATTTCGCTATCTCAGGTAACGAAAAGTCAATTTTCTCTACCACTTCAACCATATACACCGGCTTGAGATCTTTGCTATATCTCACTTCCGTTTCCGTGTTACCGCGCACGTGCCCGGCTAGCTGAGCACGTAGTTCCGCGCTTACTCCTTTCTCTTTGAGCAAGGTCGAGACCGAGTGACGGAAGGAGTGGAACGACTTGGTTCTGTCTCTTTCAAGCTTGAATCGCTTCTTTAAAATCGATTCATTGAACCAATCGGAAACAGCTTTACCATATCCCTTATATTTGTTTGGTGTAATTTCTGGGAATAGGCGATCATAGCCCGCGCCGCTTAAAGCCCTAACATATTCGATTAGCCCTAATTTAATCAGCATTGAGTGAATCGGGATCTCGCGACGCGCATTGGCATTTTTTAATTTCTTGTCGCCTTCTTCACCGATATCAAGATTGAAAAAGTAAACTCCGTCATTCTTCTGAATGTCATCAAGCCTGAGCTGAGCTAATTCATTAACCCTAGCCCCAGTAAACAACGCGAGTAAGGGCATCCAATAGTAATAAGGCTGATATTGATGAAAGCGCCCATGTTTATTTCGTTCACCAGTTCCTGAAACAAACAACGGCAGCGAAAAGATAGACTGTAATTCATGCGATTCAAAAACATCGACTTTATCTTGATCTCTCTCAGTTTTATCTTCAGGAGGGAAGAAGTCAACGCATGGGGACTTGAGAAGTATCCCCTCAGCTACAGCCCACTTCATCGAGCCATAGAGGCCATTTATATACTTGCGGACTGACTCACCAGTCATCAACTTATCGCCATGTTCTGCCGCCTTAACTATAAGTTCATCCAACGTTTTAACGCCGTATTTAATTTTCATTAAATTGCGCTTCGCAGGGATGGTGCGTAGCTTACTTTCATAAGCACGTAGGAAATCCCGATCGAAATGCTCAAGCCGAACATCCCCCATTACTTCAATCATTAAATTAAAGAAGTCTCGGTGAGCATTGAGCACTGTTTCAGCAGCTTTATGGTCGCGTCTGTATGTTAGATATTTATCACGTAGCCACGAGAGGTTGTTACCATAATTCTTACGGTTAACATGCTCATTGGCGGTAGCAGGTAAAACGATAGCAGAAGCAATCGTGGCTGGTGGTGTAGTCTTATACAGCCAGGCAAGCCGGAGGCTTTCTGCATGGATTTTATTGATTAACAAATTATCGGGCTTAATTACCGGACAACAGGAAGTGAAAAACCAACCGCCTTTAGCTTCGCTTCCGGCAGTTTTGAATACCGAAACCTCTGAATAACTGTCGCTGATGATGTTACGCAAATGCGCTGGCTGCGCGGTGAGTTGCAGATAACCTTTGGCAACTCCCTCAATACCCTGCTCTTCGCCATAGTTCAGCACGTAGCTGCCATCAAGAGGATCTAACTCGGCCTCAGAGAGAGACTCAACATAAAATCCAACCTGCCCCGTTGCCAGCCAGAATACCGGGAGATTGCGATTCATCACCGCCTGAATCAACTGCGATACAGGTAACTCGATTGACTGCGCAAAGTTAGAAAGCGAGATCATGCCCTCACCGTCAAGTAACGGGGCGCTGCCGCTCAAAGTCTGATAATCCATTAGTTCATACTCTTGTAAGGTCTGATACCAGACCGCCAACAGGAGCGCGGACTTCTGCTTTGCTTCATGAAGATCGTGAGTGCCTGTTGAAGTGTGAATCTCACACTGTCCTGCGTATCGACGAAAACGTTGGGGAACGCTAATACGGACAACATAAATGCCGCTGGTTCGACGATAGAGTTTATAACGCTGAGACATCGCCTCGTATACCCTTTTGTAAGAGGGGCTACGCGATTTCCAGCAAGATTATGGATTAAATTGTTTAAAAACAACAACTTATATAAGACTTGGTGCCGAAGGCCGGACTCGAACCGGCACGTATTTCTACGGTTGATTTTGAATCAACTGCGTCTACCGATTTCGCCACTCCGGCACGGAAGGGATGCGGAAAACGTTGCGATTATACCTGTCAGGGCCCGCCATGCAAGCAGCGCTCTTGCGCCGTCCTGTTGAGTGCTGAAAATTTCAGCATAGCGCATCGCCCACTCTCCCGCCCTGTCGCGTCTTCTCCGCTCATAAATTCACCAAAACAATCATTTGCAGGTTTACATCACCTTTCATTTGGTATGTGATCCCGTTACGGGTTCCACTACTTGCGCGGCTCGCCCTCCTCGCTCCCTGACAGGACAACTTATGGATTTTTTCGAGAAAGATCCCACGCCGGAAAACTACTGGCGCGGCATGATCCTTTTTGGAAACAACTTCGCCACGTACAAATTCGCGCTGGCGCAGGCACTCTGTGAGGTGAAGCGCGAGAACAGCCTCGTAAAGCTTGAGGATCTGGCGCTGCCGTTCAGCGCGCATATCTGCGCTCACCTGAAAGAAGCGCCGAAGCAAATCCTCAACATCAAGCGCCCTGGTCAGTTCATCCTTGCCTGTCAGCAGTTTAACGAGCAGGCGATAACCCACGGGCAGCTGATTGAAGCCACGGTCAGGCACGGCTTTAACGTGGTGCTCAGCGCCTTTCACAACGTGAGCGGCGGGCCAGTCGCGAAACCGTTTTTCATCAACGAACCGCGCGCCCATAAAGCCATCCGCCTGACCGATGACTTTTATCGCCTGACGGAAAGCGCGCAGTTCGCGAATCTTACGCAGGAAACGGACGCGCGCTGGCGGCTGGTCGAAAAAGCCTGGCAGATGAATCTGCCGCCACAGCTGCTGGATGTCCATTACGACGCGGAGCAGGAAACGCTCTTCACCCGCCTGAGCTCATCGCGCATCACGCTGACGAGCTGTCGCAACAGCCTGAACGGCTACCAGAAGGGCCACTGTTTTTACTGCAACGCGCCCATCAGCCTTGAGAAGCATGACGCGACGCTTGCCGATGTCGACCACTTCCTGCCGCTCGCGGCACAGCTGCCGGGCATCAACCTGAACGGCGTCTGGAATCTGGTGCTCGCCTGTCGCAGCTGTAACCGCGGCGAAAACGGCAAATCCGCCCGCGTCCCGACGCTTACGCTGCTCGCGCGGCTGCACGCCCGTAACGAATACTTTATTAACAGCCGCCTGCCGCTGCATGAGGCAATCATTAACCAGACGGGTAATAATGAGCGCCTGCGTAAAACCTTCCTGCAGGACGCCTGGAACGCCGCCTTCGCGAACCGCCTGCAACAGTGGGAGCCCGCGCTGCAACAGGAGCTGATTTTCTGATGACGCAAAACTATTACCAGACGCACTCGCAGGCCTTTTTCGACGGCACCGTCGCGGTCGATATGTCCTCGCTGTACGCCGCCTTCACGCCGCACCTGCCTGCGGGCGCGCGCGTTCTGGACGCGGGCTGCGGCTCCGGGCGCGACGCGCTCGCGTTCCATCGCATGGGCTATGACGTCGACGCGTTCGATGCCAGCCGCGAGCTGGTCGCGCTGGCGCGCGCCCACAGCGGCCTGCCGGTAAAGGAGATGACGTTTCACGATGTTGACGCCGTTGAGCGCTACGACGGCATCTGGTGCTGCGCGTCGCTGCTGCATCTCTCGCATGATGAACTCCCCGGCGCCATGCAAAAGCTCTCGGACGCCCTCAGGCCCGGCGGGGTCTGGTATCTCTCGTTCAAATATGGCGAGGGCGAGCGCGAACAGCAGGGGCGTCGTTTTACCGATATGAATGAAGCGCGCCTGACGGCGCTGCTGGCCGCGTTTCCGGCCCTGTCGCCGCTCGCGCTGTGGGTCACGCAGGATAAACGACCAGAGCGCCGCGACCAGTGGCTGAATGGGTTGCTTGTAAAGCGCTGAACCCTGACGCTGCCCTACCCCCTTTCACACTTTGAGCCATGCTCAGTGCGTGAACAGTCTCTGTAACCTGAATGTTCTACAATCTCCGGGATATCCACAACAAAGGAAACCGCGATGACCATCATCAAAAGTTACGCCGCGCACGAAGCTGGCGCAGAGCTTGAGCTCTATGAGTACGACGCAGGCGAGCTGAAGCCTGAGGATGTGGAGGTTGAGGTTGAGTACTGCGGTATCTGCCACTCCGATCTCTCGATGATCGACAACGAATGGGGCATTTCGGCGTATCCGCTGATTGCGGGCCACGAGGTGATTGGCCGCGTGAGTTCACTGGGCGCCAGCGCGCAGAACAAGGGCCTGAAAGTGGGCCAGCGCGTCGGGATCGGCTGGACGGCGTCGAGCTGCGAGCACTGTGACGCGTGTATCAGCGGCAACCAGGTGAACTGCCAGCACGGTAGCGTGCCGACCATCCTGAATCGCGGCGGCTTCGCCGATAAAATTCGCGCGAACTGGCAGTGGGTGATCCCGATGCCGGAAAATATCGACGCCGCCTCCGCCGGTCCGCTGCTGTGCGGCGGTATCACGGTATTTAAACCGCTGCTGATGCATCACATCACCGCCACCAGCCGTGTCGGCGTTATCGGCATCGGCGGCCTCGGCCATATCGCTATCAAGCTGCTGCGCGCGATGGGCTGCGAGGTGACGGCGTTCAGCTCGAACCCGTCGAAAGAGCAGGAAATCCTGGCAATGGGCGCGGATAAGGTAGTGAACAGCCGTGACCCGAAAGCGCTTGAAGCGCTGGCCGGACAGTTCGACCTGATTATCAACACCGTGAACGTGTCGCTCGACTGGATGCCGTATTTCCAGGCGCTGGCCTGGGGCGGGAATTTCCATACCGTCGGCGCGGTGATGAAGCCGTTTGAAGTCCCGGCGTTCTCGCTCATCATGGGCGACCGCAGCGTGACCGGCTCCGCGACCGGCTCCCCGCACGAGCTGCGCTCGCTGATGAAGCTCGCCGCACGCGCGAAAGTGGCTCCGCAGACCGAAGAGTTCCCGATGTCGCGCATCAACGAAGCGCTGCAACACGTGCGTGACGGTAAAGCCCGCTACCGCGTGGTGTTAAAGGCAGACTTCTGAGGTTGAAAGTAGAGGCTGAAAGTAAAAGCAAAGGCGCCGCGAGGCGCCTTTTTTATGGGGTGTGTAGCGTCGTTGCCGCAGGGTGAGTGCGTTATTTGTGCCATGGTGGGTGCGCTTCGCTTACCCACCCTACAAATGAGTGACCAAAAAACGTAGGGCGGGTAAGCGCCGCGCCCCCGCCACCCCGCCATATCACCCGCCGGCGGGCGCTATCAATGCCCCGCCTGGCTTCTCAACTGCGCCAGCTGCTGGAGCAGGTCATGCACCGGCACCACGCCAAACAGCATCTCGTTTTGCGTGATCCAGACGGGTGCGACCAGCAACACCCCGGTCGCGATCGCGCATGCCAGCAGCGAGCCGAGCAGCCAGCTGCTGCGCAGGCGTCGTTGCTGTTTGCTCCATTCGGTCAGCGACGGTCCAAAGTTGCGCCGCATCCAGCGTCGCCGCCACAGGTAACCCACCAGCGTGCCGACCAGCGCGATGCCCGCCATCGGTATGCCATGCACCAGGGCGATACCCTGTAGGCCCGCCTGTACATTCCACACGCCATCGATATGGCCGGGAGCCGTCAGGTAAATGCGCCCGGTATCAAAGTTCATCATCCCCTGCTTCTGGTACGCCGTGAGCACCGGCAGCAGCAGATACATCATCAGCGCCGTAAACAGGCTCCACTTCACCATCGACCAGCGCTGCACCGCGCTGACGATATTGCCGAGGCTCGTCAGCGCCTCGTTAAGATAAGGCGTCGCGAACGCCCGGTTCAGCGCCTCGCGAAGCGCGTCGCCCCGCTTGCCGCGACGGTGCTCCAGCAGCATGCTCTGGTGCGCTTCCGACTCCATAAACGTCTGCACCGTTTTACGGCTGGCGCGGCCCACCCACGGGTTGCGCCGTTTCGCGGGCGTCGCCTCGCGCACCAGCATATCGAGATCGTTTTTCAGCAGCGCCTGCAACACGTGACCGGCGTCGAGAATATGCGGCTTCACGCCGTAGAGGATCCAGCGGATGGGCTCGTCGCCCGCCTCCGGGAGCGGGCTCTCCAGGCGACCAAACGGCACGTTCGCGTTATACACGGCATGCACGTCGCGGCGGGTGTAGTCGATATCGTTATAGGTGAGCTGAACCGGACCGTACTGTCCAAGCGACGGCAGGCCCGCTTTGTAGAGCCCTTCGCGGATGTATTCCGGCACGTCCGCCTGCGGGTAGACCAGCTGGTAGTCGGGCGTCGCGGTGGCCGTAAGCGACGTAAGATGCGACATCACCCCGGTGCCGTTACACGGCGAACACTGCTTATCGCCTGAGCCGCCGCAGCTGCTGCATCGCACCTTGCCGCTGCCGAAACAGTTAGAGCAGCTCTCGTAGTAGTTCTCGATGCGGTTCTGCTTGCTGTAGTGATCGTAATAGCTGCGCTGGCGCATCACCTGGCCGCTGCCGCTGCAGTGGTAGCAAGAGGTTTTGCCGGAGCCGTGGCAGCTGCCGCAGTTGACCGAGCCCTTGCCGTGGCAGTTGTTGCAGTTCTCCGTCAGACAGACGCGGATCGGGTGATAGTACACCGTCTCTTCGTTTTGCCAGTCGCCGTAGGGCCGCGAGAGCAATGACGCGCGGGCGTCATCCAGCGTGGTGTCGCGGGCAAGTACCGCGCTGGTCTGCGCCTGCATGGCGCGCTCGTAATCCGGCCGCGTGCGGCAGACGTGGATATCCTGCCGCGCGGAAATCCGCCCCGCCTGGGTTGCGGTCTCGGTTCTTACCTTAAAGACGAGCCGCACGCTTATCTGGTAGTGGAAGTCGATATAGTCGACAGGCACGACGCTGAGCTCGCCGGGTTCAAGGCGCGTGGAGTCTCTGACAAAGGTTTGAATGGTGGTGTCGCAGGCGGCAAGCCAGGCGTCTTTCATGGTGTATCCTCGGGCGAAGTGAATCCGTCAACATGCAGGCCGCCTTCAGACAGGGCCGCTCATCGCTTTTATCGGGGAAAACGCAGGATGTTAGCATAGCGCGCGGGAAGGCTATGCTCCTGATTCTGGTGGGGATGTGGGGCGTAGTTGTGGTGTGAGGCGGCACGGTGGGTGCGCTGCGCTTACCCACCCTACATAAAAAGGTGATTTGGCAGGGTCGGGGTTTTGTAGGGCGGGTAAGCGCAGCGCACCCGCCAGCGGGCGTTAACAACGCTAACCGGGGCGCTACCCGCCCTACAACATCACACGCTCATCGCCTTAAACACTTCGGCGACGGCTACCGCGCCGGGGTCTTCGACGCCTTCGAGGTTATCGCGCCCCACGTAGGATGAACGCCCGGCCCGGGCTTTGCCCATCTGCGCGGTGGCCTGCGCGCCCTGCTCCGCGGCCTGCGCGGCGGCGGCGAGATCGTGCTGCTGCAACGCGTCGAGCGCCGGTTGCAGGGCATCGATAAGCGTGCGGTCGCCAGGCGCCGCGCCGCCGTAATGTTTCATCTGCGCAAGGCCCACCTGCAAGGCGTCAGGCAACGACGCGCCCTCAGCCACCTTCTGCCCGGCGGCGGTGAAAAATATCGACATCAGCACGCCGCTGGAGCCGCCCATCACGGTGGCGAGCCGCTCGCCGATAAGCTGCAACAGCGCGGCGGCGTCGTTCAGCGGCAGCTGGTGTTGCGCGAGTTTATGCGCGATATCCCGCGCGCCTTCGGCAAAGGTCGAGCCGGTATCGCCGTCGCCCACTTTGGCATCGAGCGCGTTCAGCCGCGCCTCCAGCCCGATAAGCGTCGAGGTGGCTTTCTCCACCAGCGCCCTGACGTGCGGCTCCTCCGAAGGCGCGGCCTCCACGCTGTCGCGCACCAGCGGATGCGGCTGGGTATGCACTTCGCCAGACGGTACCGGCGGCAGCCAGCCCGCGGTCTCCACCGGCGCGGTCAGCGCCTGTTCGAAGGTGTCATTGAGCGGCAGCAGCGAGAGCGAAAAGCCTTTCATATCGAGCGCGCTCACCAGCGGCGCGGGGCCGATAAGCCAGTCGATGCGGTCTTTCAGCGCCGAACGCGACAGCTCGCGGGTCAGCAGCGACATCTCAAGCGTCGAGGTGCCGCCAAGATTATTGATAAGCACCGCGAGGCGCGCGTCAGCGGGCACGTGCGGCGCGAGGCGCTCCACCAGCATATTGACGATGTCCCGGCTGTTCTGGGTATGAATGGTGCTCGCCCCCGGTTCGCCATGAATGCCAAGCCCCAGCTCCGCCTCGCCGGGTTTGATACGCCCCTCGTCGTCGCTGCTGCCCGGCAGGTTGCAGGTTTGCAGCGCCACGCCGAGGCTTTTCACCGCGTCGCTCGCCTGCTGCGCCAGCGCGCGTACTTCACTGAGCGACTGGCCCTGCTCGGCCGCGAAACCGGCGATTTTATGCACCAATGCTGTCCCGGCGATGCCGCGCGGCTGTTTGTTATCTTCGAGCGCCACGTCATCGGAGACGATCACCATCTCCACTTTCAGCCCGTGGCGTTTGGCTTTTTCCGCCGCCAGCCCGAAGTTCAGCCGGTCGCCGGTGTAGTTTTTAACAATCAGCAGGCAGCCGCGATCGCCGGTGACCGCCACAATGGCGTTCAGCACCGCCTCCACGCTCGGCGAGGCAAAGAGGTCGCCGCATACCGCCGCCGTGAGCATTCCCTTACCGACAAACCCGGCATGCGCGGGCTCATGGCCGGAGCCGCCGCCCGAAATCACCGCCACTTTGCTTTTATCCCAGTCACGGCGGGCAACCACGCGGATGGCGGGGTCGATATCGAGGCGAGTGATGTTCTGATGACGGGCGGCGAGGATCAGGCCGTCAACGGCGTCGTTAATGAGGTGTTTACGGTCGTCAAAGAAGAATCTGGACATGATTTCCTGCGAGTCAGTGAACGGTATGCAAAGCATAGTCGTTTCACACGCAGGCGGCGCTCAGAGCCCGTATTCGCCGTAGCCGCGCCGCTTTTGCAGTCGATCCAGCCAGCGGCCAGCAAAGTGAACGCCCACTAACACGGCGACCAGAAAGGCGGTGTGTAGCCAGAAGGCGACGCGCCCGTCGAAGATAAAAAAGCTCAGGATGAAATACGGCAGCGCGGCGCTGGTTATCGCGAAAAGCAGGTGTTCGCCCAGTGAGAACAGGCGCAGCACATCGTCAGCGTCCGCCTCCTGTGGCGATCCTGCCGTTACCACGCCCACCGCCAGGCTGCGGCGGTCCACATGGCGCGCGAGCAGCGCGAAAAGCAGCGCCAGCACGGCGAACACGCCGCCCTCAAAGGCCAGCCACGGCAGCGGATCGCGAAAATAAAAGTAAGCGCCCACTATCAGAATCAGCAACAGTGCCTCAGGCACAAAGGCGAGATGCGCGAAGAACAGGAGGAACAGCGAGGCGAGTCGTTTCATGGCTTCCCGGCGAACGTGAACAGCGAGGAAAAGCACTCCCCCAACGGTAGAGGGAGTGCGGCAGGCGTCAGGCGCGTTTCATCAGCAGCCAGAGGCTTATCAGGAAGAAGCTGGCGCTCGGCAGCAGCGCGCCGATAATCGGCGGGATGCCGTACACCAGGCTCAGCGGACCGAAGATCTGATCCAGTACGTAGAAGATAAACCCGAAACTGATGCCGGTTACCACGCGCACGCCCATCGGCACGCTGCGCAGCGGCCCGAAGATAAACGACAGCGCCATCAGCATCATTACCGCCACCGAGAGCGGCTGGAAGATTTTGCTCCACATATTGAGCTGGTAACGGCTGGCGTCCTGCCCGCTCGCCTTAAGGTAAGTAACGTAGTTGCGCAGGCCGCTTATCGACAGCGCATCCGGGTCGAGCGCCACGACGCCGAGTTTGTCCGGCGTCAGGTTGGTTTTCCAGGTGCCGGTCAGGGTCTGCGAGCCGGTGATTTGCTGCGGATCTTTCAGATTCGATTCATCCACCTGCGACAGACGCCACAGCTTTTGTTTAGCGTCGAATTTGGCGCTGGCGGCGTAGCGCACCGACTGCAAGCGGCGCTTATCGTTAAACGAATAGATGCTGATGCCGCCGAGCTCGTTCTCGCCTTTCACGCGTTCGATATAGACGAAATTGCTGCCGTCTTTCGCCCACATGCCTTGCTGGGTCGAGAGCAGCGAGCCGCCATACATCTGCTGCGCGCGCAGGTTACGGGCCATCTGCTCGCCCTGCGGCGCCACCCATTCGCCGATAGCCATCGTGAAGATAACCAGCGGAATGGCGGTTTTCATCACCGAGGCGGCCACCTGCATACGGGTGAAGCCGGACGCCTGCATGACGACCAGCTCGCTGCGCTGCGCCAGCATGCCGAGCCCCAGCAGCGCGCCGAGCAGCGCGGCCATCGGGAAGAAGATCTGGATATCTTTCGGCACGCTCAGCAGCGTGTACGTGCCGGCACCGAGCGCGGTATAGCTGCCTTCGCCGGTCTTTTTCAGCTGATCGACGAACTTGATGATGCCTGACAGCGACACCAGCATGAACAGCGTCATCATTATGGTGTTAAAAATTGTTCTGCCGATGTACCGGTCAAGAACGCTAAATCCCAGCATCGATCACTCCCCGACGCGCAAAACGGGCGCGAATGCGGCGCACCGGCACGGTGTCCCACAGGTTCAGCGCCACAGCCAGCGCCAGATAAAGCAGGTTGACGGCCCACATCCAGACCAGCGGATCAAGCTTGCCTTTCGCGCCGTTAGAGCGCAGCGAGGTCTGGAGCAGGAAGAAGATAAGGTAGAGCAGCATCGCGGGCAGCATCGAGAGCACGCGGCCCTGACGCGGGTTGACCACCGAGAGCGGCACGACCATCAGCGCCATGACAATCACCGCGAACACCAGCGTCAGGCGCCAGTGGAACTCGGCGCGGGCGGATTTGGAATCAGACTGCCAGAGCGTTTTCATGTCCATCTGCTCGGCATCGTCCGGGTCCAGCGCCACGGCCTGATGGCCGATAATCGCCTGGTAATCTTTAAAGTCGGTGATGCGGAAATCGCGCAGCAGCGCGGTGCCCTCAAAGCGGGTGCCCTGATTGAGCGTCACCACCTGCGAGCCGTCCTTACGCTGGGAGAGTTCGCCGGAGTCGGCAACCACCACGGACGGGCGCGCGTTGCCTTTCGGGCGCAGCTGCGCCAGGAACACGTCTTTGAATTTGCTGCCGTCCACGCTTTCGATGAAGAGCACCGCGTTGCCGTCGGTCGCCTGCTGGAACTGGCCCTGCGCGAGCGCCGCCATCCCAGGGTTGGCTTTCGCCTCCGCCAGCACTTCGTCCTGATGGCGCGATGACCAGGGGCCCGCCCACATCACATTCACCGCAGCGACAATGCCGGTCAGCAAGGCCAGCACCATGGCGGCCTTCACCAGCACCGCTTTGCTCAGCCCGCAGGCGTGCATGACGGTGATTTCGCTTTCGGTATAGAGCCTGCCGAGCGTCATCAATAGCGCCAGGAACAGGCTTAACGGCAGGATGAGCTGCGCCATTTCGGGCACGCCCAGACCGAGCAGAGAGAGCACGAGGTTAGTCGGGATATCGCCGTCCACCGCCGCGCCAAGAATTCTCACCAGCTTCTGGCAGAAGAAGATCAGCAACAGGATGAACAAAATCGCCAGTTGGCTTTTGAGCGTCTCCCGAACCAGATATCTTATGATTATCACATTAAATACGCCTGTGAATACGAGTCTTTTTGCAGGAAAATCGCTTGTTTCATGGCTTAAACGTCATTTATTCTCTTGAGTCGTCGAAAAGATCGCTAAGATTACATATCTTAACGGCTTCGCGCTTCAAGCGTTGCTGACGAGCCGAAACCAAAACAACATTCGTTAAGATTAACACGAAGTCATCGCAACAGCGGAGCAAGAGTTACGAAGTGGTTAATTCTATCTGTAGCCGCCGCCGTTGTCTTTAAGATTCAGGAGCGTAGTGCATGGAGTTCAGTGTAAAAAGCGGGAGCCCGGAAAAACAGCGCAGTGCCTGCATTGTGGTAGGCGTTTTCGAACCGCGCCGTCTCTCTCCCATCGCCGAACAACTCGATAAAATCAGCGACGGCTATATCAGCGCCCTGCTGCGTCGCGGCGAGCTGGAGGGTAAACCGGGCCAGACCTTATTGCTTCACCACGTTCCGAATGTGTTGTCAGAACGTATCCTTCTGATCGGCTGCGGCAAAGAACGCGAGCTCGATGAGCGCCAGTACAAACAGGTGATTCAGAAAACCATTAACACCCTGAATGATACCGGTTCGATGGAAGCGGTCTGCTTCCTGACCGAGCTGCACGTCAAGGGCCGCAACACCTACTGGAAAGTGCGCCAGGCGGTAGAAACCGCGAAAGAGACGCTCTACAGCTTCGATCAGCTCAAGACCAACAAGAGCGAGCCGCGCCGCCCGCTGCGCAAAATGGTGTTCAACGTGCCGACGCGCCGTGAGCTCACCAGCGGCGAGCGCGCTATCCAGCATGGTCTGGCGATCGCCTCCGGTATTAAAGCGGCGAAAGACCTGGGCAACATGCCGCCGAATATCTGCAACCCGGCTTATCTCGCCTCGCAGGCGCGCCAGCTGGCGGACGCGTTCAGTAAAAACGTCGTCACTCGCGTTATCGGCGAGCAGCAGATGAAAGAGCTCGGCATGCACTCGTATCTCGCGGTCGGCGCGGGCTCGCAGAATGAATCGCTGATGTCGGTGATTGAATACAAAGGCAGCAGCGAGCCGGACGCCCGTCCGATTGTGCTGGTGGGCAAAGGGCTGACCTTTGACTCCGGCGGCATCTCAATCAAACCGTCCGAAGGGATGGACGAGATGAAATATGACATGTGCGGCGCGGCGGCAGTTTACGGCGTGATGCGCATGGTGGCGGAGCTGAACCTGCCGGTGAACGTCATCGGCGTGCTGGCGGGCTGCGAGAATATGCCTGGCGGGCGCGCGTATCGTCCGGGCGACGTGCTGACCACGATGTCCGGTCAGACCGTGGAAGTGCTGAACACCGACGCCGAAGGCCGTCTGGTGCTGTGCGACGTGCTGACGTACGTCGAGCGCTTCGAGCCGGAAGTGGTGATTGACGTCGCGACGCTGACCGGCGCGTGCGTGATAGCGCTTGGCCATCACATCACCGGGCTGATGTCGAACCACAATCCGCTGGCGCATGAGCTTATCGGCGCGTCGGAACAGGCGGGCGACCGCGCCTGGCGTCTGCCGCTGGCGGATGAATTCCAGGAGCAGCTGGAGTCGAATTTTGCGGATATGGCGAATATCGGCGGCCGTCCTGGCGGGGCTATCACGGCAGGGTGTTTCCTGTCGCGCTTTACCCGCAAATATAACTGGGCGCACCTGGACATCGCCGGCACCGCGTGGCGCTCCGGCAAAGCCAAAGGCGCGACCGGCCGCCCGGTGGCGATGCTGTCGCAGTTCCTGCTGAACCGCGCCGGATTTAACGGCGAAGAGTAAAGCCAGGCCCTCTCTCCGTTGGGGAGAGGGTATCGCCCTGTGTTAAGGTAAACGGCGGGTGCGCGTCGCTTACCCGCCCTACGCAAGCTATGTGGTGTATGTGATAAGGCGGGTGCGCTTTGCTTACCCGCCCTACGCAACTATGCGGCGTGTGTAATAACGGCGGCTTACCTGCCTTACCAGACACCTCCCTGCACGACGGCGGCGAGGCAAAACCCCGTAGGGCGGGTTAGCGTAGCGCCACCCGCCATCCTCAGGCCAGAATCAAGACAAGCAGCCAACAGCGAGGCAAGGTGAAAGACCACGGGTATAGCTCATGAAAAACGCAACGTTCTACCTGCTTGATAACGACACGCATGTCGACGGACTGAGCGCGCAGGAAGCGCTGGTGTGCGACGTCGCCGCAGAGCGCTGGCGCTCAGGCAAACGCATTCTGATTGCCTGCGTCGACGAAGCCCAGGCGACCCGCATCGATGAAGCGCTCTGGAAGCGCGACCCGGACAGCTTCGTACCGCACAATCTGGCGGGCGAAGGGCCACGCGGCGGCGCGCCGGTAGAGATAGCCTGGCCGCAAAAACGCGGCAGCAGCCCGCGCGAGCTGCTGATAAGCCTGCTGCCCGAGTTTGCAGCTTTTGCCACTGCTTTCTATGAAGTGGTAGACTTCGTACCTTACGACGAATCCCAGAAACAACTGGCGCGCGAACGCTACAAAGCCTATCGCGCCGCCGGTTTCCACTTGACCACGGCCACCTTCACGGCGCCCGGAACGACACAGTAGAAATGGAAAAGACATATAACCCCCAAGATATCGAACAGCCGCTTTACGAGCACTGGGAGCAGCAGGGTTATTTCAAACCCAACGGCGACGAGAGCCAGGAAAGCTTCTGCATCATGATCCCGCCGCCGAACGTCACCGGCAGTTTGCATATGGGTCACGCCTTCCAGCAAACCATCATGGACACCATGATCCGCTACCAGCGCATGCAGGGGAAAAACACCCTGTGGCAGGTCGGCACCGACCATGCCGGTATCGCGACCCAGATGGTGGTTGAGCGTAAAATTGCCGCTGAAGAAGGCAAAACCCGCCACGATTATGGCCGCGACGCGTTCATCGAGAAAATCTGGGAGTGGAAAGCGGAATCCGGCGGCACCATCACGCGCCAGATGCGTCGTCTGGGTAACTCGGTCGACTGGGAACGCGAACGCTTCACCATGGATGAAGGCCTCTCTAACGCGGTGAAAGAGGTATTCGTCCGTCTTTATAAAGAAGATCTGATCTATCGCGGCAAGCGTCTCGTGAACTGGGACCCGAAACTGCGTACCGCCATCTCTGACCTGGAAGTGGAAAACCGCGAGTCGAAAGGCTCCATGTGGCACATCCGCTATCCGCTGGCGGACGGCGCGAAAACCGCTGACGGCAAAGATTACCTGGTGGTGGCCACCACCCGTCCGGAAACCCTGCTGGGCGATACCGGCGTTGCCGTTAACCCGGAAGATCCTCGTTATAAAGATCTGATCGGCAAATTCGTCGTGCTGCCGCTGGTGAACCGCCGGATCCCGATCGTCGGCGACGAACACGCCGACATGGAAAAAGGCACCGGCTGCGTCAAGATTACGCCAGCGCATGATTTCAACGACTACGAAGTGGGTCGTCGTCATCAGCTGCCGATGATCAACATCCTGACCTTTGACGGCGATATCCGCGAAAGCGCGGAAGTCTACGACACCAAAGGCAACGAATCTGACGTTTACTCAAGCGAGATCCCGGCGCAGTTCCAGAAGATGGAGCGTTTTGCCGCGCGTAAAGCGATCGTGGCGGCCGTGGATGAACTCGGCCTGCTCGAAGAGATCAAACCGCACGATCTGACCGTGCCTTACGGCGATCGCGGCGGCGTGGTTATCGAACCGATGCTGACCGACCAGTGGTACGTGCGCGCCGATGTGCTGGCGAAACCGGCGGTGGAAGCGGTTGAGAACGGCGATATCCAGTTCGTGCCGAAGCAGTACGAGAACATGTACTTCTCCTGGACGCGCGATATTCAGGACTGGTGTATCTCCCGCCAGCTCTGGTGGGGCCACCGCATCCCGGCGTGGTATGACGCGGAAGGCAACGTCTACGTGGGCCGCACCGAAGACGAAGTGCGCCAGGAAAACAACCTCGGCGCTGACGTCGCGCTGCGCCAGGATGACGACGTGCTCGACACCTGGTTCTCCTCCGCGCTGTGGACATTCTCCACGCTCGGCTGGCCGGAAAACACTGACGCGCTGCGCCAGTTCCACCCGACCAGCGTGATGGTCTCCGGCTTCGACATTATCTTCTTCTGGATTGCCCGCATGATCATGATGACCATGCACTTCATCAAAGATGAAAACGGCAAGCCGCAGGTGCCGTTCCACACCGTCTACATGACCGGGCTTATCCGCGATGACGAAGGCCAGAAGATGTCCAAATCCAAGGGGAACGTTATCGACCCGCTGGATATGGTTGACGGCATCTCCCTGCCGGACCTGCTGGAAAAACGTACCGGCAACATGATGCAACCGCAGCTGGCGGAGAAAATCCGCAAGCGCACCGAGAAGCAGTTCCCGGACGGCATCGAGCCGCACGGCACCGACGCCCTGCGCTTCACGCTGGCGGCGCTGGCCTCGACCGGTCGCGATATCAACTGGGATATGAAGCGTCTCGAAGGCTACCGCAACTTCTGTAACAAACTGTGGAACGCCAGCCGTTTCGTGCTGATGAACACCGAGGATCAGGACTGCGGCTTCAACGGCGGCGAGAAAGTGCTGTCGCTGGCGGACCGCTGGATCCTGGCGGAATTCAACCAGACCGTGAAAGCGTACCGTGAGGCGCTGGATAACTTCCGCTTCGATATCGCGGCGGGCATCCTGTACGAATTCACCTGGAACCAGTTCTGCGACTGGTATCTGGAGCTCACCAAGCCGGTCATGAACGGCGGCAGCGAAGCTGAACTGCGCGGCACCCGCCATACGCTGGTTACCGTGCTGGAAGGCCTGCTGCGTCTCGCGCACCCGATTATTCCGTTTATCACGGAAACCATCTGGCAGCGTGTGAAAGTCATTGCGGGCATCAACGCCGACACCATCATGCTGCAGCCGTTCCCGGCATTTGACGCCGCACGCGTGGACGACGCGGCGCAGGCTGATACCGAGTGGCTGAAGCAGGCGATCATCGCCGTGCGCAACATTCGCGCCGAGATGAACATCGCGCCGGGCAAACCGCTGGAACTGCTGCTGCGCGGTTGCAGCGCAGACGCGGCGCGTCGTGTTAACGACAACCGCGGCTTCCTGCAGACGCTGGCGCGCCTCGAAAGCATCACCGTGCTGCCTGCCGATGATAAAGGTCCGGTATCCGTGACCAAAATCATCGACGGCGCCGAGCTGCTGATCCCGATGGCGGGCCTTATCGATAAAGACGCCGAGCTGGCGCGTCTGGCAAAAGAAGTCGCCAAAATCGAAGGCGAAATCGGCCGCATCGAAAGCAAACTCGGCAACGAAGGTTTTGTGGCGCGCGCGCCGGAAGCGGTCATTGCGAAAGAGCGCGAGAAACTCGCGGGCTATCACGAAGCGAAAGCCAAACTGATTGAACAGCAGGGCGTTATTAGCGCGCTTTAATTCCTGCATTTAATGAAAAAGCCGGGGAAACCCGGCTTTTTTTATTGCTGCGCGCGGCGATTAATTTACCTTAATGCCAACGGGCGACATTATCCCCTGCCCTTTTATTTTCGCGGGCTGCAATATCAAACGGCATAAAAAAACGGCGCTCTTAAGAGCGCCGTTTTTATTTACCCGAACACGAGGTCCGCAGACGTATTATCAGAGTGCGAAAGGCAGTACGGAGAAACCGCGGCCCAGCACGCTTGCCGGATCGTTACGCGGCTGCTCGTCATGATCGACCAGCGCCAGGTTATCCAGCTCGCCATCCACATGGGTATTTTCCAGCAGGTAGCGCGTCAGGCGCACTTTCGCCCACGGCCACGCCAGGCCGAGAGTGATGCCGCAAAGCATGAAATTACTCAGGATCAGCCACACGAAGGTACCGACGCTCACGGTGGAGCGGAAGGTAATACCCCCTTCGAGAGACATCTGCTGATAAGCGTAGTTACGCACTTTAACGAACGCGAAGCTAAAGCAGACCAGGATGCCGACAAGATAAACCATATAGGCCATGAACACGGTGGACAACATCGACAAGCCCGCGCTCAGCATGGCTTCTTCGCTGGCCCCACCGTACAGGCTGTGCTGTAAAACCTGGGTCATCATCGGAACGACCATCACCATCACGATAACGATAAACGGCACGAACAGCAGCATCGCTTTCAGGTAGATGAAGGTGCAGGTTTTGACGTTCAGGTTAATGGCGAAACGGTGTTTACCGTATTGCAGGTTATTGACCAGCAGCCCGTACCACTGAGCGGCGTAAATCCCCTGCATCAGCGCAGTACCGCCGAGACCAACAACGATGGAGAGCACAATGCCGACGATAATGCCGGTCAGGCTGGCGCTGGAGCCCGCGAGGGTAAACACGAGAGAGATAACCACAAAAATAAGCACGGCAATCAGCAGCGGGCAGCCCAGCATCACCCACCATGCGCGTAGCGGGCTCGCTTTAAAGCTAAAACGCATCCCGTTGAGCTGGGTCATCAGCAGCTGGTAGCGCAGGCCCTGCATAATCAGGAACGGCGCAAAGGCAATAAACAGCACCACCATGCACAGCATTAAAAAGGTATTCTCATACACCGCGTTAATCACGAACACGACGTAGAGAATCGCGAGGCACAGCCAGCCGACGAAAATCGCGCCGCCCGTGGCGTGATAGGAGAAACGCGCGCTAGCAAGCTCTGTATTTTCATAGAAATAACGACGCGCACGCACCATCGCCCACGGCAAAAACAGCCCGGCGGTGAACACCGTTAACAGTATGTTGACCAGCCAGACGGGGAAATAACCGCCGCCGCTGCCCTGAAACGAGAATGCGTGTGTCTTATTCCCTGCCAGGAATTTATTATCGTCCGACATAACAATCCTTATTCTGTAAAAAAGAAAAAAGCGCCGTTATAACCATTAATATCTTAGGGTTAATCCAGTGCGTACTTTAGTGTAATAAAGGCCGCAGAAGAATAATAGCAGCCAATATTCCTGGGCTTGCGTGTCTCTTCTGGTAATGGTATTAAGCACAAAACTATGTTGGATATATGACATCAGAGCAGAAAATGAATGTTGAGGCGCCGGTTGAAATAATGATGCGCCGGATGACGGCCGCGGATAACGCGACCGTCGCCCGGGTGATCCGCCAGGTTTCCGCGGAATATGGCCTGACCGCCGACAAAGGCTACACGGTCGCGGACCCGAATCTCGACGTGCTTTACACGCAATACAGCAAGCCAGGCCACGCCTACTGGGTGGTGGAACTTGATGGCGAAGTCGTAGGCGGCGGCGGTATCGCGCCGCTGGCGTGTAGCGAAACAGACCTCTGCGAGCTGCAAAAGATGTACTTTCTGCCCGCCGCGCGCGGCAGAGGGCTTGCCAAAAAGCTGGCGCTCCAGGCGCTGGAATTCGCCCGCGCGCAGGGGTATCGCCGCTGCTATCTGGAAACCACCGCGTTTTTAAAAGAGGCCATCGCGCTGTATGAGCGTCTCGGCTTTGTGCATATTTCAGAGCCGCTCGGCTGCACGGGGCATGTGGACTGCGAAGTGCGAATGTTAAAAACGCTCTGAGCGCCGAAATAAAAAAGCCGGGATAACCCGGCTTTTTTTTATTCCTGCTGCATGGAGATGCGGATAGCGGGCCCGGCTTTTTCCGGCGGCAGCGCCAGCACGTTATGCCAGAGTTCCTGCACCATATTGCAGACCTCTTTTTCCTTGCCGACGCCTTTTTGCGGGTCGGTAAAGACGTCAATCGTGTCGCCATATTTGGCCGCCAGCGCCTGGCCAATCGGGGCCAGCGTCTCTTCAGCCAGCTTCTGCTCTTCGGCGGTAACTTTATGCGTGTTCGGACCGTAGCTTGCCGACAGCAGCTTCAGCTCGACGTCCATCCGCTTCGCGATGACCTCTTTTGACAGCAGCTTAACCGGGTTAACGCCGCCTTTCACCTGCGGCATCAGGAAGCGGAAACAGGCGTCGTCGCTGTGCTGCTGCATTTCGCGGGTCTGCTCCATATTGACGCGCATATACGCCATCACGTCGTTATCCGGCGCGAACTGGATCCGCTTCATCTCCAGATCGGCCATCTGCGGCTGGATCATATCGATAACTTCCTGCTCCGTTTTGCCCTGCTTCACCATCTCCACCGCCTGGTTGCGCATGCGCGCGTAAAACGCCGGATCTTTTTCTTTGATAAGCGCATACACCGGCATGCTGCTAAACGCTTCATCAAAGCCCTGCTCAGGAGACGTTGCCTTGCTGCCTTTAAGCCAGGCGATATCCGCGATGTTCCACAGCACAATGCCGACCACGAAAATCGCAATGGCGGCGAGCTTGTTGACTTTGCCTTTCTTGTAGAGCGTCGAGGCGATGCCCGCAAGCGCCACGCCAACCAGCGCGGAAAGCAACACATGATTCCAGTTCATTTTTATCCCTTCGGTATTGATAGTTTTTATACAGCGCAGGTCTGCGCGTGCGCCGGAATGCCGCTGTGAAAACGAAATTCGGCATCGGGCTGGTTAATCAGTCGCGCTTCCGCCTCGCCCAGCGCCTGCACGCGCGGCGTGATGTCGTCGGGGGAAATCCGCTGCGCCAGATCCAGGTAATCCTGATAGTGGCGCGCTTCCGAGCGCAGCAGCGACAGATAAAACTTCTGCAAATCGTCATCCAGATATGGCGCCAGCGCGGCGAAACGCTCGCAGGAGCGCGCTTCGATATACGCGCCGCAAATCAGCTTGTCGACAAGCGTCGCCGGCTCATACGTGCGCATTTCGCGCCGCATCCCGCGCGCATAGCGGCTGGCGGTAATTTTCACGTAGGGGATGTTACGCGCCTGCATCACTTCGCGCACCTGCCAGAAGTGGTGTAGCTCTTCTTTGATAAGCAGCACCATGCTGTCGATAAGCGCCTGGCCCCACGGATCGTCGGTCTGCGGCATTACGCTTTTACCGATGCGCTTATGCAGCGCCAGAAAATCCGGCTCCGGCCCTTCGCGATAGGTGAAGTCTTCATACGGTTTCAGCCAGCCGAGCAGTTCGTCCGAGCCGCTTTTATCCGCGACATAGCGGCGAATCAGCAGCATCGCGGTTTGCGCGGCTTTCAGCTCGCAAATCATGTGGTCGGTCAGCAGCAGCGGCAGGTTTTCCGGCGCTCTGGCTTCATCTATCCAGGCTTGCGGGGTCGCGCAGTGAAGGAAATTTTTAACGGGGAGAAGGAGTGCGTCGTAATTCATGCGGGGTTCCTGAACTGCGGCAGCGCCAGGCTGCCGCATAGTGCGACTTAGTGACGAACGCCGTCGTCGTCTTCATCCATGCCTTCGTCGTCTTCGTCGTCGCCTTCACCGTCCGGGTCTTCGAAATAGGTGCCCCAGCCGTCATATTCGACGTTGAATTTTTCCGCGAGATTCATCAGCTGCTCAACCTGCGCGTCGATAAGTTCCGGGTTCAGCGCGCACTCGCTCAGGGCGTCGCAGCAGATAACGGTTTCGCCGCCTTCTTCCAGCTCCAGCTCTTCCGGCTCTGTGACTTCATAGCCCAATTTGAAGACTTCCACCGCCAGTTTCTCCAGCGTATCGAAATCGTCTGCCGAGAAGTGGTGTTCAATCGTGTACAGCGCGTCAGGATCGCTACCATCTTCAAGCAGCTCTTCAATAATCAAACGCGTCTCTTCGCGCTGCTCTTCCAGTAATTCCGGGTTTGCCATGGCTCGTTCCTCAGTGTGTCGGCAGATACCTTCTATTTTCACACACCATCGGGAATGCCTCCACCTTTGACCGCAAAGTTTTAACACGAGGGGTTGCAAATGAATATTCATCCATATATGTTGAATTTTAATTCAATAAGTGGCGTAAGCCAGTGAGGGAAACATGTCCGCCTTGTACCAGAAATCCTTATTAAAACTGCTCGATTTTACGCCCGCCCAAATCCATTCATTACTGGCGCTGGCGGCGAAGCTCAAAAGCGATAAGAAAAACGGCGTTGAAGTTCAAAAACTTACCGGGAAAAATATTGCGCTCATCTTCGAAAAAGACTCAACTCGCACGCGATGCTCTTTCGAAGTTGCCGCATATGACCAGGGCGCGCGCGTCACTTATCTTGGCCCGAGCGGCAGCCAGATTGGGCATAAAGAATCAATTAAGGACACCGCCCGCGTGCTGGGCCGGATGTATGACGGCATTCAGTATCGCGGCTTTGGTCAGGAAATCGTCGAAACGCTGGCGCAGTTCGCCGGGGTGCCGGTGTGGAACGGCCTGACCGACGAATTTCACCCGACCCAGCTGCTGGCGGATCTGCTCACCATGCAGGAGCATCTGCCGGGTAAAGCGCTCAGCGAGATGACGCTGGTCTACGCGGGCGACGCGCGCAACAACATGGGCAATTCTATGCTGGAAGCCGCCGCGCTGATGGGCCTGGATTTACGTCTTGTCGCGCCAGCGCGCTGCTGGCCTGCGCAGGAGCTGGTGACCGAGTGCCAGGCGCTCGCGAAAGAGACCGGCGGGCGTATTACGCTTACCGAAGATGTCGCTGCGGGGGTGAAGGGCGCCGATTTCATCTATACCGACGTCTGGGTGTCGATGGGCGAGGCGAAAGAGAAATGGGCGGAGCGTATCGCGCTGCTGCGGCCTTATCAGGTCAACAGCCAGATGCTGGCGCTCACCGGCAACCCGGACGTGAAATTCCTGCATTGTCTGCCAGCATTTCATGACGACCAGACAACGCTCGGCAAGCAGATGGCGCAGGAGCATGGCCTGAAAGGCGGCATGGAAGTAACCGACGAGGTGTTCGAATCCGCCCACAGTATCGTGTTCGATCAGGCGGAAAACCGGATGCATACCATTAAAGCGGTGATGGTGGCGACGCTGTCCGAGTAAGGCGACTGTGTTGCTGGTGGCGGGATGGTGGCGGAATGGCCGCGATGGTGGGTGCGCTGCGCTTACCCACCCTACATAACATCATCACACGCCAATCTTTACGGTGGGTGCGCTGCGCTTACCCACCCTACTTAACATCATCACACGCCAATCTTTACGGTAGGCGCGCTACGCTGACCCACCCTACATCATGCCCACCCTACAACACTCATTCCATCAACATCTTCACCACGGCTTTGCGCACCGGCGCGGGGCTGCCCACGGCGCACAGCGGTTTATGCACTTCGCCCGGCCAGAAAATCACAAAATCGCCCTCTTCCAGCACCACCGTCTTCTCCTGCGCGCCTTCGGCAAGGAAGGCGATATCTTTATCCGCCAGCCAGTCGGTGTCGGGCGCGCCCGGCGGCAGAGTGCTGAAGGTCATCCCTTCGCGGCCCGCCAGCACAATCTGGATATCCAGATAACGCGCATGATACTCGGCGCGGCGGTCCGCCAGCGGCTCGGTCGAATCTTCAGAGAGCAGGAAAAACAGCCGGTTGCCATCCAGATCGTACTTACCAGGCGCTGTCTGTGCCGTCACCTGTTGCTTCACCTGCTCAATCGCCTCGCGGAACGGCGCAGGCAGCCAGGCACCCAGCGCGTGAATATTACCGATAATCATGGTCAGACCCTCACATAAAACACCGTTTCATTTTGCGTGTTATACGAGTAATCGCGCCGGTCCGCCACTGCTTTATGAGGGAAACCTGCTCTGGCGCATGGTTATCTCATCTGCCGTTACGGCCTTGTTAAAGCTCGCCCGACGTTTATGCAGCTTTTATGCATAACTCTGGCGAATAGAACGTGCGGGCTCGTTGCAACCCTCTGTTTTTACGGTTTTTTCGGGAAAAAAGGCGATACGGTCACGTTTTGCTTTCACGACAAACAGGCGCGGCGGCGTCATAATTATTTATCTTATTTTCTTTGCCGCCAAATAAATCTCCACAGCAATTGCATAACCATATTCCATCAAAATAAAAAACGTTATTTATCATTACATTAAAATGAAGTTCATTTATTAACCGAATACAACTCATTAACAACGCCGCATAAGCGCTGCATTTTCTGCGTAGCGATTCATATCCCCCGACGAATTAATTAAAGTTTCCATGAAATAAATCATCATTCCGTTGGAATAATGAATTCATCTGATTCGGCGTGATTTTCATCACAAAGTAAAAGCGGCACTCCATTACTATTTATTCCGAGTTCAATCTGCACGGTAACCGGTTATGCGAATACCTTACGCATAACGCCGCCGCTTTTATTCTGAAATCAGCCAAGGAATAAAATATGGAAAAGCATTACGTGGGATCGGAAATTGGTCAGTTACGCAGCGTCATGCTGCACCGGCCTAATTTAAGCCTGAAACGACTGACGCCGTCTAATTGCCAGGAGTTACTTTTCGACGATGTATTATCCGTGGAACGCGCCGGTGAAGAGCACGATATTTTCGCCCGCACGCTGCGTGACCAGGGCGTGGAAGTATTATTACTGACGGATCTCCTCACCCGCACGCTGGATATTCCCGAAGCCAAAGCCTGGCTGCTGGAGACGCAGGTCTCCGAGTACCGCCTCGGCCCCTCTTTCGCCGCTGATGTGCGCGGCTGGCTTGCCGACTTACCGCACCGGGAACTGGCGCGCCGCTTAAGCGGCGGCCTGACATTCAGTGAAATCCCGGCTTCCATTCATAATATGGTGGTGGATACGCACGCCGCCAATGATTTTATTATGGAGCCGCTACCCAATCATTTATTCACCCGCGACACCTCCTGCTGGATATATAACGGCGTATCGATTAACCCGATGGCCAAACAGGCCCGTCAGCGCGAGACCAATAATCTGCGGGCGATTTATCGCTGGCATCCGGCCTTCGCCGATGGCGAATTTATTAAATATTTCGGCGACCAGAATATTAATTATGACCACGCCACACTGGAGGGCGGTGATGTATTAGTGATTGGTCGCGGCGCGGTATTAATCGGCATGTCCGAGCGCACCACACCGCAGGGCGTGGAATTTCTGGCAAGCGCTCTCTTTAAACATCAGCAGGCGACGCGCGTGATTGCCGTCGAATTACCCAAACACCGCTCCTGTATGCATCTCGACACCGTGATGACGCATATCGACGTCGACATTTTCTCTGTCTACCCGGAAGTGGTGCGCCCCGACGTGAAGTGCTGGACCTTAACGCCGGACGGACGCGGTGGTCTTGCGCGCCGCGAGGAGAAAAGCCTGGTGTACGCGCTGGAGCAGGCGCTCGGGGTCGATCGCATCACGCTTATCACGACCGGCGGCGACGCCTTCGAAGCCGAGCGCGAACAGTGGAACGACGCCAATAACGTACTGACCGTGCGTCCCGGCGTGGTGATCGGCTATGAGCGCAACATCTGGACGAACGAGAAATATGACAAAGCCGGCATCACCGTGCTGCCTATTCCCGGCGACGAGCTGGGCCGTGGACGCGGCGGCGCGCGCTGCATGAGCTGCCCGCTCGAACGCGATGGCATTTAAGGAGAACATCATGGAAATGAAACCTACGCTGGTGGTGGCGCTTGGCGGCAACGCGCTGCTCAAACGCGGCGAACCGCTGGAAGCCGATATTCAGCGCCATAACGTCGAGCTTGCGGCGCGCACCATCGCGCAGCTCACCCGCGAGTGGCGCGTGGTGCTGGTGCACGGTAACGGGCCGCAGGTCGGGCTGCTGGCGCTGCAAAACAGCGCCTACCAGAACGTTGCGCCCTATCCGCTCGATATTCTGGGCGCCGAAAGCCAGGGAATGATCGGCTATCTGCTGCAACAGTCGCTGAAAAACCTGCTGCCGGAGCGCGACGTCAGCGTTCTGCTGACCCAGGTGGCGGTGGACGACGCCGACCCGGCGTTTACCAACCCGACCAAATACATCGGCCCGGTGTATGACAAAGCCCAGGCAGATCTGCTTGCCGCCGAAAAAGGCTGGACGATGAAAGCCGACGGCGCGTATTTCCGCCGCGTGGTGCCCTCGCCGCAGCCGCAGCGGATTGTCGAGAGCGACGCCATCGAGGCGCTTATCGCCCGCGATCATCTGGTTATCTGCAACGGCGGCGGCGGCGTGCCGGTGGTGGAGAAAGCCGACGGCTTTCACGGCGTCGAAGCCGTTATCGATAAAGACCTCTCAAGCGCCCTGCTGGCGCGCCAGCTTCACGCCGACGCGCTGCTGATCCTGACCGATGCCGACGCGGTGTACTACGACTGGGGCAAACCCACCCAGCGCCCGCTGACGCACGTCACGCCCGCGCAGCTTGCCGAACTGCGCTTCGACGCAGGCTCGATGGGGCCGAAAGTGGCGGCCTGCTGCGCCTTCGTCGAGCAGTGCGGCGGCATCGCCGGGATAGGCGCGCTGGGCGACGGCCCGGCGATACTCGCGGGCGACAAAGGCACCCTGATTCGCTAGTCCGTTTTCGCCCCTGCCCCAGCCGGGAGAGGGGCGCTCTCTTTGACACCACAAGGATCCCATCATGACTATCAATCTGAAAAACCGTAATTTCCTGAAACTGCTCGACTACACCCCGGCGGAGATCCAGTACCTCATCGATCTCGCCATGACGCTCAAAGCCGACAAAAAAGCCGGGCGCGAGAAGAAAACGCTGACTGGCAAAAACATCGCGCTGATTTTTGAAAAAACCTCCACCCGCACCCGCTGCGCGTTTGAAGTGGGCGCGTTCGACCAGGGCGCGCAGGTCACCTACATCGGGCCGAGCGGTTCGCAAATAGGCCATAAGGAGTCGATGAAAGACACCGCGCGCGTGCTGGGCCGCATGTATGACGGCATCGAGTATCGCGGCTACGGGCAGGAGATTGTCGAGGAGCTCGGCGCATTCGCGGGCGTGCCGGTGTGGAACGGGCTGACCAACGAATTTCACCCGACGCAAATTCTGGCCGACCTGATGACCATGCTCGAACACGCGCCGGGCAAAACCTTGCGTGAGATCCGCTTCGCGTATCTCGGCGACGCGCGCAACAACATGGGCAACTCGCTGATGGTGGGTGCGGCGAAAATGGGCATGGAAATTCGCCTGGTGGCCCCGAAAGCCTTCTGGCCGGAAGCGGCGCTGGTCGAGCAGTGCCGCGCCATCGCCGCCGACACCGGCGCGCGCATTATTCTCACGGAGCATGTCGATGAAGGCGTGGACGGCGTCGATTTTCTCTATACCGACGTCTGGGTATCGATGGGCGAGCCGAAAGAGGCCTGGGCCGAACGCGTCGCGCTGATGAAGCCTTATCAAATCAACCAGGCGGTCATCAACGCGACCGGCAACCCGAACGTCAAATTTATGCACTGTCTGCCGGCGTTTCATAACGAGCACACCACCGTCGGGCGCGACATCGAAGCCGCCTACGGCCTCAAAGGGCTGGAGGTGACGGACGAGGTGTTCGAATCGCCCTGCTCCATCGTGTTTGATGAGGCGGAAAACCGCATGCACACCATCAAAGCCGTGATGGTGGCGACGCTCGGCGAATAATCCCTGCGGGCGCGCCGCCCGCGCGCCCGCCGCTTCGGAGAGATATCATGCACAGGTTCAAATTTCCTTCCGCTTACACGATTTTATTTGTGCTTATCGCGCTGGTGGCGGCGCTGACCTGGGTGGTGCCCGCCGGGAAGTACCAGATGGCGATGAACGACACGCTCGGCAAAGAGGTGCCGGTCGCGGGCACTTACGCCCCCGTCGACGCGCACCCGCAGGGCATTACCGCCGTGCTGCTGGCGCCGGTGGATGGCCTTTACAACCACGTCACCTACGCCGCGGGCGCTATCGACGTGGCGCTGTTTGTGCTGATCATCGGCGGCTTTCTCGGCGTGGTGAATAAAACCGGCGCTATCGACGCCGGAATCGAGCGCGTCACGGAGCGGTTGCGCGGTAAAGAAGAGTGGATGATCCCTATCCTGATGGCGCTGTTTGCCGCAGGCGGCACCATCTACGGCATGGCGGAAGAGTCGCTGCCGTTTTACACCCTGCTGGTGCCGGTGATGATGGCCGCGGGCTTCGACCCGCTGGTGGCCGCCGCCACCGTGCTGCTTGGCGCAGGCATCGGCACGCTCGGCTCCACCATCAACCCCTTCGCGACGGTGATCGCCGCCAACGCCGCAGGCATTCCGTTCACCAGCGGGATCGGACTGCGCGTGGCGCTGCTGGTGATAGGCTGGGTTATCTGCGTGCTGTGGGTGATGCGCTACGCCCGGCGCGTGCGCCAGGATCCGTCCTCGTCGCTCGTGGCGGATCTGATGGAGACCAACCGCGCGCATTTTCTCGGCAACCGCTCCGGCGACAGCATCCCGTTTACCGTCACGCGTAAAATTATTCTGGTGATTTTCGCCGCCTCGTTCGCGGTGATGATTTACGGCGTGGCGGTGCGCGGCTGGTGGATGGGCGAAATTTCCGGCGTGTTCCTCGCGGCCGCCATTATTACCGGCGTGGTGGCGCGCATGAGCGAAGAAGCTTTCACCAGCACCTTTATCGACGGCGCGCGGGATCTGCTCGGCGTAGCGCTGATTATCGGCATCGCGCGCGGCATCGTGGTGGTGATGGATAACGGCATGATCACGCACACCATTCTGCACAGCGCTGAAAACCTGGTGACCGGGCTCTCCACTACGGTCTTTATCACGGTGACCTACTGGCTCGAAGTGCTGCTCTCGTTCCTGGTGCCGTCGTCATCGGGCCTCGCGGTGCTGACGATGCCCATCATGGCCCCGCTCGCCGATTTCGCCCACGTGGGCCGCGACCTGGTGGTTACCGCGTATCAGTCGGCTTCCGGCATCGTCAACCTCATCACGCCGACATCAGCCGTGGTGATGGGCGGTCTTGCTATCGCCCGCGTGCCCTATGTGCGTTATCTGAAATGGGTCGCGCCGCTGATCCTGATCCTGACGGTGCTGAACATGGCCGTGCTCAGCCTTGGGGCGCTGTTTTAGCCATTCATGGCGTCGCGGCGCTGTCAATGACGGGCGTCGCGCCACATGAAACGCCTCCCATTTCTGTAAAAGCCCGCGCGTCATCAGGCTATTGTGGTTCCCCCGGAGGCGGGCCGGGAAAACAATATCGTTTTTCTTCAACTTTCATCAAGGTAAGGAGTGACGGTCCATGAAGGATTACGGTGATTATTCCGGGAAAGAGCAGCAGCAGATGGCGGTGTGCCAGCGGCTTATCAGTAATAAAACCTACTGCTCTCAGGAGGAGATCCGCCGCGATATGCAGCGCCACGGGTTTGACAATATCAGCCAGTCCTCGGTCTCACGCCTGCTGAAACTGCTTGGCGTGATTAAAATCCGCAACGCCAAAGGACAAAAAATTTATTCCCTGAATCCGCTGTTGCAGCCTGCTCCCGACGCGGCGCGGTCTATCTCGGAAATGGTGGTAAGCGTCGAACATAACAGCGAGTTTATCCTTGTCCACACGGTGGCGGGTTATGGCCGCGCGGTCGCGAAAGTGCTGGATTATCACGCCCTGCCGGAGATCCTGGGCGTGGTGGCGGGCAGCAGTATCGTCTGGATAGCGCCCCGCGACGTAAAGCGTACCGCGCTGGTGCATAAACGCATTAATTATTTACTCAGAATGCATTAATATTCACAGCAATCGATTCCTGGCGCCAAAGCGTGCATTTCCTGCTTGTCAGCAAACCGCACATGCGTATAATGCCGGGCAATTTGCCGGAGGGAAGCATGGTCCAGTGTGTTCGACAATTTGTCTTACCGCGTCGTCAGAAAGCTGACGGCCAGGCCGTTGCTCTTTCCGTTCCAGAATTACTGATAAAAGCCCCTCAATGAGGGGCTTTTTTTTGTCCAGCGTTTGTCCGCCGGCCTGAAGAGGAGACAGAAATGGCTAATCCGCTTTATCAAAAACACATTATTTCCATCAACGATCTCAGCCGCACCGAGCTTGAGCTGGTGCTGGAAACGGCGGCGAAGCTCAAGGCGAACCCGCAGCCGGAGCTTTTGAAGCATAAAGTGATCGCCAGCTGCTTCTTTGAGGCTTCGACCCGCACCCGCCTGTCGTTTGAAACCTCCATGCACCGCCTGGGCGCGGCGGTGGTCGGTTTCTCCGACAGCAGCAACACCTCGCTTGGCAAAAAAGGCGAAACGCTGGCGGACACCATTTCGGTTATCAGCACCTATGTCGATGCCATTGTGATGCGCCACCCGCAGGAGGGGGCAGCGCGTCTCGCTACCGA
>Ga0157365_10000052_pt1 | contig 58724 bp, 43 predicted proteins | sample AttsexASBM3_FD_111478 | JGI IMG/M metagenome (GOLD analysis project Ga0157365, IMG submission 111478) | Fungus gardens microbial communities from leaf cutter ant in Ribeirão Preto, State of São Paulo, Brazil - Atta sexdens ASBM3 | ecosystem: Host-associated > Fungi > Mycelium > Unclassified ...
CGCCGCCAGGTCATCAAACCCACTCACACAAACATACACTCACCACCGCGGGGTGGAGCAGCCCGGTAGCTCGTCAGGCTCATAACCTGAAGGTCACAGGTTCAAATCCTGTCCCCGCAACCATCACAAATCACAACGCTAGCACATCACAAAACCTGGTCGAAAAAACAGGCACGGGCATCGCCAACCCGCACCCGCTAGCGTAAGCAACCACAAACGAATCAGAAAACTGAGTTTAAAACACACGACGCATGCACAATCGCCAAATGCGTTAATCCCTGCGGTACATTGCCAAAATGCGATCCAGTCGCGGCATCCGCCATTTCGCTTATCGGACCAACACTCTCCGAAATCGATGACAGCAATGCCTCGTACCGGGACGTAGCCTCGGAATAAAAACCGAGTAGATACTGCGCCTCCACAAACCAGAACGCGCACGCAAGAAACGTGGCCTCTTCCTGGTCCGCGCCAGAATAGCGATAAAGGAACGGTCCGCTCCCGAGTTCGCGGGCAATAGCATCCATCGTAAGACGCAAGCGGTCCGGACGCGGAAATCCGAATGGAACAGCCAGCGCGATCGACGCATCCAACCGATCCGTGCCACGGTAAAATGTGTAAGCCTGCTTTGTCTGGGACCAGCAATTCTCGTCAATCCAGGCGATAATTCGCTCGGCCTCGCGTTCCCATCGGCCAACAAAAGCATCAGGAATATACCCGCCACGCGCCAGTTCCGCGCCGCGTGCCATGGCTTGCCAGGCGCTAATCTTGGACATGGTATAGTGCTGGTTTTCTGGCAATTCCCACATGCCGGCGTCGCGCTGCCGCCAACGGTCGGCACATTCATTAATAACCCGAACCAGTTCTATCGTTGTCTGAGGATCGAGCAGATTCCCGGCTTTTACAAAAAGCGACGATACGTGCAGGATGTCGCCGTAAATGCCGAGTTGCAGCTGGTTTACTGCGGCATTGCCAAGCAAGACCGGTCGCGACTGACGATATCCGCGTATTTCGTCAATCTCGCTCGGCGGGGGCGGCATGTCGCCATCCAACGTGTAAAACACACGAAGACCAGCGTCTGCCATGCGGCGTGTTAGCCACGAATACCCGGCCTTGCTTTCCGGACGCACCCCAAGTCGCAGGAAGGCGCTGACTGTGTAAGCCGCGTCACGCACCCACGCATATCGATAATCATAATTCTTGGGGCCGCCGACTTTCTCCGGCAGCCCGAGCGTTGCCGCGGCAGCGATCGACCCGTTTTCTGCTGACAACAACAGCTTCAGTGCCAAGGCGGAACGCCGCACGACACTTTGATAGGGCCCGTCATAGGACAGATCCCGAGCCCAGCAGCGCCAAGCATTATCGCTGTCTTCAATACGATCCTCGATCTCCTTGAGGGTCGGAATACCCAACGGTTCGTCCCGTGTGGCGACAAGCGCGACAACCGCCTTGGACTCTCCGCCGTCAGCAGAGAGCGTCACGTTACCGGTGAAGCCGATGTCGGGTTGTATGTCGAAGGCGATGTTGCCAGACAAGATAACCTGACCCATCGTGCGATCCAGGTAAAAGACCAGATTTTCACTACCGGGTTGCTGATGGCTCCATGGGGAAATCGTGTTGAACTGATGTCCGAAGCACGCCGACATCTGCAGGGTCATTGTGCCTGCTTCACAGACAATCACGCGCGCAAGCTCGCTCCACGGAAGGCGCCCGGCAAGAGACGAATTCAGCGATTCCGTGAGGCGCACCCGGGCAGTATCGGTTTCGAACACTGTTTCCAGCACGTTGGAATCCGTGCGATAGCGCCGCGTGACCGAGCACGCATCCGTCGGCCGCACCTGAAACCAGCCACCCTGCTTCGCGTCCAGCAGTCGGTCGAACAGGGGCGGGCTGTCGATAGCCGGGACGCACCACCACAGGATCGCGCCATCGGGACTGATCAGTGCAACAGAACGGCCATCGCCCAAGGCTGCAAGATCTTCGATGGGCCAGTCACCGTCGAGGGGCCCCGCAGGTGCGCCATCAAGTGCCGTCAGTTCGTGCCGGGTCTCAAAACGGGGTATGTCCACGGGGACCTCGCAGGGGCGGTTTGTGAACACCCAACGCGCGGGGTGGCGACAGTATCCGTGCGGCGGTAGTGAAAAAATGCGGCGGCGTGATATACAAAAGGACACACATCACCTCCCGGCAATGTGTGTCCCTGTGTTGGCCGAATATGATTACGGGAATCTCAGTCGAGAAAGGGCGTGCCCTCGTGCGCTACAAGCAGATCGTGCATATCGGTCGCGTGATCTTCTTCCTCGGCCAGGAAACCTTCCAGCATGATCCGGGTGGTCGGGTCCTTGTCGCCGAAGTAACGGATCAGCTCACGATAATGATCGATGACCAGACGCTCTGCGATCAGATCCTGCTTGACCATATCGACAAGAGTTCCCGGTTCGCCATATTCCGTTGCCGAACGGCTCGCGAGTCCTTCGGGGTTGAAATTCGGGATGCCGCCAAGTTGATCGATGCGCTCGGCTGCTGCAAGCATGTGCGCGCGTTCTTCTTTCGCGTGCTCGGCGAATTCCTTTGCCACGCTTTCGCTCGTCAGGCCTTCGACGGAAATGGAATGCATTGTGTAGCGTAATACACACACAATTTCCGTAGCCAGAACGGCTTGCAGAAGCTCGATTGCCTTATCCTTGTCCCCTTCGTACGTAAATGTCGCGGCCCCATCGTCCAGTGACTGCTTCGCGCGTGCGCGCAGTGTGGCGACGTCGGTCAGAAAGGAGTTTTTTTGGTCCATGAGGGTGGTCCTTCGGGCAATATCCGGTTTTTGAAATGCCTCAGTAGAAGGAATATGCTCGGTCAAAGTTCCCGTTTTCATAAAGCAATTTCATAGATGAGAATGAGTGTGATTCTGAATGTAAGGCGTTGCAAACACTCTGCTCGCGTATGATCGGGAGCGTGGGAGAGCTGTGAATTTTGCTCGTATGGTATTGGCACACCTGCGACTGTACGGAACGCGCTGCTCACCCGCCAGCTTCGACCTGTCCCGCATTAAGGGTCTCGGCCATGAAGCAGGCGCAGAGTGCAAGACCGGCACTCCCCAGAACGGCCAGAAGCAGAAACGCACCGTTGAAGCCGTAGGCAGAAGCAACGAGGCCGCCGATGCTGTTGGACAGCAGCGCTCCCATGGTCCCCAGCGCGAGCCCCACGCCAATGACGAAATTCCGGTGCGGCGTGTCCCGCGTAATATCCGACAGGATGGCGTAAAATAGCACCAGCATGATGCCAGACGTCAGGCCGTCCAGGATTTCAGCGCCGAACAGCGACGCCCAGTGGGCGCTCTGCATCAGCAGAAGGGCGCGAACCGGCAGACCGGCAAAAGCCACCAGCAGCAGTGGTCTGCGCCGCAGCCGCGCCGCATGATGTCCCACCAGATAGGCCACCGGCACCATGACTGCCTGGGCCACGATGATGCATACTGAAGTGGTCGATGCGGGGCCGCTGAAGTTGAAGCGTGCCTGACGTTCGATCAGCAGCGGAACGACGCCAGCATTGGCTAGGTTAAAGACAAAATAGCAGCCGATGAAGATCAGAAGGCGCGGTTCAAGCAATGTCCGCCAGGGGCTGTCCCGGTCGCGTACCGGGGAGATCGGCGTGTCGGCCCGGGCGGTAAGCAGCAGGACAAGGCCAAGACCCACGATCGAAAGCGTGCAGATGGCCCATAGTCCTGCCAGAGCCCCGGCTGCCACACCTGCCGTCGCCACCAGACATCCGATCGCGGCGTTGCCCAGGTGATTGAAGGACTCGTTGCGCCCCATACGCGCGACGTAGCCGTGGCGGCCTGTCACGTTCTGGCTGACGGCGGCCAGCAGCGGGGACAGCATCGCCCCGGCACCAGCGGCGCAGAAATGCACCAGAACGATCACCCAAAATCGCGGCCACCACGAGATTGCGAGGATCGAGACAATCGTCATGACGCAGCATGCGCCCAACATCGCACGTCGGGCCGACAGCGTATCAAGCACCCGTCCGCCGACAAGCCGGGCCAGCACGGCACCTGCACCTCCGGCCGCAATCGCGATGCCGATATCGTTTGCCCGCCATGCATACGTCGTTAGCACGCCCGTCAGGAAAGCCCCGAGATTGTCCTGCACATCCGCGAGCAGAAAGCTCAACCCGTCGAGGGCGATGCGATCGCGCGGCGCGATCTTGTCCGATCGGTCTTCACTCACGCGGCGCGCTGGCCTCGACTCCGTGTCGAGGGCACCTGCGTCGAACAGGGGGTATGTCGCGCCGAAGGGGCCAGCGCGGCGCTGATCGATCGCCTCCGAAGTGCAAGCGGCATCGGGTTCAAAAACTCTCGTCTCATGCGGCTATCTCCAGAAAATTTCGGGATTGCAGCCACGGTCGAACGGGCTCGGTGCTTATTGGCCCAATGCCGGGTAATGTCCCGGGGGCTGGACAGCGATGTGGATCGTGCATCGGCTGTCCGCATTCAGCGCATCAGAAGCGCGGGAGTTTCCCGTGCTTTCGCAATGGCTTATCGGCACAGTCCGAAGCCTGTGGCCTGAAGGTGCAGATGGCTGGCATGCAGCGCGTCGTAATCGGGCGACAGGACCGTGCCGAACAGGCTGCAGGCTCCGTCACGCACCCGGTGCAGGAAGGCGGCACGGCGGTCGTTGGTTTGCCAGTCGCTTACGGGAATGTCCTGCCCGTCCGAGAGGGTGAAGCCCGCGACATCAATGGCATCGGCCGTGGCGTGGCTGCTCTGGAAGCCGGGGTGATTGCGCACGTCGCGGCATGCAAAGCTGCCAAGATGGTGGATGGTTGCGACCCCGGACCCGAACGTGGAGCGGGCGGCGGGCGTGACGATGGCGGTTTCGAACAGCGACCAGCGGATGGCAAGGGCGCAGGATGCAGGAAAGCTGGACGGTGAGAGGGCCGGCAGTCCCGATCTGACCGTCACGAAATTCACGAGTGGACATTCGGCGCTGCCTCCCTTGGTGTGCTCGCTGAACGGGAAGGCCGCGGTCTGCAAGGCTGCGCGACACAATGCAGGCATCTGTGCAGTCAGGCGCAGTTTGACTGGCGTCATGAAATTCAGCGGCGCCCGCAGATCCAGCGGCACGGTCGGATCATAGGCCGGGTTCAGCCACTCATGCCGAAAGACGATGCCCAGCGTCAGGAGTGTCGCGACCAGACACAGGGCCACGCTGAACCGTGTCATGGTTCCTGCCGCCACTCGGGGTTGTAGTCTGCAGATTTGTCGCGCGCATGTGTCATCCCTCGTGACTAATGCGACGGACGGCCCTCTGGTTCCAGGGGGTGGGAGCAACGCAAAGAATGGTCGAGCGCCGGGCGCATTCGGTGCGAAAAATCGACCACGCCGGGTGCGCTGTTAAGGTTGTTTAAAAGAAGCCGCAATATCGTGTCGCAGAAGCGTGTCGGTGGTGCCGGATCAGGGCTGTGCGCCTGGCGGATCGATACGGGTCTTGGACAGACGATGCTGAGAGGCTCGCGGGCATGGTTGACCGGTTTTTCTGCCTCGTGCGGGATCATGACCCATGGCTTGTGGCGCTTGCCCTCATGGTGTGTGGCGTGGGCTCCGCGGCGACGGCGCAGTTGGTGGGGCGCACGCGAGAGTCGCTGGGCACGCGACGGGTGGGCTGGCTGACGCTGTCGGCGGTGGGCATGGGCACCATTGTGTGGTGCACGCATTTCGTGGCGATGATGGCCTTTCGCATGTCTGGGCCGGTCATTCTGGACCCTCTGCTGACGTTTGCATCGTTGCTGATTGCAATTGTTGCGGCGGTTCCCGGCCTTGCACTGGTCAGTTACGGGACGGAGCGTTGGAGTGCGGCCCTGGGCGGCGTGCTGGTCGGTGCTGCAATTTCCGCGATGCATTACACCGGCATGGCGGCGTACCGGATCCCGGGCGTTGTCACGTGGGAGTGGCGTTACGTCACGGCGTCGCTCCTGCTGTCGTCATCTTTTGCGGCAGCGGCCTTCTGGGTCATGTCGGGATTTGCGCGCCATGCGCGGGTCTGGGGCGGGGCATTGCTCGCGCTGGGTGTCATCGTGCTGCATTTCACGGGCATGGCGGCCATGACCGTCGATATGCGTGCGATGTCGGGGGGCACCCTCTCGCCGCTGACGACCATCATCATGGCGATGTCGACCGCGTGCGCGGGCACGCTTGTCATCGCGTGTGCCACGGTCAGTGTGATGATCGACAGTCAGGCCCGTGCGGATGCGTTCAGTCGCTTGCGCCGGATGGCCCTGCACGATGGGCTGACCGACCTTCCGAACCGCGTGAGTTTCCACGATGAATTGGCGCGGCGACTTCAGCGCGTCGATCTTGCCGGGCGGCTGGCCATCGTCATCATCGATCTTTCGCGCTTCAGGCACATCAACGACACGTATGGGCATCAGGCAGGCGACCACGTTCTGGTCGTTCTGGCACGGCGTCTGGTGTGCGTTTCGCGGGGTGCAGAGTACGTCGCGCGCATCGGGGCCGATGAATTCGGTGCGATTATTCCCTGTGAAGTCAATGCCGCGCTGCGCGACTTCCTCGACCGCGTCGTGGGCATATTTACCGCTCCCGTCGCCTTCAATCAGGCGTCCATCATGACGCGCAGCAATATCGGTATTGCCCTTTCGTCCGATGAGGGGGCCGATGCGCATGCGCTGCTGGCCAAGGCCGATCTGGCGATTCGACGGGCGAAACTGCATCATTCCGCCGCACCGTGTTTTTACAAGGCCGAGATGGATGATGCGATCCGCGATCGGCACGATCTGATTTCGTCGCTGCGAAGCGCCATCGCGATGGGTGGCTTCGAACTGCATTATCAGGTTCAGGCGTCGATCGAGACAGGGCTCGTCAAAGGATATGAGGCGCTGGCGCGGTGGCATCATCCGACGCGGGGTGCGATTCCGCCCAACCTTTTCATCGCCCTTGCCGAAGAGATCGGCGAAATTATTCCCCTGAGCAACTGGATCCTCCGCAAGGCCTGTTCGGATGCGGCTGGATGGAATGATGCGTATGTCGTGTCGGTCAATCTCTCTCCGCTGCAACTGTCGGATCCGGCGCTGGTCGCGACGGTCCGGCGTGCGCTGGCTGACAGTGGCCTGCCTGCCCGACGCCTTGCGCTAGAGCTGACAGAAAGTGCGATTATCCGCGACCGGACATTTGCGCTGGAACAATTGCACGCGCTCAAGGGCATGGGGATCGGTCTGGCCCTTGACGATTTCGGGATCGGCTATTCGTCGCTCGATGTCCTGCGGGCGTTTCCGTTCGACCAGATCAAGCTGGACCGGTCCTTTGTCGCTGAAATCGACAAAAGCCCCCAGGCGGTGCTGATCCTGCGCTCGGTCGCGGCGCTGGGGGCTTCGTTGCAGATGCCGGTTCTCGCCGAGGGCATTGAAGACGTCGCACAGCTTCAGATCGCGCGGCAGGAGGGGTGTGCCGCGGTTCAAGGCTATCTGATCGGACGACCGGGTAAAACGCTGGTCGACCCTGAATCGGTAAGACGGATGATCACATAGTATCCTTCGGCGGCGTCAGGCGCAGGCGGCGCGTGTTACGCGAGTGCCCGTTCTCGTGCAGCTGCCGACAAGCATCCGGCTGTCGCATCCCTTGGGACACAGGGGGGTGAAAAGTCGTCGCATTGCGGTGCCGCGGTCCAGTGGGCGGCTGGCGCTGCGAAATGTGACGATGGTGTTGCGTCCCGGTCTGTGGCACTCGCGTTGAAGCATCGTGTTCAACCGGGCGCCACAGAGAGGTGCAGCTGCCATGACTGTATCGTTCATCGCTCATAAACCGCATATGGAGCAGAGCGACCGGAACGGGGCGGCTGCCCCGTCCGCCAGTTCTGAAGCCAATGATTCGCCGATCACCGTGGCGGAGCTGCGCCGTGCCGCATGGACGTGCTCGGTCGGCAGTGCTCTCGAATATTATGACTTCGCACTTTACAGTCTGGCGTCCGCTCTGGTGTTCGGACCGCTGTTTTTTTCCCATTCGTTTCCCGGGATGGGGTTGATCGCGAGTTTTGCGACCTATTTCCTCGGGTTTGCCGTGCGTCCTGTGGGTGGGATTTTCTTCGGCGCCTTGGGCGACCGCGTGGGTCGCAAGACCGTGCTGCTGCTGACGGTCACGCTGATGGGTGTTGCAAGTTCGGGGATCGGTCTGATCCCGACCTACCGGACAATCGGGGTATGGGCGCCGATCCTGCTGGTGCTGATGCGGATGTTGCAGGGGTTCGGCGCCGGTGCCGAACAGGCGGGCGCTGCCGTCATGATGACGGAGTACGCACCCGAGGGGCAGCGTGGGTTTTATGCGGCATTGCCGTTTCTGGGTGTTCAGGTTGGAACGGTCCTTGCCGGTGTCATCTATTTTACGATGGTGGCCCAAGCTGACAACATAACGCAGACCGGGTTGTGGCGTGTGCCGTTTCTGGGCAGTGCACTGATCCTTGGGGTCGCGCTTTACATGCGCCTCAAGTTGAAGGAATCCCCGGCATTCGCGCGAATGAAGGAGGAGCAGAAGAGCGAATCCGTTCCTCTGAGCCAGACGATCCGGACATCGTGGCGTACGATTCTTGCGGGATTTGGCCTGCGCATGTCGGAAAATGGAAGTTCCTCGATCTATCAGGTCCTTGCGATCAGCTATCTGGTGCATACGGTGGGCCTGAGCAGCCGATGGGGCACTCTGGCGCTGATCGGTGCTGCGGTGGTCGGCGCGGTGACCATACCCATTGCTGGTATTCTGAGTGACCGCCTCGGCCGGGTGCCGGTCTATCGTGGCTTTGCTATTCTGCAGGCGCTGTCGGCGTTTCCAGTCTGGTATTGCTTCAGCCTCGGTAATCCGATGCTCTCGATGATGGCGCTGGCTCTGGCGCTGGGCGTGGCGAGTTGGGGTATGTTCGGGACGCAGGGTGCGTTATTGCCGGAGATGTTCGGTGCGAGGCATCGGTATACAGCCGTGTCTCTCACACGAGAGGTATCGGCCGTCATGGCGGGCGGCGTGACACCGATGGTGGGGCAGTTTCTAATCACCGTCATCCAGGCCTGGCACATCGGCGGTGCAAATGGCGGTCGTATCGCCTGGATTCCGTTGGCGGCTTACGTCCTGTTTCTGGCCGTCATCACGATTGCCACCACTTTTTTCATCCCCGAGCCGCGCAATCGCTCCCTGCTGGACGACGAGGATGTGCTGTGAGGGAATAGCGAACTGTCGCCTGCGTTGTGGCATGGAAAAAGTGCCATTGAATGGTGCATATCTTTTGAACGATGAAGGGCAGGGCATTCAAGTTCAGGATCAGTGTCCCGGTACGGTGCCCAGTGTTTCACGCAGCGTTGTCCCCGGATAGCGCGTCCGGAACACCCCCCGGCGCTGAAGTTCGGGCACGACCATACGGCAAAAGGATTCGTGGCTGGTCGGGGCGATCAGCGGCGTGATGACGAACCCGTCGCAGCAGCGGCTGGTGAACATGTCTTCCAGTCTGTCGGCCACTGTCTTGTAAGAACCGACGATCATATCGGGCAGGTTCTGTGCCAGCGCCTTTTTCAGATTGTCCGCCGGTCCGCGACGCATCGCATCGAGTGCGTCCAGCGCGTCCTGAATGCCCTGATGACCGGCGATCTCGCTGATCGTACCATCCTGACCGAGACGCGAGACGTCGATACCGGCATTTGCGGACATGGAGGCGGCATTGAGTTCCTCGGTCGCCAGACTGTTGAGGTAGGCCGCCTGTTCGTGGGCTATGGCGTCGGTTTCCGCCACCACGCAACTGGCCTGCACACATAGCGCGCAATCGTCTTCGCGTCGGCCCGCCTTCAGCAGCGCGTCCTTCAACGTGCGATAGGAAGCCTGCATTTTCTCCGTCGTCGCCTCGGGGGCGAACACGATTTCCGCCCAGCGCGCGGCGAATTCGACGCCACGCGGGGACGATCCGGCCTGCATCAGAACCGGATGGCCCTGCGCGCTTGGGGGGATTGAGAGCGGGCCGCGGCTGCGAACGTGCTGCCCCTCGTAATTGGCGTAATGCACCTTGGCTGGGTCGGCGAAAATCCCGCGTTCGCGGTCCAGAATAAACGCGTCCGGCTCCCAGCTTTTCCACAGCTTCATGCAGGCCTCGACAACCTCATCCGCGCGTTCGTAGCGCAGGGATTTCTCCGCAATCCCGTCCAGGCCGTAATTGCGGGCTTCGAGATCCGTGGCCGATGTCACGATGTTCCACGCCACCCGCCCCTTGCTCAGCACGTCCTGCGACAACAGCGCGCGCGCCAGATGGTAGGGATGCAGGAACGAGGTCGAGAGTGTTGCGCCCAGCCCCAGATGTTTCGTCACCGCGGCCATTACGGGCAGCACGACCATCGGGTCGAGAAAGCTGATCTGTCCGCCGCGCCGGACATAGGCATCGAAGCCGCCCTCGTGGATATCGTACAGGCCCTGAAGATCGGCGAAGAAGCAGCCATCGAAGCACGCGGCTTCCAGCATCCGCGCGATGTCCTGATAGCGCGAGGGCTCGAAAATATCGTCCAGTCGGGCTTCGGGGTGGCGCCAGCCGCCCGCGTGGATCGAGGTCGGCCCGGTCTTCAGATAGGCAAACAGGTGCATCTGTCGGGTCATCGGGTCTGCCCTCGGTCTGGTCGGCAATGGGGGCCGGACGGCGCGATCATGCTGTCACGTCGCTTCTGGCTGGTCGTTTCGCACAGGATAAGCCAACGCCGCCAGTGAGGAAACCAGTGCTACGACAAACGGCACGCCCAGAAAACCGACCGTGATGCAGGTCCGTGTCGCGTGTGTCTGCACCGTGGTGGCGGCGTCGTAACCGCCCCATGCCAGCAGGGCGCTCGACAATGCCCCGCCCAGCGCCCATGTCACGCGCCCAATGAAGCTGTTCAGGGCATAGGCCAGCCCGGCGGAGGACGTCTGCGCCCGATCCGAACCGTAGTCGATGGATTCCGACACCCACAGATACATGACCGGCAGGGTCAGCCCTTCGAAGAAACAGACGAGCGCAAAACAGATGGCCAATGCGATCGGATGCGGGCCAATCAGTGCAAAACACACGAGCAGCGAGGCCGATGCCAGGTAAGGCAGCGCGATCCCGGCACGTGCGCCGATCCGGCCCACGACTGTGGGGGCGAAGAGCGTGCCAAACACCTTGCCGCCCGCCATCATCGCCAGCAGCACGCCGCCGAATGCGGCAGGCAGTCCCAGCACGAAACGCGCGTAATAGATCGCCAGCCCGTAGAACGCCGTCAGGTTCAGATAAAAGGCGCTGAGCACAAAGGTCGCGACCAGCCAGGCGCGATTGCGCATCAGCGCGCGCAGCACGGTGCCGATCGGTTGTGTCGGTCGTTCCAGCCGGAAGCGTTCCTGGCAGCCTGTGGCAGGCAGAATGTAGATGATGGCCGCACCGACGCACACAAGCGCCATGAAGCGAGGAAATCCCGCGATCTCGCTGCCGTGGCCCAGCCAGTGCACAGCGGGCAGGCCGATGGCCGCGACAAGTGCCACGCCGAGCATTCCGCCAAACATGCGGAACGTCGCCAGAGACAGGCGGTCGCGCGGGGCGCGCGTCATCACGTTAGGCAACAGGCCGTAAGGGTTGACGACAAGGGCGAACAGGACGCCGCTGAGCAGATATGTGCCGTAGGACCACGCCATGCGACCCCCGCCAGGCGCCATCGGGACGAAGCACAGGAAACTCGACAGCACGAAGGCCGGGCTGAACCAGCGTATGTAGGGGCGCAACGCACCGCCGAACAAAGTCTGTCGGTCGATCAGGATGCCGCTGACCGGGTCGGACAGGCTGTGCACGATCCGGGCGATCAGCATCAGCGCGGCGACCTGCGCGGGAGGAATACGTTCAACCGTCGTGTAGAAATAGACGAGGAAGGAGCCGGAGATTCCGAACAGCATATTGCTGATGAAATCACCCGATCCGAAGCACAGGCGCTCAATGAACGACAGGCGGGGTGTGTCGGCGTCCGGAGAGGGGTTCAAAACGTAGCCTTGAGCGAGCCGAAAAACTGACGCGGCGCGCCGATCAGCAGCGACGGGTAATCCCCTTGCAGTGCATTCCCGCCCTCGCCGCCCATTTCGGCGACGTAGACGGTGTTGAACAGATTGGAGACATTGAAACTGACCACCAGTGTCTGCATGAAGCCGACCTTGCCGATCGTGTAGTTCGCACCAGCCGAGGCCAGCCAGTATCCGGGGACAGACGTGTCGTTGGTATAGCTGAACGGACGGCGGCCCATATACATCACGTCGAAATGCGTATCGAGTTTGCCGAAGCTGTAATCGACGTTGCCTTTGTACATGAAGGACGGATAATCCACGACCTTCTTGCCTTTCAGCGCATAGGTTTCGCCCTCGCTGACCAGATTGTTCTGATATGTGCCGTGATTGTAGCTGATGGAATTGAAGATCCGCATGTTCCTGACGGGTACAAACATGAAGTCCGCATCCAGACCGTCCATGCGGACGCTGCCGACATTGACCACCTGCAGGGTGGGGTCGATCACGCTGCCACCGTAAATCCCCTGAAGCCGGTTGGCGAAATCGGCGTGATACAGGTTCAGCGATCCGGTCACGCGGGGCGACGTGTAACGATAGCCGAGATTATAGACCCAGTCGGTCTCGGGTTTCAGGTGTGCGACGGACGCATCGAACGCGGCCTGAGACACAGCGAAGGGCGAGGCTGCCAGCGCGTAGCCGCTTTCGGGATAAGCGCGCATGTTGCGGGCGATGTCGACATAGACTTCGTGATGTTTCAGGAACGTATAGTCCGCGCTGATGTGCGGCAGGAACGGCGAATAGCTGGTCAGTCCGACGCCGCCGGCAATGTTGGCAACGCCGGTATAGGCCTGATCGTTTGCGGTCTGGCTGACGCGGGTGGTCGACAGCAGGGTCTTGAACCCGGCATGCAGGCTGAGATTGCGGATCGGACGCCAGGTATCTTCGATAAAACCCTGGAACGTGTTGGTGTTGTAGATCTGGCCCCAGAGCTGGACGAACGGATCGGTATGGGCGCGCAGGGGGTCGGGGCTGCAATTGCACGACAGGAGCGGGTCCTGATAGCCGAACATCGGGCTGTTATACTTGTTGTTTTCGTACCAGATGCCGGAATGAATCGAATGTTTGCCGATATCGTAGGTCAGGGCGGACGTAAAACCGAAGCGCTGGATCGTCGGGCGCTTGACGATATCGGACAAGGGCGCGCCGTTTGGGGATGCAAGATACGGCGTCGTGAAAACTGTTGCGGCCTGCTGGCCGTGTCCATAGATCACGGATTCCCACCGCAGGCGCTTGCTGAGTTGGAACTTCAGGTTCAGACCGCCCAGTTGATCGACGGTTGACGTCGTGGCGGCGTAATAGGACACGTCGAGCGGGTCGTTGGTCAGGGTCTCGCCATGCGTGAACGTGCCCTGCGCCGCAAGATAGGCCGTGCGGTAATCCGGATAGGTATTATCGACGTTCTTGCCCAGCGTGTGCAGGTAATTCAGCGACAGGTCCTGATAATTGAACTGCTGAAGGTCGGAATAATCGTAGAAGACCGAAACGCTGGAAGACTCGCCGACGGGTTGGACCAGTTTTGCATTCACCTGCTGCATGAACTGGTCGCCATAACCTTTCCACTTGTTCGTGTCGTTGCGCATGTAGGACACGAAGAACTTGGTGCCCGATGCATTCAGTTTTCCGGAGTCAAGGCGGATGAAAGTGTGAAAGGTCGAGTTGCTGCCGAAGGTTTGCGAGATAACGCCGCCCTTCTTGTCTTTCGGATCGCTCGACGTCACCTCCAGACCACCGCCCAGGCTGTTGGTGCTGGGCATGCTCAGCGCGCCCGCGCCCTGCGTCACGTTCATGTGCCCCACATTTTCCGACGAAATGGCTTCGACGGTGTTCAGGCCGTTATAGTTCCGATAGACCGGCTCGCCCAACGGTATACCGTCAAGGGTAAATCCGAGTTGATTTTGCGAAAAACCGTGCATGAAAATCTGCAGACCGCCAGTGTCGAGCCCCTGTGGGTCGTCGGAGACGAAGGCCACGCCGGGGATCTGCTGGAGTATTTTCAGCACGCTGGTGCCCGGAATGGCCTTGTCGAAGGCTTCCGCGCTGACGACAGTGCGTGCGCCGTGGCTGGTGTGGCGCCCGATCACGCGAATGCCCTCGATCAGCGGGGCCGTGTCCGACGCGACCGGTGATGTCTGTGGTGTCGGGGCAGGTGCGGCCGCAGCAGGGGACAGGTTGGCGGTAAAGGCCGTCAAAGCGGTCATGGCATATGCCAGATGTCTGATTCCAGAATATCCGACAGTCTTTCCACGCTGCGGAACGAACGCCATTTTATGGGAACCTTTGCTCATGTGTCCGCCCGGCTGTGCGGCTGAGTGCGTGAAGGGGATCAGGAACGCGGGGGCGTTGTCACGGCACCTGCGAACGCGGAGCGGGCGATCACGATCGGCAGCCCTGCGTGTACTGCGTCTGCACAAGGCGCGATGCCAGTCTGTGGAAATGCGTGCATGGACGCGTTGAAAAGCAGCGGGTGGTGTTTTCGGAACATTCCTGCCGGCGAACAGTTTATGCGGGTTTGCGCGGTTTTCCCGTTACAGGGAAATAACCGTGGACGGATCGCGATCATTCGCCTCACTCATCGATAGGCCATGTGTCGGTCTGGGGCCGGGACCATGCAACCGGAATTATGCGGACATAAGAAACCGCACCGAAACAAGATTTCGATTGTATAAGCATTAAACTTATGGGCTGACAAGGGTTGTCACCCTGGCAGCGCCCGGCGTCACGTCTGCGGGAGTTGCCGGATTGGGGCTCGACTTGCGGGCAGGTCGCGCGCAATCTTCTGAAATATCTCCTGAAAAAAGAAAGAACAGGGATGGATATTCACGAATACCAGGCCAAGGCGCTCTTGGCTTCTTACGGCATGAAGGTTCCTGACGGGCGCGTCGCGCGCTCGGCGGATGAAGTACGACAAATCGTGCACGACCTGCCGGGGCCGATTGCCGTGATCAAGGCGCAGATCCATGCCGGGGGCCGCGGTGCCGGACATTTCGCCGATGCGCCCTCGGGCAAGGGCGGTGTGCGGCTGGTCCGCTCCATGGATGAGGCGGAAACCGCAGCGCTTGCGATGCTCGACCACGCGCTGGTGACCAAGCAGACCGGTCCGGCGGGCCGTGTGGTCAAGCGTCTGTATGTCGAATCCGGGTGCGAGATCGAGCGTGAACTGTATCTGTCCCTTTTGGTGGATCGTGCCAGACGGTGCGTGAGCATCGTCGCGTCGCAAGACGGTGGCATGGCGATCGAGGATGTGGCGGAACGGACGCCCGAGCGCATCCTGACCGTCACGGTCGATCCCCTGCTGGGATTTCAGGCGTATCAGGCGCGCGACCTGGCCGTGCGATTGAACCTGCGGGGCCGGTCGATCCTGTCGTTCAGCCGGATTCTCGATGCGGCGTGGAGGGCTTTCAACGGCCTCGACGCGGCGATGATCGAGATCAATCCGCTGGTGGTCACCCCCTCAGGCGATCTGATTGCGCTGGATGCGAAGATGAGTTTCGACGACAACGCGCTGTTTCGCCACCCCGAGCTTGAGGAGTTGCGCGACCCGAACGAGGAAGACCCGCGTGAGCGGGAGGCCGCCCGTTTCGGGCTGTCTTACGTCGGGCTGGACGGCACGATCGGCTGCATGGTCAACGGCGCGGGCCTGGCGATGGCCACGATGGACCTGATCCATCTGGAGGGTGAAAAACCGGCCAATTTCCTTGATGTCGGCGGTGGCGCGTCGCGCGAACGGGTGACGGCGGCGTTCCGTATCCTTCTGGCCGACACGTCGGTGGAGGGGATTCTGGTCAATATTTTCGGCGGCATCATGCGGTGCGACATCATTGCCGAGGCGGTGATCGCAGCCAGCCGGGAGGTCGGGCTGTCGGTCCCGCTGGTGGTCCGACTGGCGGGCACGCATGTTGATGAGGGGATGGCGCTGATGGCCGGGTCCGGTCTGCCAGCGCAGGTCGCATCAGATCTGGGAGAGGCTGCGCGCCTGATTGTCGCGGCGGTACGTGCACGGAGGGCTGGCTGATGTCCATTCTCGTCAACCGCGAGACCCGTGTCATCACACAGGGTTTCACTGGTGCTCATGGCACTTTCCATTCCGAGCAGGCGCTGGCCTATGGCACGAAAATGCTGGGTGGCGTCACGCCGGGCAAGGGCGGCAGCACGCATCTTGGGCTGCCGGTGTTCGATACGGTGGTCGAAGCGCGGGCGGCCACGCAGGCTGATGCCAGCGTGATCTACGTCCCGCCCGCCGGTGCCGCCGATGCCATTCTGGAGGCAATTGCCGCCGAACTGCCGCTGATCGTGTGCATTACAGAGGGAATTCCCGTGCTGGATATGGTGCGGGTGCGCGCGGCCCTCGAAGCGTCGTCCAGCATCCTGATCGGGCCGAACTGCCCGGGGGTCATCACGTCCGGCGAATGCAAGATCGGGATCATGCCCGGCGCAATTCACCAGAAGGGACAGGTGGGCATCGTCTCGCGCTCCGGCACGCTGACGTATGAGGCCGTGGCGCAGACCACAGCACTCGGCCTGGGGCAGACGACCTGCGTCGGCATCGGGGGCGATCCGGTCAAGGGGCTGGATTTTATCGAGGTGCTGGAGATGTTTCTGGCCGATCCGGAAACGACATCCATCGTGATGATCGGCGAGATCGGCGGCACATCGGAACTGGAGGCTGCGGATTTCCTGCGCCATAGCCGCATCCGCAAGCCGGTTGCGGGCTTCATTGCGGGCGTGACCGCGCCAGCCGGACGGCGCATGGGTCACGCCGGCGCGGTCGTGTCGGGCGGAGGGGACACCGCGGCCGCAAAGATCGAGGCGTTGCGCAGTGCGGGGGTCAATGTGGCCCCCAGCCCGGCGCTGATCGGTCAGGCACTGATGGAACTGATCTGAGCGACTTTTTTCGATTCAATCGCAAGGATCGGAGTGCCCGCACGTACGGCGTCATGAATAAACGGCTCCATTCGATGAAGGGAGATCGTCATGTCGTCGTGCGAGCGGGGTCTTGCCCCCGGGATAAGTATGCGCATCGATGCCGCGCGCCGCGTTGACTTGCGCGCGGCATGTCCCGATCCTGCGGGCCAGCGCGTCGCGGCATGCCATGCCCGGCGTTTAGGGCAGCAGAAGGGCGACGGCGCAGTGTCGGATCGCGATGGATCAGACAGCAGCGGGGCCGGTCACGCCACCGACACGGCCCGCGATCCACGCTGGCAGCGTGTCGTGGCGCGGGACCGTGCGGCTGATGGCAGTTTCTGGTATTCGGTTCGGACGACGGGCGTTTACTGCCGCCCCTCCTGCCCGTCGCGCGTGGCGCGGCCTGAGAATGTGGCGCTCCACCAGACGCTGGCCGATGCGCGGGCGACCGGTGCGCGACCCTGCCTGCGGTGCCGTCCCGACGATGCCACGCCACAGGCCGCCCGCACGGCACTGATCGCCGGGGTGTGCCGAATGATCGAGGCGGCGGAGCGGCCGCCTTCACTGGCAATGCTGTCGCGCGAAGTCGGGCTGAGCCCCGCGCATTTCCAGCGTGTTTTCAAAGCTGCGACAGGTGTATCGCCCAAGGCCTACGCCGAGGCGCATCGAACGGCGCGGGTGCAGGCCGCGCTGCGGGAGCGCGGTACGGTCACCGAGGCGCTTTATACGGCGGGCTTTGCGTCGTCGGGCCGGTTCTATGACAGGAGCGGGGCGATGCTGGGCATGACGCCTGGCCGGTTTCGTGCCGGGGCGTGTGCGGAGTCACTGCATTTTGCCATCGGGCATTGCACGCTGGGTGCGATCCTTGTGGCCTCCAGCGCCAAAGGCGTTGCTGCAATCCTGTTGGGTGAACAGCCCGAAGCATTAGTCCGGGAACTGCAGGACCAGTTTCCGCATGCGGAGTTGATCGGGGCTGATTCCGACTACGAAACCCATGTCGCGCACATCGTGGGATTCGTGGATGCGCCGAATATCGGGCTGGATTTGCCCCTGGATATTCGTGGCACAGCCTTTCAGCGGCGGGTGTGGGCGGCCTTGCAGACCATACCGCCGGGCGCGCGCTGGTCTTATGCCGACGTGGCGCGGGCTATCGGTGCGCCCCGTGCCGTGCGTGCGGTGGCCGGGGCGTGTGCGGCCAATGTCCTGGCGGTTGCCATCCCGTGCCACCGCGTGGTTCGCACCGATGGTGCCCTGTCTGGCTATCGCTGGGGGGTGGAGCGCAAGTGCGCCCTGCTGGATCGGGAGGCTGGCACATGATGGAGGACCGGTTGTCCCGGTTTGACGGCGCGGCAGCGATCGAAAGCCTGAACGCGCAGGGTTGGGCTGTTTTGCCCGGTCTGCTGGACATGGCGGAGTGCGAAGGGATTGCGGCGCTCTATGGTCATGATGCGGGATTTCGCAGCCATGTCGTTATGGCGCGGCACGGTTTCGGGCGGGGCGAATATCGCTATTTCGCCTATCCGCTGCCGCCGTTGGTCGCGGATTTGCGCGCGTCGCTTTATCGACGGCTGGTGCCGATCGCCAATCACTGGCAGGCGCGGATGGGTCTGGATGTGCGCTTTCCGGCCGACCATGGGGCGTTCGTGGATCGGTGCCATGCGGCGGGGCAGTGCCGACCGACCCCTTTGCTGCTGCAATACGGTCCGGGCGACTATAACTGTCTGCATCAGGATCTGTATGGGGAGCATGTGTTCCCGATCCAGGCGGCTGTCCTGTTGTCGCGCCCGGGGTCGGATTTTACGGGTGGCGAATTCGTGCTGACCGAGCAGCGCCCGCGCATGCAGTCACGCGCCGAAGTGGTGCCATTGGAGCAGGGGGACGCGGTTCTGTTTGCCGTCAACCAGCGGCCACAGACGGGCAGCCGGGGCGATTATCGCGTGACGATGCGGCATGGTGTCAGCCGCCTGCGGAGTGGTCGTCGCCATACGCTGGGGGTTATTTTCCACGACGCGGCCTGAGCGTTGGATGTGATGTTCGCGATTCATCGGCGGTCAGGTGGTCAGGCGGTCAGCCGGCCGGGCACGAACCGCGCGTGAATTCCAAATGATCGGGGTGTTTCGGCGGCATTTGATTGCCAATCAGAAATAAAACTTCCCAACGTCATTTCGCCATGCCATTGGTATACCTAGTATTCACGGGGCGGAGCGAGCGCGATGATGGTTGTGTTTCACGCAAGATGGTCACGGGCGGCGGCCCTGATGATCATGGCGGTGCTGTGTTGGGGGGGCGTCGTGTCGTCCGCCGGGGCGCAGACCGTCAAGGCGATGGTTGATTCCAAACTCTCGGCAGTGATGCCGTGTGCGGATCTGGTGGCGGCGGATTTCACCCAGGTGCCCGAGGCCCCCACATCCGTCATTTCGGCCAAGGTGGTCGCGGCGAACGGGGACACCCCGGAATATTGCGATGTGTCCGGCTTCGTGCAGACCCAGATCGGTTTTGAGCTTCGCCTGCCGACCCATAGCTGGAACGGTCGCTATTTTCAGGTGGGTTGTGGCGGCCTGTGCGGGATGATCAACATCCAGAACTGTGGTGACGTGCTGGCGAACGATTATGCAGTCGCGGCCCAGAACATGGGGCATGTCAGCCATTTCTGGAAAGAAGCCCTCTGGGGTGACGATCCGATGTTGCGTCGCGACTATGGCGAGCGTTCCACGCATGTCACGTCGATTGCGGCAAAGGCGATCATTGCCAAACTTTATGGCAAAGACGCGGCTTTTTCTTACTTCAGGGGATGTTCCACCGGTGGCCGCGAAGGACTGTCCGAGGCGCAGCATTACCCGGCGGACTTCGATGGCATCATTGCGGGCGATCCGGCTTTCGCCGGTCACCTCGGCCCGATTTCCAACAATTACGAAGCCCGCCAGTTGCTGCATCGCGATGGCACGCCGGTGTTCACGCCAGCACAGCAGAAGCTGCTGGCCGATGCGGTCATGCAGGCATGCGATGGTCTGGACGGGTTGCGTGACGGGATCATTGATGATCCGCGAGCCTGTCACTTCGATATTTCGACAATCGCGTGTCCGCCCGGGCAGGATCGTCCGACCTGCCTGACCGCAGAACAGGTGACATCGGCACGCAATATCTATGATGGGGTCCGCAACAGCAAGGGCGTGCGTCTGTTCCCCGGTGGCGAGATGTTCGGCAGCGAACTGGGTTGGGACGGCATCAACCAGCGCGATATTGCCAACGCGCATCTGCGCTATATCGGGTTTCAGAAAAATCCTTCCCCGACCTATTCCTTCTGGGATTTCGACCTCGACCACGATCTGCCCAAGCTGATGAAGACCGAAGCACTGTACGATCCTGTTGCACCGTATCAGGCGCCTGACCTGCGAGCCTTTCATGCGCGCGGTGGCAAGCTGATCGTGTATCATGGTTGGGCAGATCAGGGGATTTCGCCGTCCTTCGTGCTGGATTACTACGCCAAGGTTCAGGCGTATTCCGGCGGTCTGGATAAAACCCGCGACTGGTTCAGGGTGTTCATGGTGCCGGGCATGCACCATTGCCGCGGCGGCAACGCGCCCAACACGTTCGATTTCATGCCGCCGGTCGTGGCCTGGGTCGAACATGCGACCGCGCCGGTGCAGGTCGTGGCGACGCAGCGCGAGAATGGCAAAGTCGTTCGTACGCGTCCTCTGGTCCCCTATCCGCAGGTGGTGCGTTATGCGGGTAAGGGCGACGTCAACGATGCGGCGAACTGGGTCATTCGTGCGCCGGACAAGACCTATGACGACAATGTCGCATGGATCTTCGGGCCGGAGGCGGCCAAGCAGAGCCGGCTGCATGCGTCTGCGGATTGAGGGGACGTCAGGGCTCTGCCCTGACACCCGCCAGAGGGCTTGTCCCTCTGGACAACGGGACGATGCCTGATGTCAGGCAGGCGGACTTTCGGGTCCGCCTTTCGGGCCGAAGGCCCCCGCCGGGTCCGGGCAGGGCCCGGAACCCCTTCAGCTTTCGTAGCTGAGCAGTGAATGCACCGGCACATCGAGGCGCGAGCGCCCGCCCAGCGCAGTCAGTTCGATCACCAGCGACGCGCCGACGACTTCTGCGCCGACTTTTCGCAGCAGCGTGATTGAAGCCGAAAGCGTACCGCCGGTTGCCAGCAGATCGTCGAGCACGACCACGCGCTGGCCCGGCTTGATGGCGTCAGCCTGAATCTGCAGCGCGTCCGAACCATATTCCAGATCGTAGTTCAGCGTCACCGTCTCGCCGGGCAGTTTGCCGGGCTTGCGGAGCATGATCAGACCCAGACCGAGGCGATCTGCGACCGGGGCGGCCATCAGGAACCCGCGGGATTCGATACCTGCCAGCAGATCGGGCTTCCACGCGGCGACGGCGCGCGCGACGCGGGCGGTGGCAAGCTGCCACGCATCCGGATTCCGCATCAGCGTCGAAATGTCGTAAAACAGAATTCCCGGTTTCGGAAAATCCGGAATGCCCCGGATATAGGGCTTGAGGTCAATTTCCGAGTTGTCCATGGATCGCTGCTTTTCCTTGCGTGGCATGAGCACCGACGCCCGATCCACGGAAAGCGGGACACGGAGGGCGGTGGTGAAAACGCACTCGCTTTAGCCGCTTCCGGCATCGGACCGCAAGGCATAGAGCCAGCCGCCTGTGAATCCAAAAAGGCCAGACTCAGGAGTATCCAGCAATCCAGTGCCCAGAGGGCCGAGCCCTCTGGCAGGTTTCAGGGCAGCGCCCTGACCGCTGTTACCGCGAGGGCATCACCTGCGTGACGGCATCCAGCAGCGCCATGCGCCGGAAAGGCTTGGAGAGCACCACGGCCCCTTCGACACCCCGACGGCTTTTGTCGAGGTCCATGTCGCCGGACATATAGATCACGCCCAATCCCGGGGCATTTTCGCGCATCCGGTGCGCCAGCGCGAAACCGTCCAGCGGGGCAGGCAGGTTGATGTCCGTCAGAAGCAGGTCGGGAAAATCGCCGATCTGGGCCTGTTCGAGCGCCTCGGTCGCGGACATGGCGCTGAGGATGTCATGCCCTTCCAGCGTCAGCACCGTCACGACGACATCGCGGACAGCCGTGTCGTCCTCGACCACCAGGATGCGGGCGGGGCGGGCTGCCATGGCGGCGGTATTCGAAGTCGTCATGCACGGTCTCCCCGACTTGTTGTTATTCTCGTGGGGCGCAGCATGTGGGCTCTGTGGGGCACATGCAACGGTTTTAGTGGCCGATCGGCATCACATCCTGCGAAGCCTGCGCGCCGGGCACGGGTGCCGGTCGCAGAATCGACAGCATCAGCATGATGACGGCCCCCATCAGCATTGTTCCGGCCATGGGGATCGGGGTGTGTGTCGGCATCATGCCGATCATGCCGCCCGCGCCGGCCCCCAGCGCATATTGCAAGGTGCCGATGAATGCGGCCGCCGTCCCGGCCAACTGCGGGTGATTGATCATCGCGCCGACCGTGGCGTTTGGCCCGATGATGCCCGTGGGGGCCAGTGAAACCAGCAGCGCCCCCACGATAAGGCACAGCATCCACAGTTCGATCACATGCCCATGTTTGGCGCGAAATACGAATAGCACGCACAGCGCGGTCAGCAGCACGGTGCCCAGAAACGCCACCAGCATGGCAATGGTCAGCATCCTGTGGGCATCCACGCGCCCGACGAGCATGCCGTTCAACTGCGACGCCCCGATCATACCCACGGCGAACAGCCCGAACATCATGCCGAAATGCGAGGGCGAAAACCCGAACACATGGATGAAGACGGTCGCTGCGGCAGAGAGATAGGTAAAGGACAGGAACGCGGAAAATCCCGCGATCATGGCATTGGTGATGAACGACCGGTCGCGCGCCAGATAGAGATAGCGCGTGACCAGGGCCATTGGGGAAAAGCTCTGCCGGTGCTCGTTTTTCAGCGTCTCCGGCAGGATGCGGACCAGCACGAAAATACACACGAGCCCATACACGCCAGACGCCCAGAAGATCGACCGCCAGGATGTGATTTCCAGCACGAAACCGCCCAGCGTCGGCGCCAGGATCGGCACCACCCCCATCACAAGGACAAGTTGCGACATCATGCGCGCAGCCATGTTGCCGTGTGCGATATCACGCACGCAGGCGCTGGGGATCACGAGGCTGGCGGACGCACCGATGGCGGCGATCAGGCGGAAGGCCGAGAACGTCCAGATGTCATGTGCCAGCGCGCAGCCGAACGATGCGATCGTATAGACGATGGTGCCGATCAGCATGGGCCGGATGCGGCCGAACCTGTCGGACAGCGGACCCATGGTCATCTGGCCGAGCGCCAGCCCCACGAACCACACGGACAGGGTCATCTGGGCACCCCCGCTCTGGGCATGCAGGCTGTGTTCGAGTGCGGGAAAGGCGGGCAGGTAGATGTCGGTCGAAACCGGGCCGACGGCTGTCAGGAACCCCAGCAGGACGGGGACCCAGCCGAAAACCGCGCGCGCGCTTGCGGCCGGGGGCGGCGCAATCGTAGAGACCGAGCCAGCCGGCGTGTCGAGAGCGTGTTGCGGAGGTGCCATAAAGCGGCGCTCCTGGATGTCGAGACGTTGTGGGATGGTCGCGAGACCGGATCTGACCGCGAGGGGCCGGGTATGCGGTGAAAAGTGGGCTCGTTGTCCCTGAAGCGTGATCGACGCGTCCATAGAGTCTGTCTGTGAACTATGGCCTAAACGCGACGAAACGCCAGAGAGTCGCACCTGTATTTTTCTTAACGCGATGTATTGCCGTAGCGTCGCATCAACCAGACGCCCAGCATGCCCGAAACCGCGAACAGGCCCACAGCCAGAATGATCTGGTCGGCGTGGCCAAGCCGGGTCCCGGCACCCAGCAACACGAAGACAGTGCCCTGTGGGAGACTGCCCAGTAACGTGGCGAGGGCGAAGGGCGCAAGCCCGATTCTGCTGATCCCGGCAACAATATTCACCAGCAGGGACGAGCCGACCGGCATCAGGCGCAGCATCAGCACCGACAGGAACGGACCAGCCTGGATAAAGCCGTCCATGCGCGCGATGACAGCGGCGAAACGCCGCCTGATCCATGCCCGGGCCACCCAGCGCGACCAGGAAAAGCTCAGTACCGCGCCGCCCACTGTGGCCAGCGTGGCCAGCACGATGCCATCCAGCACGCCGAAGGCCATGCCCGCTGCCAGACACATGAACTGTCGTGGCAGGCCGAGCGCGCAATACAGTGTGCCCGCCGCCACCAGACCCAGCCCGCCCCCGGGACCGGCGCGCAGTTTGCGGGGATCGGCCAGAAGGTGCTGCAGGCCCGGCACATGCTGGATCAACACGCCCAGCGCTGCGAGGCTGACGATCAGGGCGAGGGGACGAAGATACCGCAAGGGCGGACTGCGCCCGGGAGCAGCGGGGGGAACGGCATGCATCATCGCCGCCTATCATCGCCTTGCCCTGCGTGGCAAGCGCGGTCTAAATCGCGGGTATGAGCGCCACACTTTCGCCTTTCAACCGCAAGTCCACCGATCTGGTCGACCAGCGCAACCGCCGCCGGGTCTCGAACTGGCTGTTTGTTCTCTGTGTCATGCTTCTGGGCATGATCGCGCTGGGCGGGGCGACGCGCCTGACCGGGTCGGGCCTGTCGATCATGGACTGGCGGCCGATCACGGGCATCGTGCCTCCTTTGTCCCACGCGGAGTGGGTGCGACAGTTCGAGCTGTATAAGACGATCCCCCAGTACAAGATCCTTCATGACGGATTCGGGCTGGCCGGGTTCCAGAAAATCTTCTGGGCAGAGTGGACGCACCGTTTCTGGGGCCGGATGATGGGCTTCGTCCTGCTGGTGCCGCTGATCTGGTTTGCAGTGCGCGGCGCGCTGTCGCGCGCACTGGTGGTGCGGTTGCTGGTGTTCTTCGTGCTGGGCGGTCTGCAGGGGGCGATCGGCTGGTTCATGGTCGCGTCGGGGTTCGACCCGGACAGCACGGCAGTCCAGCCGGTGCGCTTGGTGCTGCATCTGTGTTTCGCACTGGCGCTCTATGTTGCGATCCTGTGGACCGCGCTGTCGGTGCGCACGCCCAAGCCGGTATTCATCCCATCCACCGCCGGGGTGCTGAAGGTGCAACGGGCCGTGCGGCTTGCGGCAGGTCTGTTGACGCTGACGATCGTGGCAGGCGGCTTCACCGCCGGCACCCATGCCGGGTTCTCCTACAACACTTTTCCGTTGATGGAGGGCAACCTCGTCCCCAGCCAGTATGCCGCGCTGGTACCGTTCTGGCGGAACTGGTTCGAGAATATTGCAGCAGTCCAGTTCGATCACCGTCTGCTGGCGACGCTGACGGCGGTGACGATCATCATGGCGCTGGTGATGGGACTTCGTGAGCCCAAGCTCGGGCGTTCGGCGCATGACGGGTTGATGATCCTCGGGTGGGCGGTGCTGATCCAGTATGTGCTGGGGGTGACCACCCTGCTGCTGGTGGTGCCAGTCTGGGCCGGGACGATCCATCAGACGTTTGCGGCGATCCTGCTCGGGGTACTGGTGGTGATGCTGCATCGTCTGCGGGGTGTCGGGCGGCCGTAAAAGGGCGATTCCGTCGCGGCCTGTCCCGCCCGTGTCCGGCTTGTCGGGCACTGACACATCGACTAGATTTCCGGGGTCGGCCGTCTTCAGTCATATGAAGGCTCGTGGACTTGCGCTGCAGTCCGCAAATTTTTGGAACCGCCCGGATGTCCGATATTTTTCTGAATGATATCGAAGCCGTCAATCGCATCACGTCGCTACCCAGCATGCTTGATGTCGTCTGTCGCATCACGGGCATGGGGTTTGCCGCCGTCGCCCGGGTGACGGCCACGCACTGGGTGACGTGTGCGACGCACGACACGATAGCGTTCGGGTTGAAGCCGGGCGACGAACTGGATGTCGAGACGACGATCTGCCACGAAATTCACGCTCATCAACAGCCCGTCGTGATCAATCACGTGAGCGAAGATCCGAACTATTGCGATCATCATACGCCGCGGCAGTATGGGTTCGAGAGCTATATCTCGGTGCCGATCCATATGTCTGACGGGGCGTTTTTTGGCACGTTGTGCGCGCTCGATGCGAAGCCCCGGATGCTCGATACGCCGGAAGTTGTCAACACGTTCAAACTGTTCGCCGAACTGATCGGATTTCACTTGCGTGCGAACGCCGACCTGACCGCCAGCGCGGCAAGTCTTGCCGGGGAACGCGAGAATTCCAAACTGCGCGAGCAGTTCATCGCCGTGCTGGGGCACGATCTGCGAAGCCCGCTTTCCTCCATTCAGGCGGCAGCGCGTCTGATCCGTCGTCGTCCGGAAAACACCGAAGATTTCCTGATCAATATCGAGCGCAGCGTCAGCCGGATGGCCGGGCTGATTGCCAACGTCGTGGATTTCGCACGCGGCAGGCTGGGGGGCGGTGTGACGGCGAACCGCTCTACCGAGCAGTCCGTCGAGGCGACACTGCAGCAGGTTCTTGACGAGACGCGCGCCACCCATCCAGACCGTGCCCTGAACGTGATGTTCAGCATTGGGCACGTGGTGCGACATGATCCGTCCCGGCTGTCGCAACTGTTTGCCAATCTGCTGAACAACGCCGTGACGCACGGGCGGGATGGAACGCCCATTGATGTACGTGCCATAACCAGCGCGGACGTATTCAGGCTGACCATCGGCAATCAGGGGGAACGGATTCCGCAGACCGCACTCGAGAACCTGTTTCAGCCGTTTTTCCGTGCCGACGTGCGGCCAAGTCAGGAGGGGCTGGGGCTTGGCCTGTATATTGCCTCCGAAATCGCAACTGCCCATGCGGGCACCCTGACAGTGACGTCGGACGAAGCACAGACGATCTTCTGCTTCGAGATGCCCTGCTGAGAGCGGGCAACCCGGCGCAAGATGCCGCTGTTACCGCACAGGATATGGCTGTCCCATGGATTTTGATTGTGAGGGTTTGCGTAACGCGGCACAGTCGGGGCCGTACTGCTGCCATTCCGCCCGGTGTTTCATGGACCGGAGGGCGACGGTCGAGTGCCAAGGCGACTTGATTATGGACTCTACGCGCAATGACGGGCACCGACGCTTTCAAGACTGAGCCCACGCCGGCTGTGACGTCGCAGCAGGAGAATCCGCGCGGCGCGATCCCCGGTCCGGTGGCGACCGAAGCACGCTTTCTGCGGCAGATCCTCGAAAGTGCGATCGATTACGCAATTATCGTGCTGGATCTTGAGGGGCGCATCACGCTTTGGAACGAGGGTGCCGCAAGGATTCTGGGCTGGCGTGAGGCTGCGATCATCGGTCGGTCGGTCGAGTGTATTTTTACGCCGGAAGATCGTGCCGCGCATGTGGCTGCCGCCGAAATGGGTGCGGCCTTGGAGCATGGGCGCGGCAATGACGAGCGCTGGCATCTGCGCGAGGATGGTTCGCAGTTCTGGGCCAGCGGAGAGATGATGGTCCTGCGCTCCGAGCAGGGGGTGGCCCACGGGTTTCTGAAGATCCTGCGCGACCGGACAAGTCAGCGTGTCGAAGCGAGCCAACGCCTGTCCACCGAGGAAGCGCTGCGAAACAGCGAGAGCTATCTCCGCCTGCTGCTGGCCTCGACGGCGGAGGGGTTTTATGCGGTCGATCGGGACGGGGTGACGACGCTGTGCAATCCAGCATTTCTGGACATGCTCGGGTTTGCGTCCGAAGCGGAGGCTGTCGGCCAGAAACTGCATGACGTCATTCATCACACGCGCGCGGATGGAGGTCATTACCATGCCGTTGACTGTCCGATCTATCGCTGTGCCCGTGATGGGACAGCGGCACATGTTCTTGACGAGGATTTCTATCGCCTGGACGGGACTGTGGTGCCGGTTGAATACTGGGCGCATCCGATCGTTCAGGATGGTAAATTATGCGGTGCAATCTGCACATTCGTCGACATCAGTGCGCGCAAGCAGGCCGAGGCGTTCGCGCGGGACTCGACCAGCAGACGTCTGGCGCTGCTCGAACTCAGCGATCGGTTGCGCGGTGACACTGACCTGACCGAGATGGCGCATGTTGCGGCTGCGGTTCTGGGTCAGGCGTTGTCTGCCAGCCGCGCCGGGTATGGGACGTTCGATCCGTCGAGCAAAAGCGTGGTGATCGAGCGGGACTGGACTGCGCCGGGTGTGGCCACTGCGGCGGGTGTTCACAGTGTCAATCTCTACGGGTCGTTTCTTGAGGCGCTTGAGAGTGGTTCCGTCGTGGCGGTGGCCGATATCGAACGCGATCCGCGCACCAGCGAGCGTGTCGAGAATTTTCGCCTCGTGAAAACGCGTGCATTTATCCAGGTCCCGATCATCGAGGCGTCTAAACTGGTCGCCGTCTTTTTCGTCAGCAGTCATACCCCGCGCGACTGGAGCGAGGAGGAAATCGGCTTCGTGCACGATGTGGCCGAGCGTACCCGTTCGGCTGTGGCCCGAAGGCAGGCGGAAGCTGAATTGCAGGTGCTGATGACCTCGCTTGAAAGCGAAGTGGCGACCCGCACCGCGACCCTGATGCACACCGAGGAGGTGTTGCGGCAGAGCCAGAAGATGGAAGCTGTCGGGCAGCTGACCGGCGGGTTGGCGCATGATTTCAACAATCTGTTGATGAGTGTCGGTGGCAGCGTCGAAATCCTGGGCCATCATATCCGGCAGGGGCAGTTCAGCAATCTTGAGCGGTATGTCGAGGCGGCGCAGCAGGGTCTGGGTCGCGCGGCGTCGCTGACGCATCGTCTGCTGGCGTTCTCCCGCCGTCAGACGTTGGAACCCAAGCTGACGGACATCAATCAGCTGGTCGCGGGTATGGATGATCTGATCCGTCGGACCATCGGTCCCGCCGTGACGCTCGACATTCGCTCAGATGGCGGGTTGTGGCCGGTTCTGGTGGATTACCCGCAGCTTGAAAATGCCCTGCTGAATCTGTGTATCAACGCGCGTGACGCAATGCCTGATGGCGGGTGCATCACGGTCCAGACCAGCCGGTGCCCCGCGGTGGGACGTCCGGCAGAACATGAGGATATTCCGGAGGGAGAGCATGTCCTGCTGTGCGTGATGGACACGGGTTGCGGGATCCCGCCCGACCTGCTTTCGCGGATTTTCGACCCGTTCTTCACGACCAAGCCGCTGGGTCAGGGCACGGGTCTGGGTCTTTCGATGATTTACGGCTTTGCCCGGCAATCGGGCGGAGGGGTGAAGGTTGTCTCGGAATTGGATCGTGGCACGACGATGTGCCTGTATCTGCCACGTGCCGATGCAGGATTGACCGAGCTGGACGCACCACCGGCCACCCTTCCGCAGGCAGTGCATTCCGATGTCGGGCAGATGGTTCTGGTGGTGGATGACGAACCCCTGATCCGGATGCTGGTGGTGGAGGTTCTGGAAGATCTTGGTTACGTCGTGATGGAGGCCGAAGATGGCGGTCGGGCACTGACGCTGCTGCAGTCCGACATGCGGTTCGATCTGCTGATTTCCGACGTCGGACTGCCGGGCGGCATCAATGGGCGCCAGCTTGCCGATGCGGCGCGCGACCTGCACCCCGGTCTGCCGGTTCTGTTCATCACCGGCTACGCGGAGGCGGTCTCTGTCGAGGGGGGTATGCTGGCGTCCGACATGCACATCATGACCAAGCCGTTCTCGCTGGATGTGTTGGCCAGCCGGGTACAGGCGATTCTGGTGCGTTAGGGTCGCTCGGCCCCCGCCCCGAACCCATGGTGTCGACGCGGTGCCAGCGATCGCGGAGCTTTCCGGTATCGCACTTCCTGAGCATCGCCATGCAGTACGTGCGGCCGAGGTGATGGTCTCATGAAGGTCCCGAAATGGTCGCTGGTTCGTGCTGGATACCGGGGCGGAGATTTTTCGGTCTTGCGCTGTACGGCGAGTTCCTCCGGTCGTCATTTCCGATTATGTTGCCCGCATGGGACTTACCGAAACGACATACGAAAAAATCATCGATCTGCTGTTCACCACGAAGATCGGTCCGGGAACGCCACTGATAGAGCGGAGATTAGCCAGCGTTCTGGGTGTATCGAGAACGCCGGTCAGGGAAGCGCTGGTCCGTCTGGAGCTGGAGGGACTGGTCGTGAAATCCGGCGGTCAGTTGACGACCGTTGGCGTCCGGTCGGTTCGCGAAGTGATGGAAATCTTTCACATCCGCCGCCTGCTGGAGACCGAGGCCGCCGGGCTGGCTGCCGTCAGGACCATGCCCGCAGACAAGGTCTTTGCGATCAGGAGTGGTCTTGAAGCGGTTCGGCAGTCGGAGCAGCCCAGTGCCGCCTTGCACTGGCAGGCGGACAGTGCCCTGCATTCGATCATCGCGGAGTCGTCGGGAAACGAGGTGCTGTGCGACCTGATCCTCAAGGCGCGTCGGCGTTCGCAGATCACGCACTGGATGGAAAGCGGGTCCGAAATTCTCGAAGCCGTCGAAGACAGCCTTTCGCTGCTGGACGCGATCGTCTCGGGGGACCCGGTGCTGGCGCGCGCACGCATGAGCGAGCATATCGAGCAGGCCGCCCGCACGGTCATCCAGCAGCTTGTCCCGGAGTCGTCGGGCAGCATGACACTGTATCCCGCCGAACTCCATTAAGGGCGGCCACAGCGCCACGCTTTCGCGTCGCTGTGGGCTAGTTCATCAGCAGCCCGCCATCGACATTGATCGTCTGTCCGGTGATGTACGCCGCATCCTTGCCCGCAAGGAACGAGACCAGACCCGCGACGTCGGCACCCTTTCCGGCACGCTTCATCGGAATGTTGTTCACCCATTCGGCCATCAGTTCGCCGGGGGCATAATTGCCCAGCAATTTGCCCCATGCCTGATCGTTATAGGCCCACATGTCGGTCTCGATAATGCCGGGACAGAAGGCATTGACGGTGATGTTGTCGATCGCGACCTCCTTGGCCAGAGACTGCGTGATCCCGACGACGCCAAACTTGCTCGCAGCGTAGTGCGGGGTGAAGATGAAGCCCTGCCGGGCCTGCCCGGACGCCGTGTTGATCAGGCGGCCGCCATCGCCATGTTTGCGGATGGCCGCGATGGCGGCCTGACAGCACAGGAACACGCCCTTCGTGTTCACGGCCATGACCTTGTCCCATTCGGATTCCGTCAGATTCTCGACGCGCGCGATGGTAATCACGCCTGCGTTCTGCACGGAAATGTCGACGCGCCCGAATGTCTCCTCCGCCTGGGCATAAAGGCGGGCGACGTCCGATGTGCTGGTCACGTCCCCCACCAACGAAATCACCCGGCCCGTATCCCCGCCGATCCGCGCGGCCGTGTCATGGACGATCGCTTCGTTGGCGCTGAGGACGACACTGGCGCCGTCCTCGAACAGGCGTTGGGCAATGGCGGCCCCGATGCCGCGGCTTGCGCCCGTAACAACAGCGACTTTTCCTTGAAGTGACATGGGATTTTCTCCTTCTTGTCAGTGGTTGTGGAGTCAGTCTTCCAGAGCGTCGATCGCCAGAGCCGTCATGTGATCGGTAATCAGGATGTCCAGCAGCCCCGACCGCATTGCGCCCGCCATAGCTGCAACCTTGCGGGCGCCGCTGGCAACTCCGATCACCCGATCCACCGCGCGCAACTGCTGCAGACTGACCCCGATGACGCGTTGTTCCAGCGGGCTTTCGACCGGCGTTCCGTCCTTGCGGAAGAAATGCAGGCATACGTCCCCGACAGCCCCGGTATCACGCAGGTCGTCCAGTTCCGTCTGGGTAAAAACATTGCCGCTATCGGCAAGAAACTTCGACGGCTCCACACATCCGATGCCGACGAGGGCCGTGGTGATCTTCGGGAAGAACGACAACGTATGCTGGACGAACGGATCGGACATCAGTGCGTCGCGTGCCTGCGGCGATGCGGCGACGCCCTGTACGGACAGCAGCTTGGGTTCGGCGTGCGTCAGGCTGGCCATTCTGACCGCCAGATTGGTGGCATAGGCCTGAACCCCGGGATTCCCCATCCCCCCGAGCATCTGCACGATCACTGATGCACTCTGGTGTTTCATCTGGGGCAGGCTTTCGACGATCTTCAGCAGCGCCTCGCTCCACGACGACATTCCCAGAACCTCTTCGCCGCGCAGGGACGATTCCAGGTAGTGTGCGGCTGCCTCACCCACGCGGCGCAGGATCTGCGCGTCGCTTGTGTCGTGACAGTCGGCAATTACGACCTCGGAAATGCCATATCGGGTTTGCAACCGCTCTTCGAGGTCGAGGAAGGTGCCACGCGGCGGCTCGATCCGGATCTGCACGATGCCTTCGGCCTGGCTGCGACGCAGAAGGCGCGACACAGTTGCCTGCGACAGGTGCAGGCGTTTGGCGATTTCCGTCTGCTTCATCTCGTCGAGATAATACATGCGGGCAATTCGCGTGATCTGCCGAAGTTCATCAACGTGGCTCATGCATTCCTGTTCACCAGCACACGAAGCCGCCGTCAACCAGCAAGTCGATCCCGGTGACGAAGGAACTTGCGGCGCTGGCCAGGAAGACTGCCGGACCGACGAGTTCATCGGTGCTGGCCATCCGGCCCATGGGCGTGGATTCTTCATATTCCGCCCATTTGTCTGCCATTTCCGGGCGCATGTTCATCGGTGTCGCGGTGTAGCCGGGGCTGATGCAGTTCACGCGCACGCCACGGCGGCTCCATTCCATCGCCATGCTTTTGGACAGATGCACGACGCCCGCCTTGGCGGCGTAATAATGTGTCTGCAGGATGCCCCGGTTGATGATCGACGCGGACATCGAGGCGATATTGATGATCGAGCCGCGCCCTCGCTTGAGCATGCTGCGCCCCTCTGCCTGGGCGCACAGGAAGATGCCGGTCATGTTGACGTCGATCATGCGCTGCCATTGCTGTCGCGACAGCTCTTCGGCCGGGGCTGCGTTGGCGATGCCAGCGCAATTCGCGGCGACGTCGATCCCGCCGAGGCGGTCTTCGCTGGTGCCCAGCGCATGGGCGATGGCGTCCTCATCAGTTACATCGGCCACGACATAGGTGGCGCGTCTGCCAAGTTGGCTTATCCTGGCCACTGTTTCCTCAAGCCCTTCCGCGCGCAGATCGACGCAGGCAACGTCGGCGCCGGCTTCGGCAAGTCCGATTGCGATGCGCTGTCCGATGCCGCTGCCTGCGCCCGTCACGAAAGCGACCTGATTTTCGAGTGAGAATAATGTCATTGTTGAGCCCTGATTTTTTTTTGCGCTGCGCGATTACGCGGTGGCGAGTTCCATGACCGAAACGCCGGTCGCATCGCCGCGATCCAGAATTCCCATTTGCTGACCCCGTGCCAGAACCATGACGCGGTGGGAAAGTCCGAGAACTTCTTCCAGATCGGAACTGACGACGATGACGGCCATGCCCTTTTGCGCGAGTCCGGCGATGACGTCGTAAATCGCCGCACGGGCACCCATATCAATGCCGCGTGTCGGCTCGTCCAGAATGAAGACTTTCGGATTTTGTGCGATCCAGCGCGCAATAATGACTTTCTGCTGATTTCCGCCGGACAAATAGCGTAACTGTTGATCCGCCCGGCATTTGACGCCGAAATTCTTGATCAGGCCCTCGGCGAAGCCGCGCAACCGCGCCGGATAGGCCCAGCCGTGCGACGCGAGATGGTTCATGTTGCCCAGCGCGAGATTGTCCGTCACGCTATGTTCCAGTACCACGCCCTGTGCCTTGCGATCTTCCGGAACCAGAACGATACCGGCCTTGATGGCTGCATCCGGGCGCTGGGTCGTCATCATGTTGCCGTCAACATGGATTTTGCCGGTTGTGACTGCGTCAGCGCCCGCGATGGCGCGCACAAGTTCGGTGCGGCCCGCACCCACGATTCCCGCAATACCGAATACTTCGCCCGCATGGACGGAAAAGCTAACATTATGAAAAGAGCCGTCGGATGAAGTAAGGTTCTCAACCCGCAGAACTTCGATTTCTGTCGGAGATGTGGGTTCGGGAAAGATCCGATGAATGTCGCGGCCCACCATTTCCTGAAGCAGGGTTTCCACCGGGACCTGCGCCGTTTCATGCTGTGCAATCATGCGACCGTCCCGCATGACCACCACACGGTCGGCAATCCGTGCGATTTCTTCCAGTCTGTGGCTGATGTAAATGAACGAGACGCCTTCGGTGCGCAGGCGGTTGATCTGTTCGAACAGCAGATCGGTTTCTTCGGCACCCAACGCTGCCGTGGGTTCGTCAAGAATCAGAAGACGGGCATTCAACATCAGGGCTTTTGCGATTTCAACCTGTTGCTGCGCTGCGATCCGCAGCGATGACACTTTCCGCGTGGGTGATACGTTCAGGCCGATGCGCCGCAATTGTTCGGTTGCTTTGCGGTTCATGTACTCGCGGTCGACGTGTCCGTTTTTCATCGGAAGGCGACCAATGAAAATGTTTTCCGCAATTGTCAGATCTTCGAGAAGTCGCATCTCCTGATGGATCAGGCCAATCCCCGACGCGATGGCATCGCCGGGTGATTTCGGCTGATAATGTTCCCCGTGCCAGGTCATGCTGCCGCCGTTGGGTTCGACCAGACCGGCGATGATGGACGAGACGGTGGACTTTCCTGCGCCGTTCTCGCCAAGAAACGCGACGACCTCACCTTCGCGAATATCGAGGTCTATCCCGTGCAGGATCTGGATTCCGCTGTAGGACTTGGTAATCCCGCGTAAACGAAGTCCGTTATGGGCGTATTCTGCAGACATACTCTGGCTCCGACAAATTTCGACCCGGCGAGGACATCGGATGATGTGGCGGGAGCGGCTCCGCAACGTGGCGGAGCTGCCCGATCAATGGTCAATTACGGATGCGTGGCGATCAGGGCTGCCACATTGTCCTTCGTGGTCAGGATCGCATCCTGAAGCTGCATGGCCGGTACCGGCTTGCCGGCGGCGAAATCAAGCGCCGAGTCGACAGCAAGACGCCCCATCTTCTGGGTCTGCTGCGTCATGGTGGCATCGAGTTTGCCATCACGCACGGCTTTCAACGCAGCGACGTCGCCATCGAAGCCGACAACGACCACCTTATGATCGACGTTGGCGACCTTGACGGCCTGCGCGGCACCAAGTGCCAAAGCATCGGCCCGACCGAAGAAGACCGTGATGTCGGGATGTCGCTGCAGCATGTCCTGCGCGATGGCAAACCCTTCATCCTGCGCCCAGGCCTTGGTGGCCTGTTGCGCCACGACCTTCAGACCAGGGCAGGCGGCCATTGCCTGATCGAAGCCCTTTGCCCGGTCGATTTCCGGTGTCGTGCCGATCTGCCCCTGGATGATGCCAACGATGCCCTTGCCACCGGTGATCTTGCAGACGTAATCCCCCAGTGTCTTTGCACCCTCGACACTTTTCGTGGCGATGAAGCTCGTGGCTGGTTCGTCGGGCGGATTGCGATCGACGGCGACCACGGGGATGCCGACCTTCTTGGCCTCACGCACCGGCACGCCCGCAGCCGTCGCGCCTGCAGGGATGTAGATGATCGCCTTGACCTGCTGGGTGATCAGATCCTGAATCTGGCTGACCTGCGTTGCAGAGTCGCCGTGTGCATCGGTGGTGATGATGCGAATATCCTTCGATTTCGCCTCGGCTGTTGCGGACTGCTTGATCTGGTTGAAGAAGTCGGCCTGAAGGTTTGCAACTGCCAGGCCGATGCTTTCCTTGGCGTGCGCCGTGTGGGTGACACACAGACCGGCAACCGCCGACAGGGCAACCGCAGACATCATGGTTTTGACGTGACGCATGGTTTTTCTTTTCTTTATTGGCCGGTTATCCGGCATGGTTTTTCTTTGGAACGGGTCAGGTTTTCTTGCGCCGAACGGTGTCCATTGTTACTGCCATCGCAATGACGCAACCAATCACGACTTGCTGAATAAAAGGCGAAATACCAAGAAGATTAAGGCCGTTATGAAGAACGCCGATAATCAGGACGCCAACGACCGTTCCCCCGATTCCACCAACGCCACCACTCAGACTGGCACCACCGATAACGACGGCGGCAATCGTGTCCAACTCATACCCCAGGCCAGCGCTGGGTTGGGACGAATTCAGACGCGCGGCCAGTGTGATGGCGGCGATTGCGGACAGAATGCCCGATGCCACGTAGGTCGCGATAACCAGCGGCTTGACACGAATACCGGCCAGACGTGCGACTTCGGCACTTCCACCGATTGCGTATAGCGAGCGGCCAGTGGCGCGAAAATGCAGAAAAATGCCAGCAACGACGGCAATCACGACAAACAGCGCGACCGTAACCGACAGGACCCCGAGATGGCGCTCAGACGCCAGATTGGTGAACCAGTCCGGGAAGCCGACAACCTGTTCACCGTCTGTCGTGAGGTTGGCAAGACCGCGTGCGACGGACATCATGGTCAGTGTGGCGATAAAGGCTGGCAATTTCGCTTTCGTCACCAGAACGCCGTTGACAAGTCCCGCCAGTGCGCCGGTTCCGATGGCCAGAATGGCTGCCAGCCAGAATGGTATCCCGAATTGCTCGGGCAACCATCCGAGCACCATGATCGACAGACCCAGAATGGCGCCGACCGACAGATCGATGCCGCCAATGATGATGACGCCCGTCATGCCGACAGACAGGATACCGATGACCGTGATCTGGTCCACGACATTCAGGGCATTTCTCAGCGAGAGAAACACGTCCGAGGTCACGCTGAACAGGATGCACAGCAGGACAAGGCCGATCAGCGGCCCCTGACTGGTGGTGATATGTCGGGTCAGACTGCCGATCGAGAACGACGACCGGGGTTCGGTGGGGGAAGGGGTGGTCACCCGGTTTATCTCGGCGATACTCATTGTGTCAGCCCTTTTTGCGATGTTGAAGTCATCGTCTTGTTTTGTGGCTCTGCAGAAAACGCGGAAATCCCGAGTGGGACCGGTGCTCCCGGCGGGGTGGGGAGAACCGCCTGTCCGACCGAGCGACTGATGGCGTCTGTCCAGAGTTTTCTGCTCTCCGGTGCGCCGATCCAGGTGCTGGCGGGCGCGAAAACATCATAAGACCGCGCCATGAGATCCAGATCCGCCTCGGCCCACAGACCGACTGACAGACCCGCCATGCGCGCGACACCAAGTGCAGAGAGTTCCGGATCGTTCGAGCGTTTGATCTGGCATCCCAGAAGGTCGGACTGCAGACCCATGAGTGCGTCGCTCCGGCTCGCGCCGCCATCCGCGTACAGGACATGTACCGGGCCGATATTTTCCTGCAGCGCTTCAACAACATCTGCAACCTGATGAGCAATCGATTCCAGCGCGGCCCGCGCGACCTGAGCCCGTCCGGAGCCGAGCGACAGATTGGTCAATAGCCCCACAGCATCCCGGCGCCACCAGGGCGCCCCGAGCCCGTTGAAGCCCGGCACCAGCACCACGCCGTTGCTCAGGGATGACGAAGCCAGATCCACAAGTTCGGTCGGCGAGAGGTTCAGCAGGTTGGCCGCCCAGCGTAATGTCGCGCCAGAGGCGCGTATATTGCCCTCGACAGCATAGGTCGGACGCTGACCGCCCGTCTGCCAGCCGATCGTCAGACACAGTCCGGCGCGCAAGGTGTCGGGTTCATCGACCAGTCCCATGATGGAAGATCCCGTTCCATACGTGACTTTTACCTGCCCCGGTCGCGTAACGCCATGTGCGAACAGGGCGGAGTGCGAGTCCCCCATGACGGCACCCAGCGACACACCGTCAGGCAGTCCGCTGACGCCGCGGATCGGTGGGAAAGGGCCGTCCGATGGCACAATCGTCGCAAGGGTTGCGCGCGGCACGCGGAACAGCCTGAGCAGATCGTCGCTCCAGTCGCCCGCGCGCACGTCCATCAGTTGCGTGCGGGAGGCATTGCCGATCTCGGCAAGATGCACCGCCGATCGTCCGATCTGACCAGAGAGTTTACGAATCAGCCATGATTCCAGTGTGCCAAGATGAATTTCTCCCCGGCTGGAACGTGTCCTGTCGGGATCCAGATGGTCCAGCAGCCAGCGTGCTTTGGTCGCGGAAAACATCGGGTCGAGCGGCAACCCGCTGCGCTCGAAGACAAGGGCCTCGGTCGCTTCGTTCCGCATAGAGTCACACAGGGCGACAGTGCGCTGATCCTGCCACGAAATCATCGGTGCCAGGGGCTTGGCGGTGTAGGCGTCCCAGGCGAGCAGTGATTCGCGCTGGGTACTCAGACCCACCGAACGCACAAGCGTCGGATCGAAACCCTCGAGGCACGACTGGATGGACGTGCAGACCGACGCCCAGATTTCGTCGGCATCCTGCTCCACCCATCCAGCATTGGGGTGAGCTTCCCCGATCGTTACGACGCCGCGTGAGACAATTGCGCCGTGTTCGTCGACCAGAACCGATTTTGTCGAACTGGTGCCTTGGTCAATCGCCAGAATAAAACCGGATGTCAGTAAGGGGTGCGTCATCGCTCACGCCCCCGTCGCTTTGCCGAGCAGTGCGCGCGCTGCCTGGGCAAGACCATCGGCATTCAGGCCGAAATGATCGAGAAGAAACGCAGCGCTGCCCGTTGGCGCGAAATGCGGGACCCCCAGGATACGCATCCTGGTGGGATGTCGTTCCGCCAGATAAGACGCAACGGCACTGCCGAGGCCGCCGTGAATGATGGCCTCCTCCGCCGTGACGATATGCCCGGTTTCCTGCGCTGCCTTGAGAATGGCGGCTTCATCGAGCGGGGCGATGCTGGCCATGTTGATGACGCGTGCGGAAATTCCGTCCCGCGCGAGTTGATCGGCTGCATCCAGTGCGCGGGAAACCAGCACCCCTGTCGCAATCAGGGTCACGTCCGTTCCTTCACGCAGGCAGTCCGAGTGTCCGGGCGCAAATTCGGCGCTTTCCGGGGTGACGGCGGGCACCTTGAACCGGCCGATCCGCATATAGACCGGCTTGCCCGCCTGCACGGCCCACAGGATCGCATCGCGTGTCTGTTTGGGATCGGCGGGGTTCAGGATGGTGATGTCCGTCAGGGCCCGCAGCCATGCGAAATCTTCGATCGAGTGATGGGTCGGGCCCAGCTCGCCATACGACATGCCCGGGCTCTGGCCGCAGAGAATGACGGGGTAGTTGTTATACGCAACGTCGGCCTTGATCTGTTCCAGCGCGCGGCCCGTCAGGAAAGGTCCCGCACAGGAAACGAACGGTATGAAACCGGCATTGGCCAGTCCGGCACCGACGCCCACCATGTTCTGTTCGGCAATACCGACATTGACCAGCCGATCCGGAAACTCCTTCTGAAACCCATTGAGGTTCGACGACCCGACAGAGTCGTTGCAGACCGCGACGATCCTTTTGTCGGTGCGTGCGAGTTCACTGAGCGTTTCGGCGAAAGCAACGCGGCAATCGAACGTCTCTGTTGATGTCTGCGAAGATATGTAATTCATCATACCGTCTCCGCCACGAGCGCATCGTGTCTGAGGGTCAATTCCTGCAGGGCGATCTGGACCTGATCCTCTGATGGTACCTTGTGATGCCATTCGACCCGGTCTTCGATGAATGAAATGCCCTTGCCCTTGATGGTGTTGGCAATCACGCAGCGCGGTTTTCCGACCCTGGGCGCGGTGAAGGCATGCAGCAGGGCCGCATGGTCGTGCCCGTCAATATCGTGGACTTCCCATCCGAAGGCGCGCCATTTGTCGGCCAGCGGTTCGAGCCGGTTTGTATCTTCCGTGCGTGCGCCTTGCTGAAGACGGTTGCGGTCGATGACGGCGGTCAGGTTGTTCAGGCCGCGATGACCGGCCGCCATGGCGGCTTCCCAGTTGCTGCCTTCCTGAAGCTCCCCATCGCCGAGCACGACGAATGTCTGCCATGTCTGACCGGAAATCTGGGCACCGATGGCGCACCCAAGGGCGATCGGCAGGCCGTGGCCCAATGGTCCGGTATTGGCCTCCACCCCTTTGACCTTGCGCCTGTTGGGGTGACCGTTGAGCGGCGAGAGGGGGGCCATGAATTTCTGAAGCAGGTCCTGTTCGAAGAACCCCATCTTCGCCAGCACCGAATACAGCGTGGCAGCGCAATGACCTTTGCTGAGGATGAAACGGTCCCGGTCCGGTGCCATAGGTTCGGAAAAATCGACGTTCATGACACCGAAAAACAGGGTTGTCAGGATATCGGTAACGGACAGGTCTCCGCCGATGTGCCCCATTCGGGGGGCTGCGATTGTCTGCACGACCAGGCGTCGCACATCGGTTGCGATCAGCGCGAGTCCACGCGCCTGCACCGCCACATCGGCCGGTGGAATTTTCATGGGGTTTCTGGTCATCTGCCTCTCATCCCGGTTGAATATTTATTCTTATTTGGAATGCATATGCAGATTGCTCCCGAACCGATCCGCAGGCAACCCCAATTGATGGTGCGTGAAACACACAAGTTTGAGAGGAATATAGAGTCGAGTGCGAACAGTTACTTACGCGTTGCTGCAACCCGGCACGTATAGATGCGCCGGACGCTGCACGTGTTTCACTTATCCGGGCGACCACCTCGCGCAATGTGCGGATGCGGCAGTCAGCAGCATGCAGGCGGCGACCAACCGCGTGCCCCCGCGCCTGGAACAGCGCCATTGCACATAGCTGTTTTTCGATAACGCTGCCTTGTGGTGACCGGAAAACGATGTCACATCATTTCGATGTCGCACTGTATTCGTGCCTGAAGGAAAAATCGTTCATGCCCTGCTTTCGTGCTGTCCTGCCTCCTGCCGCGGCGATTTTGTGCCTGTTTGCCGGTGGTCAGAACGCTTGGGCCGACGCAGCCGGTCGTGCACGGACCGCTTTGGCGGCCATGTCGCGGCAGGGCAAGCTTGCCGTGGTCATGAGCCTCAACGCCGGGGGATTTCCGGGCGATCACGGACTGCCCAAGGGTGCCTATGGTTCGGCGGCGTATTTGCCGATGCCGGCAACCACGGGACTGCCCACATTGGAAATCAGCGATGCCGGGCTGGGTGTTCGCAACCCCAATCGCGTGCGGGGCGATGCGGGAGATTCCGTCTCGCTGCCGTCAGGGCCAGCAACAGCAGCAACATGGGACCCCGACATGGCCCGCGCTGGCGGTGCGATGATCGGGGAGGAGGCCTATCGACAGGGCTTCAACATTCTGCTGGCCGGGGGGGCGAACCTGATCCGCGACCCGCGTGGCGGCCGTGACTTCGAATATGCATCCGAAGATCCCCTGCTGACCGGCCGCATGGTGGGCAGCACGATTGCCGGGGTTCAGTCGCGGCACGTGATGTCGACCATCAAGCATTTTGCGCTCAACGCGATCGAGACCGCACGCTTCACCATGAGTGCCAATCTCTCGCCCCAGGATTTGCGGGAGAGCGATCTGCTGGCGTTCGAAATCGGCATAGAGACAGGCCATCCCGGCGCCGTCATGTGCGGCTACAACAGGGTCAACCAGCATTATGCGTGCGAGAATTCGTATCTTCTGAACGCGGTCCTGAAACATGACTGGTCCTATCGGGGATTTGTCATGTCGGACTGGGGTGCCACACATTCGACTGTTGCGGCGATCAATGCGGGGCTAGATCAGGAATCGTCGGGTGACACCATGGATGCCCACCCGTTTTTTGCAGCCCCCCTTAAAGATGCTCTGGACCGGGGCGAGGTATCGGGCACGCGGCTTGATGACATGGTGCTGCGTGTGCTGACGGCCGCTTATTCCGTCGGGCTGGCCGACCACCCGCCCCGGATGCAGCCGATGGATGTGGCGGCCGACACGCTGGTAGCGCAAAAAGACGAAGAGGCGGGCGCGGTCCTGCTGCGTAACGAGCACGATGTTCTGCCGCTGGCGCGCACCGCGCATGTCGTGATGATCGGTGCGCATGCGGACGTGGGTGTCATTTCGGGCGGCGGCTCCAGTCAGGTGTCGCCCATCGGGCACAGCCCGGTGCCGGGGCGCGTTGTCTGGCCGGCCGACCCGGTCTGGTTCCCGTCCGCACCCCTGCTCGGCGCGCGTGCGATCGCGGGGGCGGAGCACGTGTCTTACGATCCGGGAACGGATGTCGGTCATGCAGTGGCGGCGGCCCGTGCGGCAGATGTGGCCGTGGTGTTCGTCACGCAATTCTCGAAAGAGGGTGTGGATCTGAAAAGCATGGAGTTGCCGGATCAGCAGGATGCGCTGATTGCCGCCGTTGCCAAGGCCAATCCCCGCACGGTGGTGGTGCTGGAAACCTCCGGGCCGGTGCTGATGCCGTGGATCGATCAGGTGTCCGGTGTCCTGTCCGCGTGGTATCCGGGTTCGGGGGGCGGCACCGCGATTGCGCGTCTTCTGTACGGGCAGGTCAATCCTGCGGGCCGCCTGCCCGTGACCTTTCCCGCTGCCGAGGCACAGTTGCCGCGCGCGACGATTGCCGGTGCGGGTGCAACGTCGCTGCTTGATCTGTATTTCCACCTCGATCAGGAGCTGTCTTTCAGGGAGGGGGCCGATGTCGGATATCGCTGGTTCGACCGCAGCCACAGCAAGCCGCTTTATCCGTTCGGCTACGGTCTGAGCTACACGCACTTCGACCGCGGCGGGCTGCATCTTGTGCGCGATGGTCAGGGGCTGCATGCGCGGTTTCAGCTTCGCAATACCGGCACCCGACCCGGTGCGGAGACGGCGCAGCTTTACGTGCGCGTCCCCGGGGCGCAGGCAAAGCGCCTGGCGGGCTGGAGCCATGTGCAGCTTGCGGTGGGCGAAAGCCGCGCGGTCGACGTGCTGCTGGAGCCGCGGGTGTTGTCTCACTTCGATGTGGCGCGTGACCGGTGGGTGCAGTCGGCGGGACATTACACGGTGTGGCTTGCCGCCGACGCCGAAGACGAAACGCAGCCTCAGGAAATTGTCCTGCCGGAAGTTCTGCGGGCACCGTGATCGTGCAGCAGGCCGAAGCGGCCTGAAGCGCGTCCGGTGCGGTGCGTGCGGGCCACCGGCCATGGCACTGAACCGGGCGTCTTATGTCCGCGTCGGCTTTGTATTCCCGGGGTGACGATGTAGGTTGCTGCCAGCTGCTACGTCATGAAGCCGGGAGATCTGATTTTGCCTGATGCCGCTGGACGCACGGTCACCTATGCCATTGGCGATGTCCATGGGCGCAGGGACCTTCTGGACACCCTTCTGACGCGCATTCAGACAGATGCCGAAGCGCGCAATGCCGCAGCCCGTATCGTCTTCACCGGGGATTATTGCGACCGGGGTGCCGACTCCCGTGGCGTGATTGACCGCCTGATCCAGGGCCCCGCGCGGGAGGGCGACAGCTTCGTCTGTCTGCTGGGCAATCATGACGACCTGTTCGTCAAGGCGGTCACGACAGGCGACGATGTGCCGACATGGGCATGGTTTCTGCTCGACCACACGCTGCTGAGCTACGGCCCGGCAGGTGACCCGGACATGACGAGCGTCGAGCAGCACGTGGAGTTCCTGTCGTCGCTGCCGCTGACGTATGACGATGGCACCTATCTGTTCGTGCATGCCGGCATTCGCCCGGGCGTGCCTCTGGCCGAGCAGGAGCGTGAAGACCTTTTGTGGATCCGCGAAGAATTTCTGACCTATGACGGGGCTCTGCCGCGACGGGTCGTGCATGGTCATACGATCATGGGCACGGAGCCGGTCTTTCGTGACAACCGTATCTCGATCGATACCGGGGCATTCCGGACCGGGGTTTTGACGGCGGCCGTGCTGGACGGCGCCGACGTTACATACCTTCAGGCCGAAGGCGCCCCGGACGAGGGCGCGATTGCGCGCGAAGCGTACCTTCACCTGTCCAACCAGCGCGGGTTCGACCCGCTGCCGGACGAACGCCCGGTGCGCCAGCGCTAGGACCGGAACCGCCTGTCTCGTCGGCGGGGGACAGCCCCCCGCAAACGGTGGATTAATGGCCGGCGGGTTGGGTCGCGGGTTTTGCCGGCACCTTCTGCTGCTGGGCAATCGCGGCCTTTTCGGCTTCCGCCCGTTCAGGCGTTGGCGTCTGGGCAATCGGCGGGGCGGACAGCGGGACGTGGCTGTAATCCACAAAGGACGGCAGTTCCTCCCCACTGGCGCTGTCTTCCTGATCCTGCTGCGCCAGCGGGTTGTGGGCCAGAACGGCCTTGGACAACGTGGGGAAGCGGTTCATCAGACCGATCAGGGTGCCGTTGGTCCAGCCGAAGCCGATCTGCATCGGGTATTCGCCGCCGCCGCTGCCGCCCTTGGGGCTGATGGTGGGTGCGACGACATCGTATTTTTCCAGCAAAACGCCGGATTTTTCATATGTGCCAATAACGCGGTTCATCCAGCGATAGGCGATCACGCTGGCCAGCGCGCCCTGCTTGGACTGCAGCAATCCCTTGATCGCGATCCATTGCAGGGGGGCCCAGCCATTTGGCGCGTCCCACTGCTGCCCCGTCGTGCGGTCGGTGGCGGTCAGACCGCCGGGCTGCAACAGATGGTCGCGGATCGACGTTCCGACCTTCTGCGCCTGCGCCGGGCTGGCCAGACGCAGGAACAGTGGCATTGCCATCGCGGCGGAGCGCACGCCGGTCAGCTTTTGCGCGTGCCAGTCATAGTCGAGATATGTGCCCTGTTCCGGGGACCACAGGTAACGGTTTATCGCAGCGATACGGGCATTGGCGCGCGCACTGTATTGCTCACCCACAGCGGCCTGATGACTGGCGGCATAGGCGTAGGCGAGAGCCTGTTCCAGATGCGCCATCAGGGCATTGAGGTCGACTGGCAGGATTTCGGTCGTGTGAATGGTGCCCAGCGTGTGGCCATCGGCCAGCCAGCGCGATGAATAATCCCACCCGCTTTCGGCCCCGGCGCGCAGGTCGCGCCACACCTGATCGTGCGGGCGGTCGGTCAGGGCAGCGGTGGCCAGATCCTCGGGGTAGCTTTCGTCGCGCGGGGTGTCGTCGGCATCCCAGTAACGGTTGAGCAGCGTGCCATCGGGCAGTCGCACAGAGTGGGCGTGCTGCTGGCCCGGTTGCAGGGCCGCGGCTCCTTCCATCCAGTAGTCATATTCGGCCTGCATCTCGGGCAGGTATTTGCGATAGGCGCTGTCACCGTCATGCTCGGCCAGCAGATCGACCATCAGCGCGAAAACCGGTGGTTCCGACCGGCTGAGATAGTACGCGCGGGTGCCGTTGGGCACATGGCCGTACCGATCGATCAGCGACGCCATATCGCGCACCATGTCGCGCATCAGGTCGATGCGCTGGCTCTCGTACAGCCCGATCATGGTGAAATAGCTGTCCCAGTAATACAGCTCCGAGAAACGTCCGCCTGGGACGACGTAATCGTATGGCAGGGGCACCAGCGACGAATGCGCCATTACGGCCTCGGGCTTGCGCGTCAGCACGTCCCACATGCCGTCGATATAACTCATGACGCTTTCATCGGGTTTGCGGCGATAAGACAGGGTCTTGGTCGGCGCGACCGCGAAATGCTGGGTGACGAAATCATGCAGGTTGAAGCCGGGCTTGGATTTGGCTTCATCGAAATCGCGGCCAATATCGACTGTCGTCTCATCCGGGATGGCGTCCACGGCGGTCTTGGCGTCGGGATAGATGTGGGCCTTTCCGATGGCCGCGATCACCCGCTGCGGAATGACCGTTGCCTTGGTGGCGGTCGCGTTCGCCGGAATGCTGTCGGTGGCCGCGAACTGCGGGGTGACGGTCTTCATGCCGGCGGGGACGGCAGCAGGGACGGCAGCAGGGACCGTGACGACAGACGCTTTGGGCGCGGGGTTCGTCGGTGCCTGTGGCAAAGGGTTGCTGTCATTGGCGGCCGGCGGCGGTGCGCTTGTGGGCACCGCGGCCGAGGGCGTGACCGGTGCCAGCAGGGGGGTCGACGGCGTGGCGGTCGCACTCTGCGCGCGCGCCGACAGCGGGCCCACAGTGCAGACCGTAAGGGCGGCTGCACACACGAGGCCGAGGGCGTGGGCCAGATTTACCGGTGTCGTAAGCCCTGCGCGTGACGTTTCCGCGTGCCGGGCCCGGATGCTCCCGCTGGTGGGTTTTCCACCCCGGGATGCGCGGCAGTGCGCGGGGTTTGCGCACGGGCGGTCCGCCCGTCCGGCATCGGAAATTTCAAGACAGTCCCGTAATCCTGCGTCGGGTCTCTTCACAGTCACCGCGTTCAACCTCATCTTTGCTTGACGATAGTGACGCTTGCCGCTGCCCAAGGTTCGATGCACCGATCCACCGACAGGCGCGCGACAGGTTTGTTCACACGGGCCGCATAACGCTTTAGAACCGGCCCACTCTGTTTTGGGCCTTGTCCCACCGCCGCTCCGGAGCGCACGATCACGATCGTGACGCGCCGTATCGGGCCGCTTTTTCAACCCTCCGTCTGGAGTTCGCGCTGCGATGGCTTCTGCTTCTTCCCTGATTTCTCCGCTCGCGACAACCGATGCCCTGTTTTTCGAGCGCGAGGGCGCAATGCTGGACCGCACCGATGCGGAGCGTCTGGTCAACCAGACGCTTGATGGAATGGATGACGGCGAACTGTTCTTGGAGTGGCGCGAGAGCGAGATGATCGCGCTCGATGACGGGGTGATCCGCTCGGCCAGTGCCAACACGTCCAGCGGGTTCGGGCTGCGTGCCGTGCTGGGCGAGGAAACCGGCTTTGCCCATGCCGACGACCTGAGCGAGTCTGCCCTGCGGCGGGCGGCGGAAACCGTGTCGCAGGTGCGCGCCGGACGTTCCGGCACAGCCGCGCTGCCGCTCAAGGCGACGAACCAGCGCCTGTATCCCGACAGCAACCCGCTGGGTGACGGTACGTTCGCCGGGCGCGCGGAATTGCTGACGCGCATCGACGCCTATGCACGGCAGAAAGACAGCCGCGTGGTGCAGGTAACAGCCAGCCTGGCGGCGGAGTGGCAGGCGGTGCAGATCATGCGCGCCAATGGGGAACGCGTGGCCGATCTGCGCCCGTTGGTGCGGCTGAATGTCGGCGTTGTCGTCGAAAAGGACGGGCGGCGCGAGAGCGGCAATTACGGCTGCGGCGGCCGTCACGACTACACCCGGATTCTGGACGACGCGGTCTGGATGGCGGCGGTGGACGAGTCCCTGCGGATGGCACTGGTCAATCTTGACGCCGTGCCAGCCCCCGCGGGCGAGATGGAAATCGTGCTGGGTGCCGGCTGGCCGGGCATCCTGCTGCATGAGGCGGTGGGTCACGGGCTGGAAGGTGATTTCAATCGCAAGGGCACCTCGGTGTTTTCCGACATGATGGGCAAGCGCGTGGCGTCGCCCGGCGTGACGGTGGTGGATGACGGCACCCTGCCGGAGCGTCGTGGATCGCTGACGGTGGATGACGAAGGCACGCCGACCGGACGCACCGTGATGATCGAGGACGGAATCCTGACCGGCTTCATTCAGGACCGGATGAATGCGCGCCTGATGGGCGTTGCACCGACGGGCAATGGTCGCCGCCAGTCCTATGCCCACGCACCGATGCCGCGCATGACCAACACGATCATGCTGGGTGGCAATGCGACACAGGAGGAGATGATCCGTTCCACCAAGCGTGGCCTGTATGCGGTGAATTTCGGTGGCGGTCAGGTGGACATCACCTCGGGCAAGTTCGTGTTTGCCGCATCCGAGGCCTATCTGATCGAGGACGGGCGCATCGGCGCGCCGGTGAAGGGCGCGACGCTGATCGGTGCGGGTTCCGAAGCGATGCACAAGATCTCGATGATCGGGGCGGATGTGGCGCTGGATGCGGGAATCGGCACCTGCGGCAAGAGCGGTCAGGGCGTGCCGGTGGGCGTGGGGCAACCGACACTGAAGATGACCGGCCTGACGGTGGGCGGCACGGCGTCCTGATGGCGTGCGGGGTAGTTGTCCCCGTTATCCACACTTATCCACACAGCTTGACCCAGCGGTGCGTGATAGGATGAGCGCGTGAACATGATCGATGCAAAACCCCCTGCGGCACTGACCGGTGCCAATCCGTCCGTCCTGCGTGCGCCGCCGTCCAATCAGGATGCGGAACAGGCGCTGCTGGGCGCGTTGCTGACCAACAACCGCGCGTATGACCATGTGTCGGACTTCCTGACCGGGTCGCATTTTGCGGATGGGATCAACGGGCAGATTTATGATGCCATCGCGCGGCGGATCGAGAATGGCAGCCTCGCTGATCCGGTGACGTTGCGCGCGCAGTTCGAACATTCCGGCCTGCTGGATGAAGTGGGCGGCACGGCCTATCTGGGCAAGCTGCTGACCTCAATGGTTGGCATCATCAACGCGGGCGATTACGGGCGCGCCATCCATGACGCGTGGCTGCGCCGACAGTTGATCGAGATCGGGCAGGGCGTCGTCAACAATGCCTATGGCGCGCGCGCGGACCTTGACGGTACGGACCAGATCGCCGCGGGCGAAGAGGCCCTGTTCAAACTGGCGACCGACAAGGGACAGGATGGCGGCTTCGTCAATTTCCGCACCGCCCTGGGCACGGCCCTGTCGATCGCGGAAAAGGCGTTTCACCGGGAGGGCGACGTTGTCGGGCTGACGTCCGGCCTGCGGGATTTCGACCAGAAAACCGGTGGCCTGCATCCCTCCGATCTGATGATCCTTGCCGGTCGTCCGGCGATGGGCAAGACCGCGCTGGCAACCAAGATTGCGTTCTCCGCCGCGCGCGCCCTGATGCGTGAGGCACAGGAAGCGCAGGGTGATATGAAGCCCAAGGGCTCGGTCGCGATCTTCTCGCTCGAAATGTCGGCCGAGCAGTTGGCCACCCGTATCCTGTCCGAACAGGCCGAGGTATCGGGTGAGCGCATCCGGCGTGGCGAGATCGGGCAGAAGGAGTTCGATCGATTTGTCCGCGTGTCGCGCGAACTGTCCGAACTGCCGCTGCATATCGACGATACCCCGGCGATTTCGCTGTCTGCCATGCGGACGCGGTGCCGCCGTCTGGCACGCACACGGGGCCTGAGTCTGGTGGTGGTGGATTACCTTCAGCTGATGCGGCCTGCAGTCGGCACCAAGCCGGAAAGCCGCGTGCTCGAAGTCTCGATGATTACGCAGGGGCTCAAGGCGATTGCCAAGGAGCTTTCGGTGCCGGTGCTGGCGCTGTCGCAGCTGTCGCGTCAGGTTGAAAGCCGTGAGGACAAGCGTCCGATGCTGTCGGATCTGCGTGAATCCGGTTCGATCGAGCAGGACGCGGATTCGGTGATGTTCGTCTATCGCGACGAGTATTATCTGCAGCAGCGCATGCCGAAGGACACGGCGTTCGACGGTCAGGACAAATATGCCGCCGCACTGGACGAATGGCAGCGCAAGATGAGTCTTGCCCACAACAAGGCCGAACTGATCCTGGAAAAGCAGCGTCACGGACCCACCGGGACCGTGCATCTGTTCTTCGAAGGCGAATTCACGCGCTTTGCCGATCTGGACACGATGCACGACGTCTGATGACGCGGCCGTGATCATATTTTCGCGACATGCCGGGTTTTTGGACCGGCATGGTGGCGGATCTGACCGGGCGGTGTTGCGGGGGGTGGCACCCGCGCGCATGCTTTGCCACGATTTGCGGAGCGGACGGCCCTCAGTCAGGCTGGACGCTCCGATCTGGTCGACCTGACAAGCAAAGGATGCAGCCGATGGCAAAAATCGCGTGTGTGACAGGGGCAGGCAGCGGCGTGGGGCGCGCAGCTGCGCAGGGGTTGCTGAAGGCCGGATGGAAGGTCGCGCTGATCGGGCGTCGTCAGGACGCGCTGGAGGAAACTGCTGCCGACTATCGGGACAGCACGCTGTTGCTGCCGCTGGATGTTTCCGATCACACGGCGGTTGCCGCCGGGTTTCGCACGCTGGAAGATGTGTGGGGTCGGCTGGACATGCTGTTCAACAATGCCGGCAGCGGTGCTGCGGCCAGAACGCCGGACGAACTGGATATCGAGACGTGGATGTCCGTTGTCGGTGTCAACCTGAACGGCTCGTTCTTTTGTGCGCGTGAGGCGTTCCGCATCATGCGCCATCAGACGCCGCAGGGTGGGCGTATTCTCAATAATGGCAGCATCAGTGCCCATACGCCGCGCCCGGGCAGCATTGCCTATACCTCGACCAAGCACGCGATTACCGGGCTGACGAAGACGCTGGCGCTGGATGGCCGTCCGTTCGATATCGTGGCCAGCCAGATCGATATCGGCAATGCGGCAACGCCGCTGACCATGCGGATGAATGACGGGGTTTTGCAGCCCAATGGCGAACTGATGCCCGAGGCCCGCATGGATGTGGCCTATGTGGCGGATATGATCGTCCATATCGCCAGCCTGCCGCTGGATGTGAATGTGCATACCGTGACGATCATGGCGTCCAAGATGCCCTTCCTCGGCCGCGGCTAGGCGACGACAATGCGGCTCTATTGCTGCGGCAGGCGCTTGGGCAGGCCGAGCGTCGCCAGACACAGCAGGGCGTGCAGGCCGCACAGCAATCCGAAGACCAGGACATAAGCACCCGACGTCGAGACGGAGGGGAGTGCCCCCGACAGGCACCACCCCAATGCCGTCGCGCAGAGCGTGGCGTAGGTCGGGCCGCCGATCCTTTGGACGATGTTCAGGGCGGTCGTGGCCATGGGCAGATCTGCCTTGGCCACGGATCGGTACCCTGTGCTCATCGCCGGGATGCCGATGGTGCCGATGCCCGCGCCACGCAGGAACAGCGCGCAGGAAAAGGCAGCAATGTTCAGTCGATAGGGTGCCAGCAGCACCAGTATGGCGGTGCCGAGCAGCGCGCAGATGCCACCAGAGAGCGTCAGGCCGCGAATACCGAACCGGTCCGTCAACTGTCCCATAAAGGGAAAGGTGCACATCATGCCCAGGCTTAGCGGTGCCAGAAGCCAGCCCGTTGCGGTTGGTGAGACGCCAGCACTGTGAATAAGCCACGTCGGGATAAGCATCTGCCCGGCAAACGAGACGCCATTCATCATGAACATGGTGGTGGCCGACGCTGAAAAGGCCGGAATGCGGAACAGCCGCAGGTCAATCAGCGCTTTGTCGCCCTTGCGACGTGCACTGCCCAGATACAGAACGAACAGGAACAGGGCGGCAACCACGCTTCCTTCCCCGGCGCGTGTCTGAACATGATCGATGCCATACAGAAACGCGACGAGTGTCGGACACAGGAGCGCCAGTCCCCCGAAATCGAGGGGGCGTTCCTCGCGCTCTTGCGTGTCCTGCGGGAGAAACGCGATTGCCAGAACGAGGGCCAGAAGACCAACCGGCACATTGATGAGAAAAATCCAGCGCCAGGAAGCCAATGTCAGAACGGCACCGGCGACGACCGGCCCCAGAAGTGGTGCGAGCAGCACGGGCAATGTGACCGCGCTGGCGACGCGCGGCATGTTTTTCCCCGCCACGCGTGCGACCGTCATCTGGGCCATGGGGGCGAGGACACCGCCGGCCATACCTTGCAAGATCCGAAAAACGATCAGGGATGACGTTGACCAGGCGAGGCCGCACAAGGCCGATGCGACGGTAAAGGCTGCGAAGCACCACAGATACACGGTCTTTGCGCCCATGCGTCCGACCAGCCACCCGCAAAGCGGGAGTGTCAGGGCGAGGGCCAAAAGATAGCCGCTCATGGTCCATTGGATGGTGGTGAATGGCGTGTGCAGTGTTTTCGCCAGACTGGGCAACGACACGCTCACGATCGTGGCGTCGAGTTGCGCCATGAACGATCCGATCGCCGCCACGCTGACGACTTTCCAGATGCCCTGGGGAAGTCGGTCTGTCGGCGTGTCCGTATGTGCGGCGGTCGATACGTTCATGAAGCGTCCTGCGGCGTCTGGCTGGTCGGCATTTCAAAGAGGCGGCACTGCACGGAGCCAACCGGTCTTGCGGCGCTCAGGTTGATGTTGTGATCTGGCCTGTCAGCTCAATCTTCGTGCTGGCGGTAACGCGGCCCAGCATCGGGAAGATCTGATCGAACGCGAAGCGATGCATGTCGTGCGAGAGGGCGGAAGTCATGTCCTCGGCCACGATGACGGCATACCCGTGTTCATGTGCGGCTCGCGCGGTCGATTCCACGCCCATGTTGGTGGCAATTCCGCCCAGAACGATCGTCGTGACACCGCGGCGACGCAACTGCAGATCCAGTTCCGTGCCATAAAACGCGCCCCATTGTCGTTTGGTAATCGTCAGGTCGCCCGGCTCGGCCAGTCCATCGACCAACTCGGTCCAGTCCGGCGCGAAACCGCCCGGAGGGGGTGCGAACGGGCGATCGACGGGTGTTGCCAGCGCATCGGCAAAATCCGGGGCGAATGCGACGTTCACCAGCACGACCGGTGACCCGGCGGCGCGAAACCGTGCGGCCAGAGTGCGGGAGCGGTCCACCACGGTCGGGCCATCATGCGGCGCGAGTGCGCGGTTGACGATGCCTTTTTGCAGGTCGATCAGGATCAGGGCGGTAGAAGAAGCGGGAAGGCTCAGCATGTCGATTATCCCCTGTGCTGCCGCATGTACTTGCCCCTTGTTCGCGGGCAACCGGCGCATTAGAATTTGAGACTACACTCAAACAAGGGCACTATTTGAGTATGAACTCAAATTCGTCAAGCGGAAATCGCCTGCCACTTACACCGCAGCGGGCGGGCGGCCGGCAGCGTGTGGCCGATCTACTTGAAGCCGCGTGCGGCCTGATTGCCGAGCGTGGCTATGAAGCGACGACAATGGCGGAGATTGCAGCCCGTGCGGGCGCGAAGATCGGGTCGCTCTATCGGTTTTTCCCGAACAAGGACGCGATTGCCGACACGCTGTTGCGGCAGCACATCGGGATTCTGAGAGCGGCTTACGGGGCGCTGGGCGAACGCGCCGCAGGTGCGACCCCCGATCAGGTGGCGGATATGCTGATCGATCTGCTGGTCACGCTCTCTCCGCAAGTGAAGTCCTTGCCCGCGCTGATGGAAATCAGGGCGGACAGTTCGACAATTCGCGCAGAATCGCGTGCCGAAGCGGCGGAGGGCGTGGTGTCGGCGCTGATGGTGTGTGCGCCGCTGTTGACCCGGGACAAGGCGGTGCAAATGGCCGCGGTCGTGATTGCCAACATGAAGACCATGCTCGGCATGGCGATGGGCGATCTGCCGGCACCAGAAGGCGCGCCGGAGGAAGTGCGGGCGATGAACAGGCTGTATCTCGCGAGCAGGCTGTCGCCGTATCGGCGCAGTTCCGATACGGCATAGTTCCCGGGACTTCGTCGGGAAAGCCTTGCGAGATCAGATCCCGGTGTCGATCACGATGTTCAGATACGGCTCGACATAGGCGCTGGTGCCTGGGGGCATGACCGTCGTCGCGTCCATCTGTTCAATGATGGCGGGGCCGGAAATCGCGTTGCCGCTTTTCAGCAGCGCGCGGTCGTAAATCGGGCAGGTGACGAAGTCCTGGGCTTCGGGGAACCAGACGTCGCGCTGTCCGGTCAGGGCGGCGGACGCGTCGGGGCCGACGTCTTCGTATCGGGCAAGGTCGGCCTTTTCGACCCGGCCAATGGCCTCGGCGCGGAAGGTCACGAACTGCACCGGGTCGACGTCAGACGCGAAGCCGTACTGCTGCTTGTGCGCCGCAATGAAGGCCTCGATCAGGGAGGTGACAAGATCGGGTGCCACCTTTCCGTCGGTGGTCGAGACGGTGATCGGCAGTTCGTAGTTCTGCCCGATATAGCGCATGTCCACGCTGAAGCGCAGGGCACGGTCTGCGGCCTGGACGTTTTCCTCGTTGAACCAGTGCCCGGCCTTGGCGGCGAGTTCGTCCATGATGGCCTGGACGGCCGGGACTGCATCGGCTTCGGCGCGCAAGATCTGGGTGACGGAGAAATCCGCCCGCAGATCCGTCAGCAGCAGCCCGAGCGCGCACATCACACCCGGCGTCAGCGGGATGACCACGCGCTTCATGTCCAGTTCCTGCGCCAGCCGCACGGCATGCAGGGGGCCTGCCCCGCCCAGCGCCATCAGGGCATAATCGCGCGGATCGTGGCCTTTCTGCACACTGATGATACGGACGGCGCGCGCCATGTTGGCGGTCACGACCGAGATGATTCCCTGCGCCGTGGCCATCACGTCCATCTTGAGCGCGGCGGCAAGTTTCTCGATCTGCGCGTAGGCTTTGTCGCGGCGGATCGGCATGCGACCGCCCAGCAGGAACTCGGGATTCAGGGTTTGCAGCACGACGTTGGCGTCGGTCGTCGACGGGATATCGTTGCCCTTGTCATAACAGACGGGGCCGGGATACGCACCGCAGCTTTGCGGGCCGACCTTGAGCAGGCCGCCATTATCCACGTGTGCGAGCGACCCACCGCCCGCGCCGACCGTGTGGATGTCGAGCATCGGAGCCTTGATCGGGTAACCGTGAACGGTAGCCTCGCCCGTCATGCGGCATGCGCCGTCTTTCAGCAGGGCGACATCGGTGCTGGTGCCCCCCATGTCGAAGGTGATCAGGTTCGGAATGCCGATGGCGCGACCGATTTCCTGCGCCGCGACGACGCCCGTGGACGGTCCGGAAAGCACGGTCCGCACCGGCATCGCCTTGGCGAGATCGAAGCTGATGACGCCGCCGTTCGATTGGGTGATCCGGGGTGCGACCATCAGGCCGAGTTCGTTCAGCCGGTCGGCCAGCCGGGTGATGTATTTCTCCATCACCGGGCCGAGATAGGAGTTCACGACGGCGGTCGAAAAACGCTCGTATTCGCGAAATTCCGGTGCGACGGCGGAGCTGATCGACAGGAAGGCCTCGGGGAATTCTTCCTTCACGATTGCCAGTGCAGCCTGTTCGTGCTCGGGACGGATGAAGGAGTAGAGGAAGCCGATGGCGACGGATTTTACACCTGCGGCTTTCAACGCCCGTGCGGCCTCCCGCACGGCGTCTTCGTCCAGAGCCGTCTCGACGCTGCCGTCGTGCCGGATGCGTTCGGGCACCTCGAAGCGCAGGTGTCTGGGCACGAGCGTGGTGGGTTTGTCGGCCTGGGTGTCGTAAAGGCTCGGGCGTTTCTGGCGGCCGATTTCAAGCAGATCGCGAAAGCCGTCGGTGGTGATCAGTCCGGTGGGTACGCCCTTGAGCTGAATGAGGGCATTCGTGCCGACGGTTGTCCCGTGTCCCAGAAAGCCGACCGTGCCGGCTTCGGCCTGAACTGTTCCCAGCCCTTCGGTCACGCCAGCGGAGATGCCGCGTGACGGGTCGTCCGGCGTAGACGAGACCTTCCAGATGCCGAACTGCTTCGTTTCGGTATTATACAGACAGATGTCGCAAAACGTTCCACCCGAATCCACCCCAACACGCCACGACATCGCATCTTCCTCTTGCAGATCGTTCTGAGGTCGACATTAGGTCCGGCGTGACCGATCCGGTAAGTCTCATGATTACCATATCAGTTATAACGAGACGCGTCGTTCCTGTCCGTGTCATGTCTAGCGACACGAGGCATGGTCATCAGACATCAAGGGAATGGGATATATGGCGCCGAAGGTTGATCCTGTTACGCCTAGCGAACATTTTCCGGCACGCACCAGCGTGGTGGTCATCGGTGGTGGGATTATCGGTGTCAGTGCCGCGTTCTTCCTTGCCAAGGCGGGCATACCCACCGTGTTGTGTGAAAAGGGGCATATCGCGGGCGAGCAATCCAGCCGCAACTGGGGCTGGACCCGTGTCATGGGGCGCGACGAAAAGGAAATCCCGCTGGGCATGGCCAGTCTGGCCCTGTGGCGACAGATGAACGAACTGACAGGCCGGGAAACCGGATTTCGCCAATGCGGTATTCTCTATGCCTGTGACGATCAGCGCGCTCTGGATCAGTTTCTGTCGTGGAAGGACGTTGCCAATACCTATCAGGTGGAGACACGAGCACTGACCGGTGCACAGGTTGCCGACCGCTTGCCCGGAAGCCAGCGGATGTTTCGCGGAGGCCTGTATTCGCCCACCGATGGCCGGGCCGAGCCGACAAAGGCCGCGCCCGCGATCGCGAATGCAGCGCGTGATCTGGGGGCGTCCATCCTGACGAACTGCGCCGTCCGGGGCATTGAAACCACAGGTGGCCGTGTCAGTGGTGTGGTGACCGAGAAAGGCACGATCGCGTGTGACAGTGTCATTCTGGCCGGGGGCGCTTGGTCGCGGCTTTTTGCGGGGAACATGGGCATTGATCTGCCGGCCCTGAAAGTGCTGGGCAGTGTTGCGCGTGTGACGGGGGTTTCCGGCGCGCCGGACGAAAATGTCGGCGGAAGCGACTTCGCATTTCGCAGAATGATAGACGGGAGCTACAACATCGCGCGGCGTAATGCGAGTGTTGCGGATATTGTGCCGGATTCGTTTCTGCAGATGGGACGCTTCGCGGGATCGCTGAAGTCCAGCTGGAAAGAGTTGCGCTTTCGGGTGGGACATCGATTTGTCGAAGAGATGCGGATGCCGAAAAAATGGCAGCTCGACGGGCAATCGCCGTTCGAGTTGATTCGCACACTCGACCCGGAGCCTTCGCACAAGCTGCTGGAACAGGCCAAGAGGACAATCATGCGGGATTTCCCCGCCTTTCGCACGATGCAGGAGGCCGAGCGGTGGGGGGGGCTGATTGATGTTTCCCCGGACGCCGTGCCCGTGATCGGGCCGCTGGATGCTGTCCCGGGATTCTTTTTTGCCGCTGGATTGTCCGGCCACGGCTTTGGTATCGGCCCCGGCGCGGGCAAGCTGATTGCCGATATGGTTGCCGGGGCACCGACTGCGGTGGACCCGACCCCTTTCAGCTTCAACCGTTTTTCGAAAATTCGCGCAAAAACTGTGTAAAAATGGCTTTTGCCATCGAGATTTGAACAGAACTCGCCAACAGGCGAGAGGAAACGAGAGAGCACGCGAACATGAGCACGCAAGAGCGGATCGCCCTGGACCCTGTGACCGTTGAGATCATCGGCAGTGCGCTGTCGTCCGTTGTCGATGAAATGGGCGAGGCCCTTGTGCAGACGAGCTATTCGACCAACATCAAGGAGCGCCGGGACTGTTCGACCGCGATTTTTGATCAGTACGGGTTTACCCTGTGTCAGGCCGAGCATATTCCGATGCATCTCGGCTCGTTCATCGAATTTATCCCGTTGGTGATGGAACGTTTCAAGCCGGAGGATATTCGTCCTGGCGATGCGTTTATCGGCAATGATGCCTACGCTGGCGGTGGGACGCACCTGCCCGACATCGTGATTGCCGAGCCTGTCTTTGTCGAAGGGGCGATTATCGCATGGGTTATCAATACGGCCCATCATTCCGACTTTGCCGATCGCGGCGACGCGCACATCTTCCAGGAGGGAATTCGCATCCCGCCAGTCAAACTCTATCGGGAAGGTGTCTTGCAGCAAGATATTCAGGATCTTATCCTGTTGAACTGCCAGGTTCCGGCAGAGCGTATTTCCGATCTGCGTGCCCAGATGGCGGCCAACAGGCTGGGCGTGACGCGTCTGCAGGATTTGTGCGCGAAGTACGGGGCCGACATCGTCGTGGCGGCAGGGCAGGATCTGCAGGATTATGCCGAGCGCAAGATGCGGAAAGGAATTTCCGCCATTCCCGACGGGTTCTATAGCGCGGACGACGTGTTCGAAACGCTGGGATACGACAAGGAAATCAAAATCGGATGCGTGATCGAAGTCAAGGGCGACGAAATGGTCCTCAGCTTCGATAGTCCACCCCAGGTGCGGGCAAATTTCAACATGACGCGCTCGGCATTGCTGGCCACGGTCTATTACGTGGTCAAGTCGATTGTCGATCCGACGATTCCGCCCAATGCCGGCCTTGCCCGTCCGCTGGAGGTCAGGGCGGTCAGTGGTACTGTGTTGTGTTGCGCGCTGCCTGCGGCGGTCATGGGCCGGATTGCGCCGTGCCAGCGCGTTGTCGATGTTGTTTCGGCAGCGCTGGCGCCGGTCTGTCGTGAGAACGTGACCGCAGCATCGAACGGCGCGGTTGTAGGCGCGCTCTTTAGCGGGACGCGAAAAGACAGTAATGAATACTGGATCTATCTCGAAACCATTGGTGGCGGGGCTGGTGCGCGGTATAACAAGGATGGACTGGATGGTGTGCAGGTGCACATGACCAACACGTCCAACCTGCCGATCGAGGCGCTGGAACTGGAATATCCTCTGACGTTGTTGCGGTATGAACTGGCTGACGGGTCGGGTGGTGCTGGATTGTATCGCGGCGGGATGGGTCTGCGCCGGATCTACCGCGCAGAGGAGACGTGCACGGTGCATCTGAGCATGTCGCGGGTCACAACCACGCCATGGGGTCTGGAGGGTGGTCTGCCGGGTGGGAAAGCCTATGTCGATACCACGGGGCTACTTCGTGGCAGCAATGTCGATATGGTGGCCGGTGATCTGATCGAGGTTGTAACGCCCGGTGCTGGCGGATTTGGCACCCCTGTGCAGGTGGCGTTGTAAGGCGTAGCTCCGACATCTGAACCTTCGGCGTCGCATATACGGTACCGCCCCCTGGGCCGAGCAGATTATTTCAGCGACTATTCGTCTGACAGACACCCCCGGTCGTGCACCTTGTGTGCAAAACCGGGGGTTTTTGCGTTCGGTTTCCGCATATTTGCAGGACATAAACAGTCTCAACCATAAAGATGAAGGCACTGATATTGTTGCTTATTCGATCCAATACTCGGGACGTCGCGAAACAGGATTTTCAGAGTAAGGGAAGAAATTCTAATTATAGGAATATAAGAATTCTTTTATCCGACATTTAGAATGTGATTGACTTGAATTGTCCGCTGTCATTTTAATGCAATGAGGCTGCAGACCGGCGGTGCCAATCACACACCGCTTTACAGGGCGCGCGACCGTACGA